>ENA-UONW01002214-UONW01002214.1-human-gut-metagenome-genome-assembly--contig:-CS52-NODE-2214-length-19829-cov-11.322545_pt1 | contig 19829 bp, 15 predicted proteins | sample MGYA00242463_ERZ724010 | MGnify/ENA metagenome assembly ERZ724010 | reverse complement strand
GTGTTCCACTTCGTGTGAATAAGTCATAATTAGCTCTTTTTAGTTAGTTATAATTTAAAAAACGCAGTTCCACTTCGTAAAACCGTTTGCAAAGTTAACCGTTTTCTTCCATCCTACCAATGTTTTGATTTGAGTTTTTTGCAAAAAATAAGTAATGAAAAACAAAGGCGGGCAGATTGGCAGGTGGGCTTTGCAATATGGGGGCGTACATGCGTAGCGTCGTTCTTTTGCCTTGCAATCCCGCCTACGGCCCGCTTGTGGCTTTGCATCGGGGCCTATGTAAGGAGGGTAACAGGTATAAGATGCCATCTTGTGCAGCATGAGATGCCATCTTGTGTTGCATGAGATGCCATCTTGAGCAGCATGAGATGCCATCTTGTGCATGCTGTCTTGCAAGGGAAGACGGCGTGATATTATAGGTGCGGCGACGTGGGAGGCTTGCCGCCGGCATTTTTGCCCGCAATTGTTTTTTCCTTTCCCTGTTTATTTATAGTTTTGCAACCGATTTCCTATAAAACTTTCTTGTATGGTAGCAATCAGTGACGCCGCCTTGCGTCGGGCGGCAGGCGAAGGAATGGACGCGTTCATCAAAGTTTTTGCCGATGCCTATATGGAGGCGATGGGCGGGCAATTCACGCCGCAGGGCATGTCGTTGCTCACGGGCGAGCAGCACAGCCTGCTGGCCTATCAGCTGTTTCGCGACGAAGTGATGGAGGGCGGCTTCTGCCAGCTCATCCAGAACGGTTACGGAGGCTACATCTTCGACAATCCCTTTGCCCGTGTGATGCGTCTGTGGGGGCTGTCTGACTTGTCCAAGCTCGTTTATGAAGCCAGGAAAATCTACGATGCCCATCGGGCGGACTTGGAGCGCGAGCGTACGGACGAGGAGTTTATGGCCATGTACGAGCAGTACGAAGCCTTCGACGATCTGGAGGATGAGTTTTTGGAAAAGGAGGAGCAGTTTACGGCGATGGTCGCTTCTTATGTAGACGACCATATGGAACTCTTTGCCGAAGTGGTATAGGTCGGCTTTCAGCGACTTTCGTTTGTGGTGGACAAAACATTGCTTTCTCCTCGGCAAAGCATTGTTTTTCCGTCGGCAAAGCGGTGCTTTCCTGATAGGTAACGCATGGTTACGTCCTTGTCGGGGCATGGTGTAGGATGGAAAATGAAGCACGGAAACTTGAATAAATGTTAATTGTGAGGGCTTGATGCAGTATTTTAGCATTCGTGTCATTTAGTCTTAAAAACAATAAAAAAAGGAAGAGAGAGACGTATAACTCCATTCTTTATATCTAATTTTGCAAAACCTAATAACAGTAATCTTAAAAAATGAAACAAATTAAATCTTTGATGACAGCTGCCCTGATGTTGGTAATGGGCATAATGATGACTTCATGTTTGAATTCGGATAATAGTGAATCGTTGTACGATTGGGCCGGTTTCGTACTTGTACAGAACACAATGGCCGGTACCTATTTCCAGGATGCTGGTGGCAATAAGCTGATTCCTACCTATGAGTCGCTGATGGCTGTAGAACAGGCTGGCTTCAAGTCATCTGAAACGAATGTGGCATTCGTATACGTTAAGATGGTGGAAGACACAGAAACTTCGACCAAGGCTGGAGAAACGACTCCGCAAACATTTGATGTGAAACTGGTTGCTGCCCAAAGCCTTGACGGCGAGGATGTTGTAGTGGCTCAGACTGCTGAAGAAATGGCAGGAATGGCTCCTGAAACAGCCCCTGTAGGCTCGTTGGAGTTCAGTGACAATACGTGGGGAACTACCGTGAAGCCCATGTTGTTCGACCTGAATACACTTTTGCTTCCCATTCAGTTCTATCTGACGAATGATAACGAAAAGTTCAAACTTCACAAACTTTACCTGGCATGCAACATGGAAGAAGTGTCCGAAGGTGATACTACGCTGGTATTTTACCTGAGACACGACCGTGGCGAAGACGACAAGGCAGAAGTATACTACAGCCAGTGGTATGGCTTTGATATCCGTGCGGCAGTAAATATGTTTGCCATGAAGTCGGGTGCCGATCCTACAAAGATTGTCATCAAGGCGCATGAAACTCAAAGCATGACGACGGAGTTGCCCGAAAATTATGAAGAATACGAGGTTGAATATACATTAGAGACCCAAAATTGAATTATAAGGAACTTTTAAATATAACCCTGCGACTGATTTCCTCCCCGGCGCAAGCCTGGGAGGAAATTCGTTTGGAAGAGGATAGGCGGAAAGTCTTCACGGCTTTTGTCTATCCTATGATTGGTTTATGCGGGTTGTCCGTCTTCATCGGTGCGTTGCTCACGATGGGGTGGGGCGGTCCGCAAAGTTTTCAGTACGCCATGACGCGTTGCTGTGCCTGTGCGGTAGCCCTGTTCGGCGGTTATTTTCTGGCCGCTTATCTCATCAACGAAATCAGCATCCGCTGGATGTCGATGCCCGGCCGTCTGCCGCTGGTACAGCAGTTTGCCGGCTATTCGCTGGTGGTAGTCTTCCTGTTGCGGATTATCTTGGGCATTTTGCCCGATTTTCAGGTCATTGCGATGCTTCTGCAATTCTATACCGTCTACATCGTGTGGGAAGGTTGTGCCCGCCTGCTCAGTGTGTCCGACGTCCACCGCCTGCGTTTCACTCTGATGGCTTCCGTGCTGCTCATTGTCTGTCCGTCACTGATTGAGTGGGTATTCAACAAGCTGACGGTTGTGCTGAACTGACGGCAGACATCCAAACTCAAAAACTTAAAAACTCATCAACTTCAATGAAACAAGCCCCTGTAAACATAAAGAACAAGCGTGCGACGTTCGATTACGAACTGATTGACACCTATACGGCCGGCATCGTACTGACGGGAACGGAAATCAAGTCCATCCGTCAGGGCAAGGCCAGCCTGGTCGATACTTTCTGCTACTTTGCGGGAGGCGAACTTTGGGTGAAGAATATGCACGTGGCCGAGTATTTCTACGGCTCGTACAACAACCACAACGCCCGCCGTGAGCGTAAGCTGCTTCTCACCCGCAAGGAGTTGGAGAAGCTGGAGCGTACGTCCAAGGACCCGGGCTTTACCATTGTGCCCGTCCGTCTCTTCATCAACGAAAAGGGACTGGCCAAACTGGTGGTGGCTCTGGCAAAAGGTAAGAAACAATACGACAAACGCGAAGCGCTGAAGGAAAAGGCCGACAAGCGCGACATGGACCGCATGTTCAAACGATAAAACCGATTTTATGAAACTGGAAGACCTGGTGCGCCGACGCATCCTTATTCTGGATGGTGCGATGGGCACCATGATACAACGATACAACTTGACAGAGGCCGATTTTCGCGGCGAACGTTTCAAAGAAATACCCGGATTGCTGAAGGGCAACAACGACTTGCTCTGCCTTACCCGACCCGACATTGTGTCGGACATCCATCACAAATACCTGGTTGCCGGTGCCGACATCATCGAAACCAATTCGTTCAACGCCACGCGCATCAGCCAGGCCGACTATCATGTGGAGCATTGCGTGCGCGACATCAATCTGGCTGCTGCCCGACTGGCCCGTCAGGCAGCCGACGCCTGTTCGACGGCAGAGAAGCCGCGCTTCGTAGCCGGTTCCGTAGGCCCTACGAACAAGACCTGCTCCATGAGCCCCGACGTGAACAATCCTGCCCATCGTGCCCTTACCTTCGACGACTTGGCCGATGCCTATCACGAGCAGATGACTGCCCTGCTGGAGGGCGGAGTCGATGCCTTGCTGATAGAAACCATCTTCGATACCCTCAATGCCAAGGCTGCCCTCTATGCGGCAGAGCAGGCGATGGAGGAGGTAGGCCGACGTGTGCCGCTGATGTTGTCCGTCACCGTGTCCGATACGGGTGGTCGTACCTTGTCGGGCCAGACGCTGGATGCCTTTTTGGCCTCCGTACAACATGCCGACATCTTTTCCGTGGGTCTGAATTGCTCGTTCGGTGCCCGCCAGCTGAAGCCTTTCCTGGAGCAGTTGGCTGCCCGCGCCCCCTATTATATCAGTGCCTATCCCAATGCCGGCCTGCCCAACAGCCTGGGGCAGTACGACCAGACGCCCGACGAGATGGCTCTCGAAGTAGGCGAATACGTACGCGAAGGGTTGGTGAACATCATCGGCGGCTGTTGTGGTACGACCGAAGAATACATTGCCCGCTTTCCTGCTTTGGTGGAAGGTGCGGCTCCTCATACACCTGCCACCCCGTCAGAACACTTGTGGCTTTCCGGCCTCGAACTGCTGGAAGTGAAGCCCGAGAACAATTTCGTTAACGTGGGTGAGCGGTGCAACGTGGCCGGTTCGCGCAAGTTCCTGCGGCTCATCAATGAAAAGAACTACGAGGAAGCCCTCGGCATTGCCCGCCGTCAGGTGGAAGACGGGGCACAGGTCATCGATATCAACATGGACGACGGCCTGCTCGATGCCCGTCAGGAGATGACGACCTTCCTGAACCTGATAGCTTCCGAGCCCGATATTGCCCGTGTGCCGGTGATGATCGACTCATCGAAGTGGGATGTCATCGTGGCCGGATTGAAGTGTGTGCAGGGCAAGGCTATAGTCAACTCCATTTCGTTGAAAGAAGGCGAAGCCAAATTCCTGGAGCATGCCCGTCTGATTCGTCGTCTGGGTGCCGCCGTGGTAGTGATGGCTTTCGACGAGCAGGGGCAGGCCGATACCTGTGAACGCCGTATCGCCGTCTGTCAGCGTGCCTACCGTCTGCTGGTCGATGAAGTGGGTTTCCGTCCTTCGGACATCATCTTCGACCCCAATGTGTTGGCCGTGGCTACCGGCATGGAGGAGCATGACAACTATGCGGTCGACTTCATCCGTGCTACGGGGTGGATTCGCCGTAACCTGCCCGGCTCTCATGTCAGTGGAGGTGTCAGCAACCTGTCGTTTTCTTTCCGTGGCAACAACTATATCCGTGAGGCCATGCACGCCGTATTCCTTTATCACGCCATCCGCGAGGGTATGGATATGGGCATCGTCAACCCCGCTTCGTCCGTCCTTTATACCGATATTCCTGCCGATGTGTTGGAGCGCATTGAAGACGTGGTGCTGAATCGTCGTCCCGATGCTGCCGAACGGCTCATTGAGACCGCCGAACGTTTGAAAGCCGAAAAGGAGGCGGAGAAGGCCAGCGGCGCTTCTGCTTCCTCTTCCGCCCAGCAGGCATGGCGCAGTGGTACGCTGGAGGAACGTCTGACCTATGCATTGACCAAAGGCATTGCCGACTATCTGGAAGAAGACCTGGCAGAGGCCCTGAAAAACTACCCCAAAGCAGTAGACATCATCGAAGGCCCGCTGATGGCAGGCATGAACCATGTGGGCGATCTTTTTGGTGCAGGCAAGATGTTTCTGCCTCAGGTGGTGAAGACGGCCCGCACCATGAAGAAGGCTGTCGTCATCCTGCAACCGGCCATTGAGGCCGAGAAGCCCGAAGGCATGGCTTCGGCCGGCCGCGTGTTGCTGGCCACGGTCAAAGGCGATGTGCACGACATCGGCAAGAACATTGTCAGCGTTGTCATGGCTTGTAACGGTTATGAGGTCATCGATTTGGGCGTGATGGTGCCAGCCGAAGTCATTGTTCAGCGTGCCAAGGCCGAGAAGGTAGACATGATCGGGTTGAGTGGTCTGATTACTCCTTCGTTGGATGAAATGGTGCATGTGGCTTCGGAACTGGAAAAAGCAGGGTTGGATATTCCCTTGCTGATTGGTGGAGCCACGACTTCGGCTTTGCATACGGCCTTGAAGATTGTCCCTGTTTACCATGCACCGGTCGTTCATCTGAAAGATGCTTCCCAAAATGCCACGGTGGCAGCCCGACTGATGAATCCCCGTCTGAAGGAAGAATTCGTTCAGGAACTCAACCGCGAACAAGCCTCTTTGTTGGCAGGAAGCGGGTCAAAGCAGGCAGACCCAATATCAATAGAGCAGGCTCGCGAGAATCGTCTCGATTTGTTTGGCGGTAAATAGCGGGACTCTTTATTGCAGAACATTCTTGTTTGCCGTCCCCAGTATCTTCATTGCGATGTCCATATACCGTGTGATGTCGGTCGTTATCTCGCGGTTGTATACGTCGCAACGCTTGCGGCCCAGACGCACGACAATGGCATCCAGGTCGGGGATGGCGATGATGTACTGTCCCAGCATGCCGCGCAGGTAGGGGCAGCGCATGCCGTGATAGTCCATAATCCATGTCTGGAAGCCGTAGTAGCTGAGCGAATCCTTGCCCCATTGGTCTTTCAGGTACGAGGCGGGGCGCATCAGTTCGTCCATGTAGGCTTCGGATACCAGTTGCCGGCCGTGCCAGTTGCCGCGATGCAGCAGCAGGCGGGCAAAACGGGCCACGTCGCGCGCTGTGGTATGGAAGCAGCAGAAAGCCTTCTCGTCACCGTCTTTCTTGTCCAGCAACCAGTAGGCATCCCGTTCGGCCTGCATGGGTTTCCAAAGTTTCTCTTCGGCATAGTCGCTCAGGGTCTGGCCTGTGGCGGCCTCGATGACGAAGGCCAACAGTTGCGTTTCGCCACTGCAGTAGGAATATTGTACGCCGGGCTGGTCAACTACATCCAAGCCGGTTACCAGATCGTAAAGGTCGTTGCCATAATAACCGTGCGTGGTGACGGAGAAGAGCGAAGCATACGCCTCGTCCCACGCCATGCCGCCGCTCATGGTGAGCAGATGGCGCAGGGTAACGTTGGCTTGCCTGCCTTTATTATATATAGGTATATAGCGCGACACAGGGTCGTCCAGGCTGTGTATTTTCCCTTCGTCGAGTGCGATGCCTGCCAGCAGTCCCACGATGGTCTTCGTGGCAGAATAGATGTTCGAGGTCAGCGTGTCGTTCCATCCATCGCGGTAGCTTTCGAAGACGATGCTGTCACGACGGATGACGAGGAACGATACGGTGTGCAGGCTGTCCAGATAATGGGCATCATTCTTCTCTAGTTGGTAACGGTTATAGTTGGCAGAGAGAGGCCAACGCCACACGTCATCAGGGTTGTGGTGTACCGTGTGTCGGTGGAAAGTTTCGAGGTCGTCGATGACAGGCATCCAGTGGATGAGTGCCTGACGGGCGTAGTAGGGAAGGGAGGCAAAGACAATGGCAAGCACTGCTACCAAAGCGATGAGCAGGCGGAGGATGGTTCTCTTCTTTGTTTTCATAAGTTTACTTTTTATTCTGGATACTCAGGCAATATTCCGACGGTGTCATTCCTGTTTGTTTCTTGAACATGCGGCTCAAGTGCTGGGAATATTCAACCCCCAAGCTGTATGCTACTTGGGCAACACCTGTTCCACTGGCGAGTTGGTTCTTGGCTTCTTGAACGATGTATTGGCGGATATAATTGCTTGCTGTGTCCCCGGTTGTCTTTTTTATGAGATCACCGAAATAGTTGGGTGACATACAAAGCTTGTCTGCAAAATACTGGACAGTGGGCAAACCGAGCGATAGCTGTTGGTTATCATCGAAATAATTCCGCAATAAGTTATTAAACTTCATGAGTACATCTGAGTTTTCCGGTTCACGGGTCGTAAATTGTCGGTTATAGAACCTTTGGCAGAAATTCAGCATCAGTCCGATGTAGTCTACGATAATCGCATTTTGAACAGCATCATGTTTATGCTCGATTTCCTGACGGGTTTGTCGCATCAGCGAAATGAATAAATCACGTTCCTCGTCGGTCATGTGCAGAGCCTCGTTGACGCGATAGTCGAAAAAAGAATAATCTTTGATTTTCTTTTCCAAGTACGTTCCCTGCAATAGGTCAGGATGAAATAGCAACGCCCATCCTGTCAGATAAACCTCTTCGCCGTTGTCTTCCTTACCTCCTATTTGGCCGGGAGCTACACAAATGAGTGTTCCTTTATGATAGTCGTATTTTCCGCGACCGTATGCCAAGTCTATTTCTGATTCGTCGTGTAAGAATATACCATATACTCCATAGTTGTTCAGGCAATGGTGCACAGGCGATACTTCCGCAAAGTCGATGACGTTGACCCATGGATGAAAGTCTGTAGCTCCGACATGGCGACTGTAATCACTCACATTTTTTACTTTCAATATCTTACTCATAAAACTTCTCCAAAATAGATGTCCAATCGCAAAGATAAAAATTTCCCATTAGAAGAGGAACAAGAACCTATTGATATCAGTAAAATGGATACAAACATCCCACTTATCGTCACTTTGGCCTTGTAAGTACTTTCTATTTTTGCATCATCTAAGATAAACTACCAGAGAATATGATAAGATTTATATTATGTACCATGCTTCTTTGTGGGTTGCTGTCATGCAACACAACAGAGAAAGGAGAAACGAATCATTCAAACATCATGGAGACAGAGAAACAGAACATTGGAAACTTGCTGGCACTCTATCCGAAGCCGATGACAGTCGTTGGGGCAGAGGTCGAGGGTAAAGTGAACTGGCTTGTAGTAGGGCATACAGGTATCATCGGTCATGACAGAATCCTATTGAGTATGAGCAAAAGCCATTATACCAATCAGGGAATCAGAAAATCCAAAAAACTCTCCGTCAGTCTCGTAAGCCGCGAAATGCTTCCGAAGGCCGATTATGTGGGGAGTGTAAGTGGAGCATCCGTTGATAAATCAGAGGTCTTCGAATATCATATAGGCGAAAACGGCACACCTGTCATCGATATCTCACCGCTGACAATGGAGTGTAATGTAGTAGACATTTACGAAACAGACGGATTCGACAATTTTATCTGTTCAGTTGTCAATACGTATGTCTCGCCCGATGTCCTTGGTGATAACGGAAAGCCCGACTATACCCGGCTGAAACCCGTATTGTTTGATTTCCCGACCTATTCCTATCTGGCTACCGGAGAAGTGATAGGCAAATGCCTCCAGTTGGACAATGCACCTGCCATGTGTGCTAAAGAACCGATGGCTGCCGACGGTATAGTACGGTTGTCGAAGATTGAAATCTATCCGCAGTATCTCGATGCGTATCTCAGGTATGCGGTGGAAGTCGGCGAAGTCTCTCTGCGTACCGAACCCGGAGTATTGACAATGTATGCGGTCAGCGAGAAGGAGAATCCCTGTAGGGTGACGATTCTCGAAACTTATGCGAGCAGAGAGGCTTATGAAAAGCATATCGCATCCGAGCATTTTCAACGATACAAGCAGGGAACATTGCACATGGTCAAGTCACTGGTTCTGTCTGACCAGACCCCGCTCAATCCGGCTAATCGGATCAACAACTTCATTCAGTAGAAATAACTAATAATTGTACGGAAACAGCAGTGTAAATACACTCCCTTCGCCGGGACAGGAACGCACGTCGATGGTGCCGCCGTGCTGGTGCATAATCTGGCGGGCCAGTGTGAGGCCGATGCCCGAACCGCCGGGTTTGGTGGTGAAGAAGGGGACGAAGATGCGTTCCTGAACCTCGGGCTCGATGCCGGTTCCGTCATCTGTCACGCGCAGGAAGAGGCGGCCCGTGGAGGTGGTGACACCTGCCGAGAGGGTGATACTACGGGCTTCGTTCTCGCGGGCGTTCTTGATCAGGTTGATGAGCACCTGCTCCACCTGCCCTTTGTCGGCCAGGAGGCGGAGCGGGGCGGGGGGCGGTGTGAGATGCAGGTCGTTGTCTTCGGTTTGCATGAAGCGGACGACATCTTCCAGCAGGGCAGTAGTGTCGAGAGGTTGCAGCAGGGGTGGGGGTAGGTGCGATACTTCCCGATAGCTGCCTACGAAGCGGGTCAGTGCGTTTCCCCGTCGGGCAATGGTGGCAAGCATCTGCTGCATGTCTTCCTTTTCTTGTTCATTCCCTTCCAGTCCTTCTACCTGCTTGCCCAGCAGTTCGGCCAGGGAGACGATGGGGGTGACGGAGTTCATGATTTCGTGGGTCAGTACCCGTATCAGTTTCTGCCAGGCCAGTGTCTCCTGGGTGTCGAGTGCCGAATGGATGTTCTTCAGGCTGGCAATGATCAGTTTCCGTCCTTGCAGGATGAATTCCAGGCCCGACAAGGCCAATTGCGTACCTTCTTCCTGCCTGTGTACCTGTATCACGTGAAGCGAGCCGGGACGCAGGTCGCGTAGCAACTGCGGCAGGTCGGGATGGAAGAGGCGGAGGTCTTCTACGGTCTTCGGAGCCTTCAGTACCCAGGTGTCTTCCTGCTGTTCGTCCACGGCAGAAGCCAGCAGGCGGGTAGCGGCCTCGTTCTTCCATTCGATGTTGCCTTGTGGCGTATAGACCAGTACGGCGGTGTCGATGTGGTTGGCCAGGGCCTGGAAGTAGAGCAGGCGGCCTTCCTTGCGTTGCAGGTTGGTGCGGTAGTGTTCCAGCGCCTCCTGCATGCTGTCCAGCAATTCGGACGGCAGGCCGCGATGCCCGTTTGCGTAGTTGCTGCCGAAGGCTTCGGGAAACTCGGAATAGCGCACCGATTGCACAAACTGCTCCATGAGGCGCGATGTGCGCTTCATATACCGGCAGACGGCCCAGGTAATGCCCAGCGTCAGCAGGGCGGCCAGGCACGTGTTGATATAGAAACCGTGTACCGCCATCCAGGCCGTGAGGAGGCACGAAGCCAGCAGGGCGGCGGTAAGCAGCAGGGGGGTATGGGTCCAGTGGGTAGAGGTCGTTTTCATCTGACAGAAATTTTTTGTTCACCACAGAGGACACAGAGTAGCACAGAGTTTTAAAAGGAATTACCAATAAAGAACTCCGTGTAACTCTGTGTCCTCTGTGGTGAACATTACAATTTATACTTCTCAATTCTTCGGTACAGCGACGTCCGCGTGATGCCCAGCATCTCGGCGGCCAAGGTGATGTTGCCGTTGCACAGGCGGAGCACTTCGTCGATGCTTTCGCGCTCGATGCGCTCCAGGTTGTAGCGTTCCTTCTCGTCCAGCGGTTCGCGCGTCAGGCGGCTTTGCAGGTGGAAGTCGCGGGCGGCAAGCATCGGGCTGGAGGAAAGGATGACCGCCCGCTCCACAGCATGCTCCAGTTCGCGCACATTGCCCGGCCATCGGTACTGCTGAAGCTGGCGTCGTGCCTCACGGCCGATACCCTTTATCTCCTTGTGATATTTGCGGGCATAGCGTTGCACGAAGAAGTCGGCCAGCAGGAAGAGGTCGTCACCCCGTTCGCGCAGGGGAGGCAGGCGCAGCTCGATGGTGTTGATGCGGTAGAGCAGGTCCTGGCGGAACTCGCGGCGGTCGATGGCGGCATAGAGGTCGGTGTTGGTGGCACAGATCAGCCGTACATCTACGGGATAGGCGGCGGTGGAGCCCAGGCGAGAGGCACGCCGCTGTTCGATGACGGAGAGCAGCTTGGCCTGCATGGGCAGGCTGAGGTTGCCTATCTCGTTCAGGAAGAGTGTGCCGCCCGCGGCTGCCTCCATGCGTCCCGGCTTGGAGCGGCGGGCATCGGTGAAGGCACCCTTCTCGTAACCGAAGAGCTCGCTTTCGAACAGCGGTTCGGGGATGCTGCCCAGGTCGATGGCTACGTAGGGTTTCGTGCGGCGGGGCGACTGCTCATAGATGTAGCGGGCCAGCAGGTCCTTGCCCGTACCGTTCTCGCCCAAAAGCAAGAGGTTGGCATCGGTGTCCGAGCACTTGCGCACGGTTTGCAACAAGGCCTGCATGGCGGCCGACTCGCCGATGATGTGCGTCGGTTCGGCAGTCGTGGCCAGCGCTTCGGCCTGTTGTTCTAGGGTTTTCTTCTGTTCCTTGAGCACCTTTACCTCGTGCCGGCTGAAGCTGAGTTGCAGGGCGGCGGACACGGTGGCCAGCAGTTTGTCGTTCTGCCAGGGCTTGGGGATGAAGTCCGTGGCTCCCTGTTTGATGGCCTGCACCGCCTTCTCCGTGTCGCTGTAGGCGGTGATGAAGATGACTACCGCCTGCGGGTCGAGTTTCAATATCTCTTCCAGCCAGGCGAAGCCTTCGCGCCCGCTGACGGCGTCACGGCGGAAGTTCATGTCCAGCAGGATGACGTCGTGGTGGACGCGCGACAGCAGGGGCAGCATCTCGCGCGGGTCGTCGAGGGTGGTCACCTGCTCGGCCAGCGGGCGCAGCAGCATCTTCAGGGTGAAGAGGATGTCTTCGTTGTCGTCTACGATGAGTATCTTTCCTTTTTTCATGGAGGCTTTGTTTTGCACCACAGAGGACACAGAGTCGCACAGAGTTTATGGGAGTTATTCATAAAGAACTCCGTGTAACTCTGTGTCCTCTGTGGTGAGCACAAAGATACGTATTCTTTTCCGATAAACACTGTACGAAAACGTGCGATTGGTGTACGGAATCGGACGTTTTTTCTCTTTCCTTCTGATAATAAGCAGTTGATGGATAGCAACTTGATGGTTTGGCACAGATATTGCCCTGTTTTCTTTGTAAATCGAATGTATATCGTGATGAACAGACTTTCTTTACCTTTACTGGTCTTGCTTCTGCTGGCTATAGGAACCTCGTGCAAGCAACGTCGTCCGGGCATGAGTCGGGAAGAAGCGGCGGCCGAACTGGAGATGCAGGCCGCCCGCACCGACTCCCTGAAACGGCAGTTGGCCGGGAAAGACACCTTTGCCGCCGATTATCGGCCACCTGCGGGCATCAAGTATACACCAAACGTCATCTGCGCCGGAGTGAAGGTCATCGACGTGGCCGCAGCCTTGAAGAACGTGCATCAACCGAAACCCAACGAACTGGGTTATCCGGATTTCCGGCCTACGGGGGTGGAAGATATGTTGTATCCCGACCCGTTGTTGCAGGTGGAAGGCCGGTGGTTGTTGCAAGGTGTTCAGGGGTTGTACCTGCTTGGGAATGATTTCCGGCTGAAGAAAACGCTTTTCCGCGGCAAGGTGGATGTGAAGCACGAAGGCAGTTTGTCGTTTGCATCCCTGAAACAGGTGTTGGGGGTTATGGGTTACGATGCTTCGGCCCGTATGTTGCGTGGCACTTACCGTGACTTCACCGGTGAAAAGCGCGGTACGTATATCGTCAACCTGCCATGGAACGTCTTGTCTGACGTTTCCGAACCCTGGATAGGTGACTGTCTGACTGCCCGCCTTCCTGCCAAGGGACAAGGTTCCAGTCCTTGTGTTATCGAGGGAGGTTACTTCTGCCTGCTTTCCTTCACTTCCACCCTCTACACCTTCGGGCTGAAGGGCGACACGCTGTGCCGTTTCACCGTGAACGACGGCGGCGACTATACGCCTACGTCTACCTATCGGGCGGCAGAGGGAAATCACATCTATCTGTATCAGGGTAAGCCCCGCCTGCGCATGGCTTACGACAACACCGTCTACGAACTGACAGATGCTTCCACGCTGAAAGCCGTCTGGCAGTTGGACTTCGGTCCGCTGAAACGCCCCACGGGACGGTATGTCACGGAGAAACTCTCCAATCCGCTGGAGGGGTACTGGTTCGTAGACGGGTGGGTGGAGACCAGCCGTTACCTCTTCCTGCGCCTGGCCGAGGGACACGATTGCCCCAACTCCCGCAAGGCGGGCACGGTGAAGCTCTATACGTTGGTGCATGACAAGCAGACAGGTCATTCTTATTCCCTGCCGCCTGCGCACGACAAGCAGGGGCTCGTGGCCTATCCGGAGTTTTCCTTTGCATGCGAAGGCCGCACCTTTTCCGGCTATCCCGCCGGCGAGGCAGACGGGAAGTTGTACCTGGTGGACAACGGGAAGCGCGCCGACGGAGAGCGTGTCGCTCCGGAAGGCGTGAAAGAGAAGGAGGTTGTGATTTGCTTCTTGTCCGATACGCCCGTATCCCGAAAGGCCACAGGCACGCCTCCTCCGCCGCCACCGCCTCCTTCCCGCTGAGGAAGCGGTGCCGGATATAAATGAAGGATAGAATAACACATGAGGATGTATAAGTTGTAAGAGAATACAATGAATTATTCTTACAAAAGAAAACCTCCTGTACCTCCCGGTTCTATTCTTCCCGAAAAATGGGTTTCAACCCTGGGGGGCTTATGTTTGAAACATTCGGCCCCTATGTTTGAAACATTCCCCCTCTATGTTTGAAACATTCCCTAAGGAGCGGTTTGGAGACCTGAAAAGCGGAGTTGGACAAAGAGGGAGAAATGATGGTAATTTTAATTTATACAGGACTGGCATGCCATCCTAATTTACATAACTTATAAACCTAAAAAACACTTATGCTAAGACATTACATCAAAGTAGCCCTCCGGCTCATTCGCCGGAGCCTGCTGTTCTCCTCCATCAACCTGATGGGGTTTGTGCTTGGCCTGACGGCGGCCTTCCTCATCTACCTGTGGGTAGTGGACGAACTGACGCACGACGACTGCTTCCGCGACGGCAACCGTATTTTTCGTGTGACGGAGCTTCACCGCGAAGCGGGTGGGGAGATTAAGGAGTCACCCTACCTGCCGCGTGTACTCGCCATGGACTTCCGGCAGAAATTCCCGCAGGTGGAGGACGCCACGTCCATCAAGTACGGCGACCGGCACTCGTATGGGGCGGGGGTAGGAAAAATGATAACGGCGGAAGATGTCTATGTGGACAGTACGTTTTTCCGTTTCTTCTCTTTCCCCGTGGTGGAAGGTGTCCCCCAACGCATCAACGACGATTCGAAGAACGTGGTCCTCTCTGCCGAACTGGCCCGCAAGTTCTTCGGTTCGGCCCCGGCTGTCGGGCAGAAGCTGACCTATTCGTTCGGCGACATCATCAACGATGTCTATACGGTGGTGGCTGTGGTGGACATTCCCCGCAAGAGCCACATCCGCTTCGATTTGGCCAAGTCGATGGATGCGTTCACCTGGGGCAACTGGAATACCTTTACGGAATCTCTGCACGTTTATGTCAAGATGAAGGAAGGGTCTGCCATGTTCCGCAGCGAGGCGCAGGCCATGAGCCGTCTGATGGCCGACCGTGGCGAGAAGAATGTGCGCCTCAATTTCCAGCCCCTGCACGACATCTACTTGCATACCCGCTTTGCCGACTCCAATGTGAAGCAGCACGGCAACCTGGCTACCGTCTATCTGTTCATCGCCCTGGCGGTGCTCATCATCTTCATGGGAGCGTTCAACTTCACCACCCTGTCCACCGCCCGTGCCTCGCTGCGCTACAAGGAAGTGGGCGTGCGTAAGGTGACGGGAGCCAAGCGACGGGTGCTCATCGGGCAATTCTTGTCCGAGGGGATGGTACAGGCGTGCATCGCCCTTCTGCTGGCTTTGGCGCTGACGGAGCTGACGCTGCCCCTGTTCAACCGGGTGATGGAGACCGACCTGCGGCTGGAGGCCAGTTGGAGCGTGGTGTTCTACATGCTCTTCGGCATCGTGGGCGTAGGTTGCCTGGCGGGCAGCTATCCGGCCTTCTACCTGTCGTCCGTCAACCCGCTGCTGGCCTTCAAGGGCGGTCGCAAGACGGGGCGCAAGGGCGGGCTGATACGCGGGCTCGTGTGCGTTCAGTTTGTCATCGCCCTGGTGCTGATGCTGCTCACGGGTATTGTCTTCAAGCAATTGCACTACATGCAGAACAAGGACATGGGGCTGGACAAGGAGAACATCGTGACTATCTACACCAGCCTGTGGTACAACGTGGGTGAGTTCAAGCAGGAGCTGCTGCGCAATCCCGACATCAAAGGTGTATCCATGTCGACCGATCTCGGGAATTTCGGCGAAGGCACCAGTTTCAAGGACGGAAGCAAGGTGGAGTGGACCGATGTGGACGGCCGCACCGACTCCCTGCGCATGGTACAGCTGTGGGCCGACGGCGATTTTGTGAAGACCTTCGGCATGGAGCTGGTGAAGGGCAAGCTGATGGACTCCGACTTCAGCCAATACTGGGACTTCAGCAAAACGAAGACTGTTGTCATCAACGAGACGGCCTGGCGTGCCATGAAGGTGGCCGACCCCATTGGGATGGAAATCCGTCCTGAGGGACGCAGACCATTACGCATCGTGGGGGTGGTGAAGGACTTCAACTTCCAGTCCATGCGCGAGCAGATCAAGCCTGCCTACATCTGGTACAGCCCCGAAGCCGTGCAATACCTCTACATCAAGATAGTTCCCGAGCGGCGGCAGCAGACACTGGCCTTCATCAAGGAGAAGTTCGAGGAGTTCGCCAAGCGCGACGATGCCTTCATCAAGGAATTCAGCTACCAGTTCTTCTCCGACAAGCTGAACCAGAACTATGCCCGCGAGCACCAGCAGAGCCGCATGTTGCTGTTCTTCACCGTGCTGGCCATCGTTATTGCCGTGATGGGCGTGTTCGGCCTCGTGGCGCTCTCCACCGAGCAGCGCACCAAGGAGATAGGCATCCGCAAGGTGAACGGTGCGCATTCCGACCGTATCGTGCGTATGTTCTGCCGCGAGTACCTCGTCTGGGTGGGTATTGCCTTCGTGGTGGCCTGCCCCGTGGGTTACTGGCTGATGAGCAACTGGCTCAGCGAGTTTGCCTATCAGACGCCCATCAGCTGGTGGCTCTTCCTGCTGGCCGGTCTGCTGACGGCGGCCATTACGCTGCTGACGGTCGTAGGGCAGACGTGGCGCAAGGCGTCGCAGAATCCGGTAGAGTCGTTGAGATACGAGTAATATAACGGTTAACGGTGAGGGGTGAGCGGTTAGTATGCCATTCGGATGACCGCTAACCGCTAACCACTAACCACTAACCACTGACCACTAATCACTAACCACTAAAAAAACATGGAAATGAATAACGTAATCAAGGCCGTGGGCCTGACCAAAATATTCCGCACCGAAAGCGTGCAGACAACCGCATTGAATGAAGTGAACCTGGAAGTCTATCCGGGCGAGTTTGTAGCCATCATGGGCCCGTCGGGCTGTGGCAAGTCCACGCTGCTCAACGTCATGGGCCTGCTGGACAATCCTACCTCGGGCGAACTGTGGTTCATGGGGCAGGAAGTGTCCAAGTGGAAGGAGAACGACCGCACCGACCTGCGCAACGGCAACCTGGGCTTCGTCTTCCAGAGCTTCAACCTGATAGACGAACTGACGGTGTTCGAGAACGTCGAACTGCCGCTGCTCTATGCCGGCGTGCCCGTCCGCGAACGGGTGGAGCGTGTGAACCGTGCCCTCGACCGTATGCAGATTACTCATCGCTCGGAGCACTACCCGCAGCAGCTCAGCGGCGGCCAGCAACAGCGTGTGGCCATTGCGCGTGCCATCGTCACCAATCCCAAAATCATCCTGGCCGACGAACCGACCGGTAACCTCGATTCGGCCAACGGCAACGAAGTGATGTCCCTGCTGAAGGAACTCAATGCCGACGGCGCCACGGTAGTCATGGTGACCCACTCCGAGGAGAACGCCCGCGAGGCACGCCGCATCATCCGCATGATGGACGGTGTCATCCTGACGGAAAGTTCGACGAGGTGACGGGGTGTCACTTCTTTCGTGCAAATATTTGTCTATAAGAGTGTGGTTATGGCAGAATAATGATTATCTTCGTTGTCGTTTAATTCGTAAACCTGTATAAACATGAAAAAACTGACTGTTCTTTTTGTCGTGTCGGCCGGCCTGTGGCTGGCCGCCTGCCGTCCTGCCGCACAGAAGCAGGAGGGTAGTGTGCAACAGGAAACATCTGCCGTTTCCGATTCTGTAGTTACATGTAGCGGGCTCCTGGTGATGGGGCACGAAGCCTATTCGTTCACCCCCGACGGCGATACCTTGTCCTATTGGGTGGTGGACCGTTCGGGCGAACTGAAGAAACGTTACGAGGAGGCTCTTCCGGCCGATGCCAAACCCTACACCCCTGTTTCCGCCGAATTGAAGGTGAAGATGATGGGCCCTTCGTCCGAAGGCTTTGCCGCCGACTATGATGGCGTGGTAGAGGTGCAGGCGATTATTCGCGTGGGCGAGTAGGTTCACCGCCTGCCTTTCGGGCCAGTTCGGCACGGATGCGGCTCAGCGACTGGGGGGTGATGTAGAGATAGGAGGCGATGTGTTTCAGCGGTACATGTTGCAGCAGCTCGGGCATGCGTTCGAGCAGTGACAGATAGCGCTCCTTGGCTTGTGTGGCCCCTTCGTTGATGAGCCGCTCCTCGAATACCAGAAATTCCCGTTCGAACATCCGTCGTCCCAGGTTGGCCGCAGCTGCCGACGAGTGGAAGAAGGCTTCCAGCTCCTGCCTCCCGATGCGGTAGAGCAGGCTGTCGCTCATGGCCTCTATGGACGTACCCGACGGCCTTCCGCCCATATAGCCGCGGGTGGAGAAGAGCGATTCGCCCGTGGTGGCAAACCAGATGCTCACGTCCACCCCGTTGCGCAGGTAATAACCGCGCCAGATGCCCTGGCCTATCAGATGGAACGAGGTGTTGAGTTCGCCTTCGCGCACCAGCATCTCGCCGCGGCGGTAGGTCACGGGTTCCATCAGCGCCAGCAGGGAAGCGGCGTCCTTGCTGTTCAGGTTGTATTTCTTGCTGAATATATCGACGAATTTTTCCATATCTCTTTATTTTCATTCTCCGAGTTTCTCTTTCCTCTTTCTGCCCCGGCAATAGATGGTCAGCACGAAGAGCAGCGTCAGCGTCTCGGCGGCAGGTACGGCCAGCCAGATGCCGGGCACACCCATCACGGCGGGCATCAGCCAGAAGCACAGCAGCACCAGGATGAAGCCGCGTAGCAGGGTGACGGCCATGGCGGGACGGTCGCGCTCCACACTCTGAAAGTAGCCGATGGACACGATGTTCACGCCGAAGCACACGAAGCCGGCGGCAAAGAGCGGAAGTCCCTCCACGGCGATGCGGTAGGCCGGATAATGGGTATCGACAAACATGCCTACAATCCCTTCGGTGAAGAACTCCGTGACGAGGAACACCACCACGCCGCACACCACCGCCGTCCACAGGGCCAGGCGGAAGGCCGACCGCACCCGCTCGGGTTGTGCCGCTCCGTAGTTGTAGCTCAGGATGGGCTGTGCCGACTGGGCGATGGCATTGTATACCATAAAGATGATGGGGAAGAAGTAGCAGGCGATGCTGAAGGCCGCCACGCCGTCCTCGCCCAGGTAGCGGATGAAGACGTAATTGCCCACGAACATCATGGTAGCGATGGCCGCTTCGCACAGGAAGGTGGAGAGGCCCAGGCGCATCATGTAGCCCACGTTGCGTACCGTCAGCCGCAGGCTCTTCAGGCTCAGCTTGATGCGCTCCAGGCGGATGACGTGCCGGCGTTGCAGGAGGTAGAAGAGAATCATCAGTGCCCCGAAGATGTAGCCCAGGCTGGTGGCCAGTGCGGCGCCGAACATGCCCCACCGGAGGACGTAGATGAACAGCCAGTCGAGGAAAATGTTGATGAGCGCGGCCACGATGTTGCAGGTCATGGCGTAGTTGGGCGAGCCGTCGAGCCGCACGAAGAACATGCCCGAGCTGAGCAGCGCGCTGAACACCAGGAAGGGCACGAACCAGTACATATACTCCACGGCCAGTGGGAGCAGCCGATCGCTGCTGCCCAGCAGGCGGGCCACCTGCTCCACGTTGCCCAGGATGGCCGCGGCATAGGCAATGAGCAGCAGGGACGAGACGATGACGGCCTGCGTCACGTTGATGCGAGCCACCTTCGGCTTGCCGTGCGACAGGTGGATGGACGCCACGACCGACGCCCCGATGCCGAACATCAGCGCCACGCCCGTATTGATGAGGAACAGTGGAGCGGTGATGTTGACCGCCGCCAGCGCGTCGCTGCCGATGCCCTTGCCCACAAAGATGCCGTCCGTAATGATGAAGATGGCCGAAAACACCATGCCCAGCACGGTGGGTATCAGCAGCTTCCTGAACAGGGTGGGGATGTGCATGCTGCCGAAGTCGATGCTGTCTTTCAGCGGAGTGTGATTGTCGTTTTTCGTTGTCATAGCT
>ENA-UONW01002207-UONW01002207.1-human-gut-metagenome-genome-assembly--contig:-CS52-NODE-2207-length-19889-cov-5.506958_pt1 | contig 19889 bp, 21 predicted proteins | sample MGYA00242463_ERZ724010 | MGnify/ENA metagenome assembly ERZ724010 | reverse complement strand
CCTTCCATTCACTGACTGGGAGCACCCAGAACGCAACATCTGATAGGTCACCGATGAATTTTCCATTGAACGCCCCAATGAAAAATTTGCGCGGCCGAACATTGCTCTCCTAGTCAACGGGATTCCTCCCATCGTCATCGAATGCAAAAAATCCAACGTCAACATTTCGGAGTGGGTAAAATAGAACGTCCGCAACTGCAGCCGAATTATATCTCTCAGTTATTTAAATTCACGCAGCTGACCCCTCGCTCCAACTACGATGTCATGAGAATGCGGAGTTCCGTTCCGGCAGGCTACGATGAAGTCAAGCCACTCTTCCGTCATCTGATCGAAACTCAGAATATCCAAATCAGGATCAGGAGTGTATTCATAAAAACTGACAACAGGGGGTATCAAACCGTCGTGACCAGCGTTCCGCTTGTGCTAATAACTCCGTGCAATAGAAACCGGGACCGAAATCTTTATTATTCCGGCTCGATTTTATTTCCGGAGTCCGTATTTCACAATATCCGCCGTGGTAGACAATCATTGCGACCTTTCCTGTTCAGCAACTCTTCAGTTTATATCTACTCTAAAATCTTGAACACGTAAAATATATCATTCATGGAGACATTTGCAAATCAAGGTTTGACTTTTACTGACGGAGCCATTATAGTAAAATATCATCGTTGGGAACTATGAAAGTTCTTTGAAATGGTAACAAGTGGTACCTCTGTCATATTGACAAGGGGGGATCAGGAAGACGGAGCCAGATAAAAAAGCTGCGAAAACAGGAAAAATGACGTTGGTACCACAAGGTGCCATTTTAAAGGTGCAAACACCAGAAATTACCGTTTGAGCCAGCTTTTTCGCCTGTGTGAAAGTGGCCAAATTCGCCACTTTTGAGCTCAAATCTTCCTGATTGGAAACAATTTGAGGTGCGAAAAAATCTTCGGACGTTCCAGCTGCCGGAGCCATTTTTTTTACTTCCGTTTTTCCCGTGATTAAGCCTCATATTCAGCTTTGATCTTCTCTTTTGGAAGCCTGCCGCATCTCTTGATGAGATGCTCCCAAACAGGTCGAAGCGCTGGGGCTGTCTGGTGCCGTAAAGCGGCAATCTGTTGATTAAATTTCCTCGCCTCCCCGGGCGGTATCGATCTCTCCCCGCAGTCCGTTCCGGCAGGAAACGTCGATGAAACTTTTTCAGCTAACTTTCCGTTTCGGAAAATCGTTCCAGAAGCCGTTCCCGGAAAATTTCCGCAGCTTTGGAAAAGACCTGGTATTTTTTCCAGACGATGTTCAATCCGGATTCCAGTCTTGGTTCCAGCGGGCGGAAGCAGAGTTCTCGATTCCCGGTTGCATCGATCAGTCCGTCCAATCCGAGGGCATACCCGATCCCAGATTCCACCATCAGGGCCGCGTTGTAAATCAGATTGTATGTGGCAACGATATTGAGCTTTTCAAAACTTTTCCCGAACCACTCGGCATATGCGTTCCTCACTCCACTCTGGCGAATGCTGATCCGCGAGCAGATCAGAGGCAGCTGCAGAAGTTCTCGGAGAGTTACCGTTTCCCGGACCGCCAGAGGGGAGTCTTTTCGCATGACCACTCCCCAGAGATCGCGGACGGGTAACGCGACAGAGCCGTACTTCGAAATGTCCACCGGCTGGATCAGAATTCCAAAATCGAGAATGCCCTTGTCGAGACGCTCCATGACATCTTCTGCATTGCCGCTGTAGAGACTGTAATGAATATCCGGATACTCCCCCCGCAGCTCCCCGATCATATCGGCAATGAGGCGCATGGCCTTGGACTCTCCGCCGCCAATGTGGACGCTGCCGCCGATGTTTTCCCCCATCGCATTGAAATCGCCTTCGGTCCGGTTGACGATCTCCAGAATCTCTTCCGCGCGTTTCCGCAGAAAACGCCCCTCCGGCGTCAGCGTGATGGTGCGGTTGCTCCGCAGGAAAAGCTGTTGCCCGAGCTCCTTTTCCAGATCCTGCAGCTGGCGTGACAGAGTAGGCTGGGTCACGTGCAGAAATTTCGCCGCTCCGACGATCGTTCCCTCTCGCGCAACTGCCAGAAAATAACGCAACACTCTGATTTCCATCGGGAACCTCTTCGCATTGTTCTCTCTTAACATAGCATGAAAGTAAATGCCTGTCAAGCATAGGAGTGTATAATAAATAAGTATTTGTTATTTATTGAAAAACAATTATAATTAATAGCGGGAAACAGGACGGAGGGGCGGACGCATTGAATTGTGGAGTTCTTGCAGACGTTTCAGGCAGACCGGAAGGACGAGGTGAAGGATGCGCAAGTTGTTTTTTTTCTGGGTGTTGTCGGTTCTCTTTAGTTTTGTCAATCAACCGGAGGCGAAGGAAGTTATGCAACCCTTGACGGAAAAGGAAGAAAAACTGGTCGAAATCTCCATGTACACGGCGCGCGGGGATATGCCGGAACTGAAAAAGACGCTGGCTGACGGTCTCGACGCCGGGCTGACCGTGAATGAGATCAAGGAAGTTCTCGTTCAGCTTTACGCGTATTGCGGATTCCCGCGCAGTTTGAACGCGCTCGGCAACTTCATGAGGCTGCTCGAAGAGCGCAGGGAGAAGGGCGTTCGGGATGCTCAGGGGAAGCTCCCGGGAGCGCTGCCCGCGGGAAAAAGCATCGATTTCGGAACGGCAAATCAGACAAAGCTGTGTGGCGCGCCGGTCAAGGGAGCGCTCTTCGAATTTGCTCCGGCGATTGATGAATATCTGAAGGCGCATCTTTTCGGCGACATTTTCGCCCGCGATACTCTCGACTGGCGGACGCGGGAACTTGCCACCATCGCCGCTCTCGCCGCGATGAATGGGGTTGAAAGTCAGCTTGCCAGTCACATCGCCATCGGCAGGCACAATGGTGTGACCGATTCTCAGATCGACTGGATTCTGGAAAATGTGAAAGGCAGTTCCCTGAGCGTCTTTCCGCGCGGCGATGAAAATACCGCCTATGCGAAATATTTTGTCGGGAAATCCTATCTGGCTCCGCTGACGAAGGATAAACGGCTCAACGTGCCGGTATCCAATGTGACGTTCGAACCTTCATGCCGGAACAACTGGCACCGGCATACCGGTGGACAGCTTCTGATTGCGGTCGGCGGCATCGGCTTCTATCAGGAACGCGGAAAAGAGGCTCGAAAACTTCTGCCTGGCGATGTGGTGGAGATTCCGCCGGATGTCGATCATTGGCACGGCGCCGCACCTGACAGCTGGTTTTCGCATCTCGCGATCGAATGCAATCCGGAAAAGAACAAAAATACCTGGCTCGAACCGGTTTCCGATGCGGATTACCGGAAGGCGACAGCAGAAAAATGAAAACGACGACAAATTCGACATACCAGGAGAATGGAAAGCATTTCTATCTGGTCCGCAACCTCAAGGATGCGGGGTGCGGAACGCCGCTGATCGAGAAAATCATTGCATTGCATGACAGCGGCAATCTCCGGGAAGAGCTGCGTCTGCTGGCCGCCCAACGCTGCGGTCTGCTGGAAAAAGTTCACGCAACCCAGAAAAAGGTCGATTGTCTGGATTATCTCATATTCAATGTGAAACAGGAAAAAGGAACCAGTTCCGGGAGGTAAATCATGAAAAAAAGAACGATGGCATTGATGATGGCGGCTTCTTTCTTCGGAGCGGCCGGGTGTTCGGCGGAAAACGTCAAACTTCAGAAGACCGAAACGGAGCCGGGAAAAGTGCTGGTCGCCTATTATTCATGGGGCGGCAACACCCGTTTCGCCGCGGAGCGGATTCAGAAACTGACCGGGGGAACGCTCTTTGAGATCAAGCCGGTCAAGGCATATCCGGCCGATTACGGCGCGTGCGTAGAGCAGGCGAAGCGGGAGTGCCGCGACGAGTTCGAACCGGAACTTGCAACGAAAGTCGATGATTTTTCGAAGTATGACGTCATTTTCGTCGGCACGCCGAACTGGTGGAGCACGATGGCGCCGCCGGTAAGGAGTTTTCTCTCCTCGTATGATTTCAGCGGAAAGACCGTGATCCCCTTCGTCACCCACGGCGGCGGGGGGATGGCGCGCTGTGAACGGGATATGCGGAAGGTTTGCCCGAAGGCGGCATTCGGAAAGGGCAGCGCGTTCTCCGGCGGAAGTATCCGGAATGCGGCTGACGCGTTGTCCAAGTGGGTCAACGAGGTGGTTGTTATTCGGAAATAGGAGAGTCCCCATGAGGATTTGGGGGAAAAGATGTCTCTGTGGTTGTTGATTGCGCTTGGAATTCTTCCTGTTGCCGCACAGGAATTTTGCCGGGAGTCCATGCCGTTTTCTGCCGTGCGTCCGGCCTGGATGCGGAAAGAGACCGCGAAGGCGGAGTTCGCTGCCACCGGGGAGGACTTCCGGGGGCAGAAGAGCGTTCGCATCGGCATGATGCTTCAGGAGGAGAACTCGCCGGTTGCCGAACGGAGAATTTGGTCGTATTTCCCTGCGGCCGTATCGGGGAGGGAGAATGCTTCCATGAAAAACAGGATTACGCCGGAGAGCATCGTCCGGATTTCACGGATTGAAGTCGATCCCGCCCGGCTACCGGAATATCTCGCGCTCGTCGCCGAATGCGGACGCGAATCCATGGCGAAGGAGTCGGGCGTCTACATGATGTATTCGATGCAGGAGAAGGCGCATCCGGAATGGATTACGATCCTCGAGATCTACGCGGACCGCGCCGCCTATGAACATCATATTCAAGCGCCGCATTTTCAGAAGTATAAGCGGACGACGCTGAAGATGGTCGAAAAACTGGAGCTGCTCGACCAGAATCCGCTCGTTCCGGAAATGAAGATGAAATGATGAATCCGCAGCCGGAGGAACAGTTCTCATGAATCGACGTGATTTCCTCAAAACCTCTCTGGCGGCGGCAGTTGCCACCGCGGGAGGCGTATTCCTGGGAGGATCGTTGCTGAGTGTCGCCGCCGCTCCGGCGGAACGGAAAGGACAAGGTGGAAAAATGAAAATTCTGGTCATTACGGGAAGTCCCCGGAAAAATGGAAATTCCAGCACGCTCGCGGACCATTTCATTCGCGGCGCGGAGGAGGCCGGACACGAAATGGTCCGTTTCGATGCCGCATTCAAGGAGGTCCACCCCTGCATCGCCTGCAACAAATGCGGTATGAACGGAGAGTGTGTGTTCAAAGACGATTTTGAATTTGTCCGTAAACATATCGTTGACGCGGGAATGGTTGTCTTCGCCACTCCGATGTACTACTTCGGAATTTCCGCGCAGATCAAGGCGGTGATTGACCGCTTCTATGCGGTCAACGGCTCGATCCATGTGCCGAAGAAGGCCGCTCTGCTGATGACTTACGCCGACAACAACAGGCGCAAAGAAAAAGCGATTATCGACCATTACGAGGTTTTGCTGGACTATCTCGGCTGGAGCGACGCCGGCCAGATCATCGCGCCGGGGGTCTGGCCGGTCGGCGCAGTCAACCGCACGAAGTATCCGGAGCTGGCGTATCAGCTGGGAAAGAGCGTGTAACCATGGACCGGCGGGAGTTCATCAAGACTCTCGGTGTCGCCGGAGGGGTGGTGCTGGTCGGCGGAGCGGCCGGCGTCTCCGGCCGGAACGAGGCGGAACTCCGGCGTGAAAGTTCTGTCGACCCTCTGCTGGCCGGAGTGTGCGACATCCACATCCACTGTCATCCGGATACTCGGGCGCGCTGTGTCGATGAGCTGACGCTCGCCGAAGAGGCGAAACAGGCTGGATATCGGGCGCTGATGTACAAATCGAACGACTGGAGCTGTCATGACCGGGCTTACTTGATCCGGCGGGCTGTGCCGGAGTTCGAGGTGTTCGGCAGTCTCTGCATGAATCGCGTCCACGGCGACAAGGTCAACGTCTTTGCGGCGGAGCAGGCGCTCAAAACGACCGGTTCCCTCTGCCGCTGTATCTGGATGCCGACCCTTTCTGCGGCGTACCAGCACAGGTGCGACAAACTGCCCGGCCCCGGAATCCCGGTGCTGGATTCCCGGGGGCGCGTCCTCCCCGAAGTGGTCCGGGTGATGGAACTCTGCGCCGAAGCGGACATCATCTTTGCATCCGGACACAGTTCGCCACAGGAGAGCCTGATTCTGGCGCGGAAGGCGAAGGAGGTCGGGGTGAGGAAATTTGTCGTCACCCACGTCAATTCACTGATCTGGAAGCTGACGCGCGACCAGATTCGGCAGGTGATCGACCTCGGCGCGTTTGTGGAGTATTGCTATCTGCCGCGGCTCTGGGGGCCGGGAAGTGGAAATCCGCAGTTCGAACGGCAGAATCGTGAGGAGTTTCTCCACTATGTAACCACTGTGCCGGAACGCAGTTTCATCTCTACGGACCTCGGTCAGCAGGGCAATCCGAATCCGATCGACGGCATGCGCACCTGCATCCGTGAACTGCTCGACGCCGGGGTGCCGCAGCAGGAGATTGACCGGATGGTACGGCATAATCCGGCGTATCTGATCGGACTTCAGGAAAAAGCAGAAGGGCTGGAAGCATGAATCGACGTGATTTTCTCAAATCGGCGGCGCTGATGGCGGCCGCGGGCAGTGTACTGGGGAAGGGGAGTGTCCTGAACGCGGCGGCGCCGTCTGCCGGAAAACCGGCGGGGCCGGTTTTGAACTTCAATCCGCAGATGCGGTACCGTCCGATGGGACGGACCGGGGTGAATGTTTCCGCGCTCGGATTCGGGCTGCTGCGGCTGCCGATGCTCGCTGACGGGAAAACCGTGAACTCAGATCTGAGTGTTGCGATGATCCACCGTGCGATCGAGGGCGGGGTGAACTACATCGACACCGGGCGCGTCTACCTCGGCGGACAGAGCGAGGCGGTCGCCGGAAAGGCGCTCAAAGGAAAGTGGCGCGACCGCGTTTACGTCACCTCCAAATCCCCGTGGTGGATTATGGAAAAACCGGAGGATTTCGAGAGGTTTTTCGATGAATCCCGCCGGACGATGGGGTGTGACGTCATCGACTTCTACCACATCCACATGATCATGCACCGCGGCTGGAAAGAGAAGGTGATTCCGTTCAAGCTGATCGACAAGATCATGAAGCTCAAGGAGCAGGGGAAGATTCGCTTCGCGGGTTTCTCGTTCCACGACCGGCTCGAACTGTTCAAGAAGGTGGTCGAATCCGCGCCGTGGGATTTCTGCCTGATCCAGCACAACTATCTGGACTATGAGTACGAAGCGGGTTGTCTCGGCCCGAAGTACGCCGCCGCCAACGGGATGGGACTCGCTGTGATGAAACCGGTCCGCACCGGACTGCTCGCCCGTCTGCCGCAGTCTATGCGCGACGCGCTCCGTTCGACCGGAGTTGAAAAGCCGGACACCGAATGGGCACTCGACTATCTCTGGGATATTCCGGAGGTCAGCGTTGCTGTGAGCGGCATGGGCGCGATGGCCGACGTCGAGGCGAATCTGCGCTACGCGTCGAAAGCGAAGCCGAACATGCTCACCCCGGATGAACGCAAGGCGCTCGGGAATGCGATCCGCGCCTTCCGGGAGACCCCCGGACACATCGACTGCACCGGCTGTTATCAGTGCATCCCGTGTCCGCACAACGTGGCGATCGGCTACATCTTCGCCTACGTCTACAACAACTATCTGGTTCACCAAGATAAGAAGCGGGCAATCGCGGACTATACGGTTGCGATGTCTCCGATTCAGCGCGGTGCTCCGGCCTCGGCGTGTGTGAACTGCGGGGAGTGCCTCGCAAAATGTCCGCAGAAACTCAACATCCCGGAGTTGCTCAAGCGGGTTCGGAACGAGCTGGAGGCTTGATCGCGGAAAAGAGTGAAAAATCTTTCGATACCGGCGACATTGCGATTTGACTTACCGCCGCGATGACGGTTATGTTAAATGAACGATGCAATTTACGGCTTCACGCCTGTTCGCTCCCGCTTCGAGGGGCATCCGGCAGCCGGATCGGCGGGGCGCTGAAGTCGCTTTCAAGGAGAGAAACTTCAATCTCCGGCGGAAAATCCGGCAGATCGACGCTGCCGCCCGGGGGAAGCCGATACGAAACAGGATCATTTCATCGGGGGCGGACCCTGATGAAACATCATGGACAAACGGGGAAAAAACAAAATGAACCGACGAGAATTTTTGAAAAACGCCCTGACTGTTGCAGCACTTGCTCCGGTTACGCGGATCGCTGCGAAAGAGGGACCAGACGGCAATAAAACATCCGATGTGACCGAAGGTGTGCAGGTTACCCGCCGCCGTTACAGGAACAGTGCGCTGACGGTTCCCCTGCTCGGATTCGGCTGCATGCGGCTGCCTCTGCTTGCGCCGGATAAACCGGAGATTGACCGCTCTACAACGAAAAAGATGATCGATCTTGCGATGAAGGCCGGGTGCAACTACTTCGATACGGCGTACATGTATCATGATGGCGAGAGTGAGCGCTGCCTTGGCGATCTGTTGCAGGCATATGCCCGCAACTCGTATTATCTGACCGATAAAATGCCGGTCTGGTTTGCGAAGGACGCGGCCGGCATCGAACGGATCTTCATGGAACAGTTGCGCAGATGCAGGACCACATATTTTGACTTCTACATGCTTCATTCTCTGGACTCCGTGAACTGGGAACTGGCTCAGAAGTTTCAGGCATACGAATTCCTTACGAGAATGAAGAAGGAAGGGAAGATCCGCAGACTCGGCTTCTCGTTCCACGACACTCCGGAACTTTTGCAGAAAATCGTCAACGCCCGCGAATGGGATTTCGCGCAAATTCAGTTGAATTATCTGGACTGGGAACTTTACCGGTCGCGGGAACAGTATGAGATTCTGACCAGAGCCGGGATTCCGGTCATTGTGATGGAGCCTCTTCGCGGTGGAGCGCTTGCTACATTGTCTCCGGACGCATCCGCAATTCTGAAGAAAGCCGATCCGGATTCCAGCAATGCGGCGTGGGCGCTCCGCTATGTGGCAAGTCTGCCGAATGTCCTTTGCGTTCTCTCCGGAATGTCCCTGCCGGAACACATGGAGGACAATCTCAGGACCTTTTCGCCGTTGAAGCCCTTGACCGAGGTGGAACGCAAGACCCTGGCGCAGGCGCTGTTGGCCTATCGGAAGCATCTGGCGGTGCCATGTACCGCCTGCCGCTACTGCATGCCATGTCCCGTGGGAGTGGAAATTCCCAAAATTTTCGGACTTTACAATCAGTACAAAATCTCCGGGAACAAATGGCTTTTCAGCAATAACTACAAGGCAATTGCAGAAGATGCCAGAGCCTCCGCCTGTGTCAACTGCGGCAGATGCGTGAAACACTGTCCGCAGAAAATCAACATTCCGCGGGAGCTTGCAAAGATCGGTGCGGAATTCCAGAGCTGACAACGTCCCCGGCTGTGAGGGGGGACGCTGGGGACATCCATGAATCTGTCGCCAGCCCGGGGGGAAACTCCCGGCGCCGTTTTGAGACAGCGATCGACATTTGCGGCGCCATGTTTCGGAATGCGTTCAGCGCGGCGTATGGGAAGAGCGGCCTCCCTTTGCCGTTCCGGTCCGGGGCAGGATAAAACTGTCCGCGGATTGTTCGGCATTTGAAAAAAACGGAGGAGGTGTTAAAGTACAGCATGAACAAATCGTCTTTGACACGGGAACAAGGAGTATGACAAAACTGGTTCGCATCAGTCTGTCGCTGGAGGAATCCCTGCTGAAGCAGCTCTCCGGTTTGCAGGAGCAGGATGGGTATGAAAACCGTTCGGAATATCTCCGGGATCTGATCCGAAGCCGGATTGCCCGCCGGGAGTGGATTTCCGGCGAGGAAGTCATCGGTACGCTTTCACTGATCTACAACCACCATCATCGGGGGCTCGCCGAAAAACTGATTGATCTGCAGCATCACTCCTCCGTTCATGTTCTTGCTTCGACGCATGTTCATCTGAGTCACGAAATCTGCGCGGAGATGATCATGATCCGGGGGCGCGGATGTGAAATTGAAAAGCTCGCCTCCTCACTGAAACGTCTCAAGGGAGTTCTGAAGGCCGAGTTGACGGCCGGAAGCATGGGGAAAGCGCTCCGGTAAAGCTGAAGATCCCTCTGCTTGAAACGGCCGGGAAAAGAATTTTTTAGTATTACGAAAATAAAAAACGTAATACTCATGACGGATGAAACTTGAAAGAAAAAGGCTATTCAGATGAAACTTCACAGAAGATATTTTTCTCTTGTGGAGCTCCTGGTGGTGATTTCAGTCATCGGCATTTTATCCGGATTGCTGCTGCCGGCACTGAATGCGGCGCGGAACCGGGCGCACACCATCAGCTGCGTGGGGAGTATGAAGCAGATCGGCCAGGCATATTTCAATTATGTTTCCGACTGGAACATGACGCCGCCGGTCAGCAAGTCCGGCATCCGCTGGATCGACTGCCTGGAACCTTATTTTGTGGAAAAGAGCGAACGGAGTTCGGGCAATGTGTTCGTCTGCCCCGCCGATCGGAGACCGGAGGACAAGAAGGTCGTTTACGGGACCAGCGATGTCAACAAACTCAGTTACGGCATCAACCAGTGCTATCCATCGAACCGGGAGAGTGCAACCCCCATTCTCTGGAACGGGATCGGGGCAACTCTGATCCGGAATCCCGCCGGATTCATCACGCTCGCGGATGCGGGGAGCTACTACATCGGCACCACGGTTGCAGTTCCGTTCTTCGGAACGTTGAACGGGGAAGCCTATGTCGACGGCGGTTATTGCAAATATCTGGCGTTCCGGCATGGCCGAAGGCGGGAATTCAATGCGGCGTTTGCCGACGGACACGCCGCGACTTTGAAATTCGACGCAACGCCGGATCGTTACTGGGATTACAGGAGTATCGGGTATGGTTTTTAAGCCTGTCTTTCTTCTTCTGACACTCTGTCTGCTTGCGGGGTGCGCGCCGGAACGGAACGCGAAAACGCCGCAGCGGCTCCTCTCGCTCTCGACGGCGGCGACGCATATCCTGACGGAACTCGAACTCCCGCCGTGCGCCATTGACGAATACGGGCGGATTGCGGCAGGCTCTCCGCCTCCGGCCGTGATCGGCAAGGGGGGGGCCGTCTCGCGGGAGAAGATCGCCGAGCTTGGCATCGACGGCGTGATCGTCTGGTACTATCAGACGCAAGAGGCGGAACGTTTCCGCAACGAAGGGCTGTCGGTGACGATTGTTCCCGCATTGCGCCTTGCGGAATATCCTGAACTGATTCTGCGCCTAGGCGACGTGACGGGAAAGAGGGAACGGGCGCGGAAACTTGCCGAAGCATTCCATCGTCAACTGGAACGGCTCTCCGTTCCAGTTGAAGTTTCGGTGCGCCGGGTCTGCTTTGAATTGTACAGCCCCGGAAAAATCGTCGGAGACGCGTCGTATCTCGGCGATCTCATCCGGGCGGCGGGCGGGAAAAGCATCGTGTCAAAAACAGGTTTGATTTCGGCGGAAGCCGTGATCGAGGCCGCTCCCGAAGTGATCTTTTACGTTGAAGGCTTCGGGAGCGCCGCGGAAATTGCCGCTCGAAGTGCTTACGCCGGCACGCCTGCTGTTCGCAACGGCCGAATCTGCGTCGTTCCCCGCCGTCTGACCGTCGAGGGGGTCGCTCCGCTGGAGACTATCGATTTTCTGAAACACTATATGAGGTGAAAAATGGCATTTTACCGGATTACATGGAATGAGAAATACGATTTTGCGACCCTTCACAACTGGGGGTGCACTTTCCGCTGCCCCTTTTGCAGCTACAAACTGCGAAGCGGAGAAAACGGCCGTCCCGGTTTCGCCGAACCGAAGCCGGAACGCTTTCTTTCCGTCGACGAGATGAAGGAGGCGCTGCGCCGCGTCTCGCCCGGGAAGGTCTATTTCATGGGGGGAGAGCCGACCGTGGCGAAAGAGCTCGAAGAGATGATCGCGTTCGCGAAGTGTGAACTTGGCGCGGAAACCCGGCTCGGGCACACCAACGGCAGCCGTCTGCCGCTTCCCGGCCTGGACGGAGCCAATGTGGGGCTCAAGGCGTGGAGCGAAGAGCTTCATCTTGCGATTACCGGAAAGCCGAAGTCGCAGATCTACGACAACTTCCGCACCGCGTTCGATTCCGGCATGAAGATGGCGGCCAATCTGGTGTTCATCCCGGGGCTGGTCGGACTCGACGAAATGGAAGGCGTGGTACGTTTTCTCGCCGGACTCGACCGGAGTATCCCGTTTCATATCGACGGCTATATTCCGATTCCGGGACTGCCGTGGAAAAGGCCGACCGACGAAGAGATGGAGGAGGCCCGGAAGTTGGCGGAACGTTATCTCTCTCATGTAAAAAGCTCCCATCTGACTTCGGAAGAGGCGCTCAACCTCTCCGCTCGGGATGACCGGTTCAAAGTAAAAACCATTGCAGGATAATGAGATGAAACTGCTGATTGCTGCACTTGGCACGCTGTTTCTTCTCTCGTGGGGGATCGGGGCGGGAAGCGCTTCGTGGGCGGATCTTCTGCGCCTCGTTTCCGGCGGCACGGTATCCGATTCCGCCCGGACGATTCTGCTGGAACTCCGGCTGCCCCGGTTGCTCGCCGCCGTGCTGGCGGGCGGAATGCTGGGGGCGGCCGGAGGCGCAACTCAGAATCTTTTCCGCAACGACCTTGCTTCCCCGCATGTGCTGGGAGTGGTCAATGCCGCGGCGCTGGGGGCGGTGTTCGGATTGTTTCTGCCCGCAATCGGGCTGACCGCTCCGGCGATGGTGACCGCCGCTCTTTCCCTCGGACTCCTGTTCCTGACCGGAGGACGGCGGAACTGGGACGGCGCAACATTGATTCTTGCGGGAATTGCGGTCAACGCCTTTACGTCCGCCCTGACTTCCGGAGCTCTTTATCTCGCCGATGAGCGGCTCTCTTCGCTGGTGTTCTGGCTGCTGGGGGGATTCTGGAGGAGCACCTGGGGCGACGTCGTCCTGCTTGCAACGGTGGCGTTGAGCAGCTGGGGCGTCCTGTTCCGTCTCGCGCCGGAGCTGGATCTGCTGCTGCTCGGGGATCGCTCCGCTGAGCTTTCCGGCGTGCGGATGAGACGGCTCAAGCCTCTGCTGATGCTGACCGTGGCGACGCTGAGCGCAACCGTGGTCAGCTGCTGCGGGGTGATCGGTTTCGTCGGGCTGGCGGTTCCGCACATGGTGCGGATGCTCTGCGGCGGCACGTTCCGCAGACTTCTGCCGGGATGCATTCTGGGGGGCGGACTTCTTCTGCTCCTGGCTGATCTGCTGGCGAGGACGGTCGCCGCGCCGCACGAGATTCCGGTCGGAATTCTCACCGCGCTCGCCGGCGGGCCGTTCTTCTTTTATCTTTTGCTGCGCAGGAGGGCGGATCGTGATTGAACTGAAAAACGTCTCGTTCGCCTATTCCCGGGGGAATCCCGTTCTGAAAGGAGTTTCAGCCCGCTTCAAATCCGGCCGTCTTTACGGAATATTCGGGCCGAACGGTTGTGGGAAAAGCACTCTGCTCAAGCTGATTACCGGAGAACTCGCTCCCGATACCGGCAGCATTTCGCCGCGCTGGAACGATCCGCTGGAGCGGGCCTGCCGCCTGGCGATGGTTGAACAGGAGATCCCCGGACACATCCCGCTGACCGTCCGTGAGGTTGTCGCGCTCGGCCGTTATCCCTGGATGAGGCGAAGAAAAGTGTCATCTGACATTGAGGAGATTTTGAACGAACTTCAGCTTGCTCCGCTCGCGGAGAAGCCCTATTCGCACCTGAGCGGCGGGGAGCGCCAGCGCACGATGCTGGCCCGTGCTGTTGCTCAGGACACGTCGATCCTGCTGCTGGATGAACCGGCCAGTTCGCTCGACATCGGCTTTCAGCACGAATTCTACCGTCTTCTTCGGCAGTTTGCGCGCCGGGGAAAGTGCATTGTCATGATTTCGCACGATCTCTTTATCGCGCCGCACTATCTGGACGAGGCTCTGCTGATGAAGGAGGGCGCCGTCTTCGCCGGGGGGACTCCCGCGCAGGTGATCCGGCCGGAGAAACTCCGCGCGGTATTTCGATATCGGGAACCGGAGTCCTGGTAGGGAGGGTGGAGTTTGCTTCGCGTCTCCTGCGGCCTCTCCACCTTTCGGTTTCCGCGCGAATGCTGTTTCCGATGCGGAACGATTCCAAAGATCGGTATGCGCTGGACTCCCGCCCGGATCCGCTCTCTGGCCGGAAGGATGTTCCGTCACCGGAGTTATCGGGAAAAAACGACATTCCCGCTTGCATAAAAGCCGATGGAGATGTATAAATATAAAAGGTGTTTTTTCAGAATACCGCGCCTGCTGCCTGCGGCTTCCGGTTCCGGTCTGCCGCACTGTTTCCGGGAATGGAGACGGATTTTTTTCAAGCGGATTTTGCGGTGTTTTTCGGAAGGAATGGAGATTCCCGGCGGCCGGACCGGTTGCCGGAGGTGGAGTTTGTATGGAAAAAGAGAGTCGGAAGGCCCCTCCCGCGGGGCGGTCGTTTACACACTATCTGCGTATTTACTGCTCCGGTTTCATCATGGGCGCTGCCGATGTGGTGCCGGGTGTTTCCGGCGGAACCATGGCCTTTATTCTAGGCATTTATCAGGAGCTGATCGAGTCGATCCGGGCATTCACCACCCCCGCCGCCGTCAAAATGGCGGTCACCTTCCGGATCGGGCAGGCGTTCCGGACGCTGCCCTGGCCGTTCCTGCTCTCGCTCTGCCTCGGCATTGGCAGCGCGATTCTTCTGCTTTCCTCGCACATCAAATGGATGCTGGAGAACCGCCCGGCGCAGATCTGGGCGTTCTTCTTCGGGCTGGTGGTCGCTTCGATCTTCGCCGTGTTCCGAAGGGTTTCCCGCTGGACCGGCGGCTGTGTCATCGCCGCGCTCATCGGCGCCGTCGGCGCCTGGATCATCGTCGGGCTGCCGCTGCTCCAGGATCCCCCCGACGGACTCTGGTATATCGCCGTCTGCGGCGCGGTCGCCATCTGCGCCATGATTCTGCCCGGCATCTCCGGCTCGTTCATCCTGGTGCTGATGGGCAAGTACGAACATGTGCTGGGCGCGGTCCACAATCTGAAAAGCGGTGTGGAACTCGTGCCGAATCTGCTGACGCTCGGCGTCTTTCTCTGCGGCATCGTGATCGGCATCTCCTCCTTCGTCAGGCTGTTGAGCTGGCTTTTTCGCAAATACCACGACCTGACCGTGGCGTTGCTCATCGGGTTTATGGGCGGTTCGCTCCGCAAGGTGTGGCCGTGGAAGGGGCCGGATGAACTGTGCAACGTTCTGCCGGAGAGTTTTGACTCCGGCGTCATGGCCGCAATCGGGCTGGCGGTGTTCGGTTTCGCACTGGTGATCGTGCTTGAAACCATCGCCGGAGAACTGGAGAAGAAACGTTCCGGAGAGGAGAAGTAGCTTCATGCATCCGATCCTTCTGCAAATCGGGGGCTTCACGCTCCGCAGCTACGGTCTGATGGCCGCGATTGGATTTCTCGCCGCCGCCTGGCTGCTCGGGAAGAACCGCAGTTACGCAAAGATGTCCGCCGACCAGGCTTCCGCGGCGCTTTTCATCGCGATGATTGCCGGGATTGTCGGCGCGAGAATCTTTTACGTTGTTCAGTTTTTCGACCAGTATCGCGATCACCTCTGGCGGATTGTCCGGATCGATCAGGGGGGGCTGGTATTTTACGGCGGCTTTCTGCTGGCGATCGCGGCTCTCTGGGTTTACGCTCACCGGCAGAAGCTCGATATTATCCGCATTCTCGATGTCTGCACCCCCGCCATTGCGCTGGCGCATGCCTGCGGACGGATCGGCTGTTTCCTCAACGGCTGCTGCTACGGCAAGCCGACCGGACTTTTCTGGGGCGTCCGGTATCCGGCGGGGAGCGAGGCGGCGCTCCGCTATCCCGGCGAGGCGCTGCATCCGGTCCAGCTCTACGAAGCGGGAGGGCAGTTTCTGCTCTGTTTTCTCTATTTCTACCTGGTGCGGCACACCCGGCGTGGCGTGGCGATGTCCTGTTATCTGATTTTCTACGGAACATTCCGGTTTCTCAACGAACTGCTGCGGGGGGATAATCCCCGGGTGTTCGAGCTTTTCACTCCGGCCCAGCTGATCGGGCTGGCAATCATTCCGGCCGGTGTGCTGCTGCTGGTCCATTTTCTGCGTCATGGGAACCAAAAAGCTTGAATTCGTCATCACCTCCGGAGAGGCCGGAACCCGTCTTGACCGCTGTCTTTCGCGGCTGATTCCGGACTCTTCGCGCTCCTTTCTTCAGAAGCTGATTCGCGATGGAATGGTCCGTGCCGACGGTGCTGCTGTCGACGTGCCCCGTTACCCGGTGCGGGCGGGCATGCGGATCGAGGTCGATCTGCCGGAGGAGGCCGCCGCGGAGCCGTCGCCGGAACCGTTCGACTTCCCGATTCTCTACGAAGACGAATCGATGCTGGTGATCGACAAACCGCCCGGCGTGGTGGTTCACCCTGCCGCCGGAAATCCCACCGGAACGGTGGTCAATGCTCTGCTGGGCCGTTATCCGCAACTGGCGGAGGAGCTTGCCTGCGGCAACTCCCGCCCCGGCATTGTTCACCGGCTCGACAAGGACACTTCCGGCTGCCTGGTGATCGCCAAGACGGCATCGGCGCAGTTCAAACTTTCCGGTGCCTTCGCCGGGCGCGAGACGGCGAAAACCTATCTCGCGCTGGTGCGCGGCGTGCCGAAGCGCCCATCGGGCGAGCTGTCAAATCTGATCGGGCGCCACCCGGTCAACCGCAAGAAGATGGCGGTGGTGGAACGATGTGGCAAGCTTGCGGTCACCCGGTACCGGCTCGACCGTGCCGGCACGGTCGACGGAGTCCCTGTTTCGCTGCTGGAGGTGAGGATCCTCACCGGGCGGACCCACCAGATCCGGGTTCATCTTTCCTCGATCGGGTATCCGGTGCTGGGGGATGCTCTGTACGGGGGCGCCGGAGTGACGATCGCGGGGGTGGAGCGGCAGATGCTGCACGCCTGGAAGTTGCGGGTGCCGCATCCGGTCAGCGGCGTGATGATGGAGTTCACCGCACCGCTTCCGGAGGATTTCCGGCTCATTCTGGAGCGGATGACGGTCGATGGCGGGTGAGCTTCTGCCGCGGGGGAGGGACGTTCCGTTGAAAAATCCGCGGAAACTGCGAAAAATGTGCGAGATATTCGAAAAAAGATTTGGAATAATCGCAACCCTATGTATATTACCTTAAATGTGCAATTGTAATTTTAACCTGCAGGTAATCATATGGCGGTCACTCCACTGAAAACCAAGTTTGGAAAGCTGATTAAGGATTATTTGCGCAATGCTGATATCCGGCAGAAGGATCTTGCCGTCCGGCTCGATGTTTCCGCGGCTGCGGTTTCGCAGATGATTCATGGGAAGATTGTGCCGAATCAGAAGCAGCTTGATCTGATCTGTGAGATGCTTTCTCTTGACCGGGCACGGGCATTTGAGCTCAATTCGATGCTCTCGCGGATCCGGACCGGGGCTGAAAATATGCTGTCACCTTTCAACCAGCTGGTATTTGCCCTGCGTTGCCAGCGGGGGCTTTCCCTGCGCCAGCTGGCCAATCTTTCCGGAGTTCCGGCGTCGCATCTCAAAGTGTTTGAGACCTGTTTCGAAGCGGTTCCCACTCTGGATGAAGCCGAGAAGATCGCGCCGATACTGGGCTGTACTTCCGCTGCACTGCTGCAGAGTGCCGGAGTCGGCGGTCTGACCGGCAATGTCGCTGACGCGTACAACAGCGCGTTCGGCGAGGTGGCGGAACGGGGGGAGGCTTCCTACCGGGCCGAACAGCCTATCCCGCTGCTCAATCTGGTCGATCTTGATGCGTATGACGGCAAGGAGTCGTTTGCGTCGTTTGCCCGCCGTCGGGCGACCCGGGCGATCGAGCTTCCCGGTGTGACGGCGGAGGAGCCGGTGGCGGTGCAGGCGGCGGGGCGTGATCTGGCGCTCGGACTGCCCGGCTCGCTGCTGGTGCTGGTTGCCGATCGGCGGCCGGAAGGATATCGGGAGATGAATCTCTGCCGTGACGTTTCGGGAAAATACCTGATCCAGGAGATGCGTCGGGGGCGTCGCAAGGCGTTTCGGCTGGCTGGAAGCCGCCGGGTGTTTGATGAGGTGGCCTGGGAGCTTCCTGTGCTGGAAATTACGGTGCGTCCGTTGAAAGCGGGGGGAAAATGAGAGGTGGTTTCGGGTGCTGCTGCGGTGTGCTGGCAGGATGTCTCACGGCAATTCTGCTGGTGGCGGCAGTCGGCTTCGGATTGTATGTCTACTTCAATCCGACGGCCCGTCAGGAGGGGCTGAACGCTGCGGAAAGCGCCTGGACACAGGTCAAAACCGGGGTGGACGACACGCTCGATCGTGCGAAACAGCAGGGCGCGCCGAACGCGCAGCCGGTGTCTCCGCCGGAGCCGGTGGTACCGGTTCCGGTAGTTCAACCATGAAGAGATCAGTTGTTTTATGAATATCTGGATCTATGTTGTCATCCTTGCCGTGGTGCAGGGAGTTGCCGAATTTCTCCCGGTCAGTTCCTCCGGGCATCTTGCGGTGCTGGGGGCACTGTTCGGATTTCGCGAGGATCGAAGTCTCGCGCTCGGAATCGTGCTGCATGCGGGGTCGCTGCTGGCGATTCTGGTTTTCTATTTCAGAACGCTGCTGGGATTCTTCCGTCGGGAGCAGTTTCACCTGCTGCTGATGGTGATCGCCGGAACGATTCCGGCGGGACTGGCGGGGGTGGCGTTGAAACTCTCCGGGCTGGATGAGAAACTTTTCGGGGATCCGGTGGTGATCGGCCTCGCGTTCCTGATCACCGCCACGCTGCTGCGGCTGTCGGAAAAACCGAAATTGATCGTCCGGCCGGAGGCGGAGCGCGATTTGCCGCCGACCGGTCTGGAAGCGATTACCCTGCGTCAGGCGCTGGTGGTCGGGGTGAGCCAGATGTTTGCGATTCTGCCGGGACTTTCCCGTTCCGGCACGACGATAACGGCGGGAATTCTCACGGGGGTGGAGCGAAGTGCTGCCGGGACCTTTTCATTTCTGCTGGCGATTCCGGCGATCGGTGGCGCGGCGTTTCTCGAACTGCTCAGCCTGTGCCGCGAAGGACTTCCGGTGGAGGAGGGGGGCGTGACTCTGCCGATGATGGCGGCCGGACTGCTGATTTCCGGCCTGGTGAGTTTTTTCGCGCTGGCGTGGCTGACCCGGCTGATCCGGCGCGGTCGGCTGTCGGTATTTTCGTGGTATTTATATGCAGTCGGCATCGCCGTTATTCTCTGGCAGATCGCCGTCATGGCAAGGAGATAACAGAATCATGAGCAAGCTATTCTTTCTGGGGGCCGGCAAGATGGCGACCGCGATCGCGGGCGGCATCGTCAAGGCGGAGGTATTTCAAAAGGCCGAGCTGGCCGCTTTCGATGTGTCGCCGAAGGCCGCCGCTGAATTTGAGCAGAAAACCGGCGTCCGCTGTTACTGGGGAGGGGCGGATTCTCTCCTGTTCCGGGGGAAGGACGGCGCCGAGGAGTGCGGCGGCGCGCTGCGGAAAATCGTCGAACAGGCGGATGCGGTGCTGCTGGCGGTCAAGCCGCAGGTGCTGGCGTCGGCGTTGGAGCCGCTGGCCGGATGCCTCGCGGGGAAGCCGGTCATCTCGATCGTGGCCGGGGTGCCGATCGATCGTCTGGCCGGACTGACCGGTTCGGGGCGGATCGTGCGGGTGATGCCGAACACTCCCGCGCTGGTGGGCGAGGGGGCGGCCGGTTACTCCCTTGCGCCGGAGGCGCAGGCCGCTGACGGCGAACTGGCGAATCGGATTCTCTCCGCGGTCGGTGTGGCGATGCAGGTCGATGAGAAATATCTGACGGCGGTGACGGCGCTTTCCGGAAGCGGTCCGGCCTATGTGTTTGAATTCATCCGGGCGCTCTCC
>ENA-UONW01002199-UONW01002199.1-human-gut-metagenome-genome-assembly--contig:-CS52-NODE-2199-length-19929-cov-7.306078_pt1 | contig 19929 bp, 14 predicted proteins | sample MGYA00242463_ERZ724010 | MGnify/ENA metagenome assembly ERZ724010 | reverse complement strand
AATATACAGACTTATATAATCTCCTCAGATCATACCGTCCGCATATCCTCTAGTTACATATTCACATTTTACTCATATAACTGCGACCCTCAGGGCCGCCCGGCATTGTTACGTTGTCGTCTCAACGTCGGTGAGTGGGTTTATAGAAAATTATTCGCCATCTGTCAACACAAAAAATGCATTTTTTTTGTTTTTTTTCCATCTTTTTTATAACTCATTGAATAAATTTGAATTTTTTTCACGCATTTTTCCGGCGCAGATTTACGGACAGTAAAGTTGTATTTTCATTCCGATACAGAAGCGCATATATTATATAGTGGAAATTATTTCCGAAACGGAACAAAACCACGACAACGGACACCGAATCTCCCAACATTTGCTTTTCTTTTTCCCCCGTATCTGATATAATCCGTCAATAACCAATTTAAGAGACTGATAAAAAATGGCTTTTACTTTTTTTACGCTCGGCGGACGGCAGTTTTGGGAAGATATATACGTCTATCAAAAATGGCGGATTCAGCGGAATTGCATTACAAAACACTATCGTCTGCTCGACAACTGGGACATTCGTCGTGCCGGCGGAAGTTTTGAACAATGCAGCAGGGCACTGACCCGCTGTGCCGAAATCTTCCAGCTGACACCGCCGAAAACGAAGGCGGTTGTCCTGCTGCACGAACTGGCGGGAAACAAAAACCAGTTTAATCAAATGGTTAAAATGGCAGAATCGGCAGGTTTTTCCGCCATTGCCGTTAATTATCCGTCCACCCGCAAAGAACTGCGGGCACACGTTCGTCAGCTTGAATTGCTGCTCAACAGCCTTGAATATGTCAAAGAAGTTTCCTTCATCACCGCGGGAATCGGCGGACTGCTGGTCAGACTGCTGCTGGCTGCCGATTCGCAATGGAAGAAAAAAATCAAAACCGGACGAATCGTCCAGATTGATCCGCCGAATCGCGGATTCCGGTTATGGGAACGGCTGTGCGACAGCAAAATCGCCGCCCTGCTTCTCGGGCCGTCGATAAAAAGCTGCGATTCGCATAAGGTTGTCAAAATTCCGCGTTTTCCAGATACGACAGAGTTCGGCATCATCAACACACACAACCGGATTGCGGATATGCTGAAAGATTCGCTTCCCGACCGTTGGAGAATCTTTTTTCCGCAAATCGGCGATTCGTTTCTGCCGGGCGCAAAGGACATGATTGATATCAAAACATGGAAGACGAATCCGGCGGCGGACGACAAGACGATTCGCGCCTGTAAAAATTTTTTGCTGAACGGGAAATTTTGAAAAAACGACAAAGGCGAAAAAATAAAAAAACTGTAACAATTTTTTGCGTTTTTTTGTGTTATACTGGCTAAAAATAGGAGTGGTGTATATGAAGGCAATCTTGATCAACGTGGGGATACTGCTGGCTTTGGCCGCTATGTATTACTTTGATTTTTGGTCATTATTTACTTTCAAAAACGCCTTCTGGTACGCTTTCGGGCTGGTGATTATTGTGTTGTTGATCGGGTTAAAAGTATTAGGTAATCCCTTTGGGAAAAGGAAATGACGATGACTGGAAAATTAAAACAACAATTGATTTTTGGGCTCCTGGCATGGGGATTATTTGCATCTTTACCGAATACCGCTCATGCACAGAAATGGCTCGGCACCGTGGGCAGCGCACAGAACGGCCTGCTCGGGGACACCGTCGGCGCCCAAATGATAAGGGCGGGCGGGCAAGAGGCCGTAGATCAGGCCGCAGCCATAGCCGGCTATGAATCAGAAAACATTAAAGCTGTTTCTTTCCAAGATGCCAAAGATTTGGCGGCAAAAGGATCCGGTTTGAACAACGTATCCGGTGCGGCTAATGCGGCAGCTGCACGGTACAAAGGATCTGACGGCTTCTTTTCCGGCGTATGGAATGTTGTCAGCGGTGCTGCTCAGGATGTATTCCGATCCTCGGATGAAATCTCTGCCGACCTCGAGCAATACAGAAATGCCGAAACGGCAGCCAATATAGATGCGGCGGTAGCTACCGCCAAAGACATTCAGGGCGACGGTTCCAATATCTTGACCGGCAATCTGAAATCCATTCCCGACAAACTTGATCAGCTTGATCAGGCAGCTAATGCCGTTGCCATTTACGAAACCCCGGAAGGCCAAAAGATTTACATGGACAAAGACATGAAGTCCATCGGCGGGCTGATGGACGGATGCGTTCCGCTGCCGCTCAAGCTTGAACAGAGCAGGAAATGCATTCTGTGTCCGCTGTTTGTCATTTTGTTCAACACCGCACAGACAATGAGCATTGCTTCTTACAACGCACTGGCGGCAGGATTTAAGAATCTGCTTCTGATCGGCTTTGCCCTTTATGTTGCGTTTGTCACGCTCAAGCAGGTCAGTTCCTTTACCAAGCAGGACGGGCCGAAATATATTTCCGACCTGTTGACCATGAGCTTTAAAATCCTTCTGGCCTATCTGGTTCTGACCCATGTGCAGGAACTGTACCGGCTGATTCTTGAGCCGTTGTTGAACGCGGCGATGGAATTCGGCGGCAGTTTCCTGTTCCGCAGCGCAGACAGCAATTCGTCCTCCTCCTTTATGGCCTGTGCCTCGGCCACTCAGCTGGGCGACGGCGTAACGATTGCCAAGGGATACTATTCGGCCGGACTGTTTGCCAAGGTTGACTGTTTCGTCCGTTCGGTACAGCAGGAACTGGCGGTCGCCACTTCCATCGGCAGTTCGCTGATGTGTGTTGCCCAAAACGAAGCCAGCCACTGGTTCGGTCTCCCGGATCTGACAATGCTGTTCAGCGGCCTGATTATCTGGTGCTTCAGCTGGCTGGTCTGCCTGGCTTTCGGCTTCTATCTGATCGACGCCGTGGTCAGACTCGGCGTGGTCGGCGGACTGATGCCGTTCCTGATTGCGGCATGGCCGTTCAAGCTGACTTCCCAATACACAAGCACCGGCTGGAAAATGTTTATGAATACGTTTTTCACGTTCGTTTTCCTGGGATTGGTCGTCAGCGTCAACATTGAGCTCGGACTGCAGGCCGTTACCGGAGGCGAAGGCGGTTATGATAAAATTATGGAGTTGGTCAATGCAAACGAAGTAAAGCCGTTGGTCGACATTATGAGCATCGGTCTGATGGGGCTGTTGTTCCTGATTTTGTGCTGCATTTTCGGCTTTAAGCTCTGCGGCGAAGCCGTCAGCCTTGCTTCGCAGATGAGCGGCGGACAGGGCGGCACCATCGGTTCGCACATAGCTTCTCTCGGCGCCGGCGCCGCCAAATGGGGGGCGGTCAATACCGGCAAAGCCGTCGGCAAAACGGCCAAATCCGTTGGCGAAGCTTCCGGCGTTAACGACAAGATAAGACAAGGCAAAGAAGTTGTCGGACGCAAAATGTACAACGGCATGGCCGCGGTCGGCAGACGTCTGGGACTGAAAGGCGCGGCAGGAAGCGGCGGCGGACAAGGCAGCGGCAGCGGAAACGGCGGCGGAAGCGGCGGCAACGGACAGGGTGGAAACGGCAGCGGAAACGCGACGGCACAGAACCGCGGCAACACTACGCCTCAAAATGGTTCCGGACAGAGAACTCCGGGAGAGGCCGCAAATACGCAGAATGCGGCAGCCGGACAAGCCGGAGGAGAAGGCGGAGCCGCAGCAGCCGGAGCCACGGCCAACAACACCCAGCCGAACAATCAAAACGGCGGGCAGACGGGACAAGGCCGCGGCAACGGTTCTGCCGGCAGCAATGAAAACGGGAACAGATCAGGCGCCGCTGCCGGTATGAGCTCGGGGGCTGCAGCCAATGCAAATTCCGGCGTAGAGAACCCGGGATCGGGCAACGGTCAAAATGCGGGCAGCGGGCAGAACGCAGGCACGGGCGGCGAAGGACAGCCGGCAAACGACGGCGGTGCAAGCGCGGCCGGTCCGAGGGAAAACAACGCCCAAGAACAGGCAAACCAGATCGTCAACAGTTCGAAGGAGAAAATCGCCGCGGCGGCGCAAAACACGGCTGCCGAAAAAGGCGGTTCCTCCGGAAAACCGGGCAAGGTTGAAAGCCCGAACAAAAACGGCAAGAAAGACGATAAAAAAGACAATGCGGCCGAGAAAAAGGCCCAAGCCCAGATCGAAGAACTGCAGCGCGCCATCAGCGGTCTTGAGCTTGAGAAAAAAGAACTGGAGAAGCAGCTCCGGAATCTGGGCGGCAAACCTGCCGCCGGAAATGCGACCGGTTCGAACGACGAATTGCAGAAAAAGATGAAAAAGCTCGAAGAAGACAAGCAAAAAGCGGAAAGCCTGTTGGAAGCTCTGAAAAACCAGAAATAAGAGAGAAAGGGACTACCGATGGTGAAAAACATTAACATAGCAAAATTTTGGAAATTGCTGATCCTTATTCCGGCAGTGTTACTGTTGTTTGCCTGTTCGGGAGTTGAAGGCAACAATTCGGCGGTTGACGAAACCTTGGAGGACAATGCGGCTCAGGAGGTCAAGCACCGGGAATGCTGGCAGGCCGCGGTCGTCGGCGCCATTTACGACACCACCAGCCATATCACCATGGGCATGTACAGCCACATGACTCAGGGTGCAATGGCGTTGATGATGGTAGCCTTTGCCGTTTGGCTTTCTTTCAGAATCATGAAACACGTCAGTTCGTTTACCGAAGAATCTCCGGCCGAAGTGTGGACAGAGGTAATGAAGAAATTTTTCCTCTGCTTTGTCTGCGGGCTGCTTGCCACCTCAAGCACCGGCGTCATATGGGTGTTAAACTCCGTTATTTTCCCCATCTACAACGCATTTCTTGAACTCGGCAGCGAAATGCTAAGGCATTTTTCCGACTCGGCGGGCGGAGGCAGCGACAACATGCAATGGAACGGCAGAATGCTTTTCATACCTTTTACCGGAGAAGTGGAAGCAAACTACAAGGTAGCCTGCACGGTTTCCAACATGGATCCGGCAACGCCGGAGGGTTTCCCGACAGCGCCAAAGCAGATGATGGAATGCATGGTCTGCGCCGTCAACGAACGGTTGAACTTCGGCTTTAAACTCGGCTGGGTCATCATTACCCAACCCGGTTTTATGGCGCTGATCTGCGGATTGATCATGATTCTCCTGTTTTCGTTCATTAAGATCGGTTTCGTCTTTTATCTGGTAGACAGCATCTTCCGTTTTGCCATGATGGTTCTGATCATGCCGATTCTTATCATGGCCTATGCTTTCAAACCGACCAGGGGCTGGACCGCAACCGGATTTAAAACCATACTTAATTCCGCCGCTTTCATGATGTGCATTGCCATTGTCATTTTAATGGCGCTGGCGGCAGTTCAGCAGATTTTGGTCGACAACAGGGAACTCTTCGAGGGCGACGAAACGTCGCTGGCAGATTTCAGCAAACCGTTGCTGATGTTAATGCTGGTCGCGTTCCTGCTGGTCGGGGCAATGGACATTGCCAAGACGATTGCCGATGAACTGGTCGGCGGCGGCGGAAACACCAACTTCCAGAAGAGAGTCGCCAAAATGGGCCTGGCCGTCCTGACATGGGCCGGCATCGGCGTCGGCAAGAAAATCGCCGGTACGGCGATGAAAGCCGGAGCCGCGCATTCTTCCAAGATCCGGGCAATGCAAGGGAGTTACAAAGGTGTAAGATCCAAATTACGCTCTTTGGCCGGAGAAGACGACGAAGACGAAAGTTAGAGAAAGGGTAAAAAAGTGACAAAGCAGACTAACATATTTAACAAGCTGAAAGCAAATCTTAAGGTCTTGCTGCCGGTTTGCTTTGCGCTGATGATAAGCGTCGGCAGCGCTTCCGCCGAGCCGACTTATCAGATATCCGAAGCGGACATCGTCGGACAAATATCTCAGACGCCGTCGGGAAATTCGCAGGTTTTCCGTCAGCAGCCGGACAATTCGACCGGAGGTTCCACCGCTTTCGACCGCGAAGTGCGGCAGTTCAAACGGGCTTTAAACAATTCGCTTACCGGTCAGGGACACGGCCTCGGCACTTATGCCAAAAGTCTGGTCGGCGACGGCTTAAATGCCGGGCTGAATTTTCTCGACGAAGGATTGACGAACATATTCAGTTCGGTCGAATCGTCTTTGCCGAACGGTTGGATTAAAGATCTTCTGGTTACGTACAACCCGGTCTATCAAGTCACGAAATTTGCCTCCAAAGCGGTCGTTAAAATTGCCAAGTTCGCTACCGGCATAGTTTTCGGCGTTTCCAACCGGGAATGCAACAAAGAAAGAATGGACGCCATTTACAAATCGGGCTGCTATGCCTGCGACGTGGTTACGGCCCTGATCGGCAGCTTCATGAACGCGTGCACTTACCTGTACGACGTCGCCAAAGAGGCCGGCAGCAAGATCCTGTGGGTCGGCGTCATGCTCTGGGTTGCCTTTTATGTCCTGCAGCAGCTGTCTTCGCTCAAAAACCTCGAGCCGTCGGCAATGGTCAACGAACTGTTGATTATGGCCTTTAAAGTACTGGGCGCTTATCTGGTAATCAATGCCGGGATCGACTTCTTTATCAGTTACGCGATCGTGCCGTTTATGAACTTTGGCGCCCAGTTCGGCATTGCCATGCTGGCCAGCGCCTCCGCCGGCAGCGGGTTGGACATCTTCGGCAAGATTCAGCTTGACAGCGCCTATGCGTTCCAAGACGGGCCGATTCCGGCTTATTTCCTCAACCAGCTGCAGCAGTATATCGCCGCCGTCGACTATACCGTGTCCACCCATCTTGAAATCGGACATATGCTGACCTGCCACGCCACCCATGCCGGCGCCTATGACTGGGAAATCGCGCGAATCCCCAACATCTGGATCTGGCTCAGCGGCGCCTTTATCTGGTTCATGGGCTTTATGATGACGCTGTCGGTTACCTATTATCTGGTCGACATTTCCTTCAAGCTCGGCTTTGCCATCATCGCGCTGCCGATCACGGTCGGCCTGTGGCCGTTTAACATTACCAAAGGCAAACTCGGCACATGTTTCAGCATTATTTTGAATTCGGCCGGCATTTTGATTTTCCTTGCGATGACCGTTGCGGCGGGGCTGGCGCTTGTCAGCAACGCGCTTGACGCCGGGTCGCAGGAAGCTATGAACGCCAGTATCGACTCCGTTTTGACGAAGGAGATGGACGGCACCACCAAAATGATGACCGCGATCGAAGACGGCGACAACGAATACATTGACGAACAGCTGGCTTTCTGGAGTTTCGGCTGGATCGTGCTTCTGTTTGCCTACCTGTTTGCCATGAAGCTGATCGGCTCAACCAAGAGCGACTATGTCAATCAATTTTTCAGCAGCAAGCTCGCCAAATCCGACCCGATGCACATGGGGCTGACCCAGATGACGGACATGGCCAAACAGCAGGCGGTAAGACCGATCAAGTTTGCCGGAAAAATCGCCAAGCATCAGGCCGGCAAAGGCGTCGACTTCATTGCCGGAAAAATGTTCGGCGGCAAGAAAGACGAAGACAAGGGACTGCTTGACAAGATGGGCGACACCAAAAACAAAGTCGACAACTTAAGCAAAGGCAAATTTGACGACGAAGGACAAAACAAGAAAAAACCGTCCACCATGGAAAGCGCGAAGGCGATGACCGGTCTTGACGCCGACAAAGACAAAAAGGCCAGAGAAGCGCAAAGCAAAGGCAGCGGTTCAGGCGGCAGCGGCGGCGCCGGACAGGGCATGCAGCAGGCCGGACAAGCCATGCAGCAGGCCGGACAGGGCATGCAGCAAACCGCAGACGCCATCGACCAGAGTCTCGGAGCTGCGGATCAAAGCGTCAAAGCCGGTAACCAAGCCGTTCAGGGTGTAGCCCGTGCCGGCAGCGCCGCCACTTTAGGCTTAGCCGCTCCGATCACGGAAACGGCGGCGGCTACCAGCACCGTGGCTTCAACGGCAGCCTCTGCCGGACTGAACGCCGGAAGACTGGCGGCCAAGGCCATGAAGACCATGGGAAAGGTCATGGAAAAAACCGGTAAGGCAATGGAAAAAGCGGGCAAAGGCATGAATAAAATGCAAAAGGTAGCCAACAAGCTGCAAAAAGCGGGGCAAACGGTCAACAAATTTGCCGACAAAGTGGAAAAAAACATCGACAAAACAAACAAAGCCCTTAAAAACGCGGCAGAAGGCTCCGATGCCGAACAGCAGCAGGAACAACGCAACGGTGACATGATCGGCGGCGCCGCAAACAAAACTTTCGGAACCGGGAACAAAAAGAAATAGGTGGAAGCGATGACGATGACAGCGACATATAAAAGAAAAGGCATAAAAGGAATCGTATTTGCTGCGATGCTTGCATTTGCCGCTTTAACCTCATTTGGTGCCGAAGCGGCCAGCTCCTGTACCGTTAAATACAGCGGCGGCAACGTGACTCCCGAATGTCCGGACGGCAGAAAAGCCCGTTATGACATCAGTCCGAAATGCATTGAAGACGCCAATAAGGCGGCCGGCAACTGCCTGAACACGATGCCGGTCACCAACGTCGCCCGCATTCCGGAAGACGTCTGCCACCGCGGAGAGGGCTGGAGCCGCAAACGCAACCACAACGGCATGGACTATGCCGCAGGAATGGGCACCGCGGTAACGGCGGCCATGGACGGCACCATCACCAGATACTCTTTCGGCGTTTCCGAACCGGCACGCGGCGTCTGCCAAAGCAGCGGCGGCGGGTACGGCAACGTCGTATATATTGAGCATAAAGGCTGTGACGGCACTTATACGACCCGTTACGGGCACCTGACCAACAAACCCGTTCCCGGCTTAAGAGAAGGTTCAAAAGTCAAAAAAGGCGACCTGATCGGATATGTCGGCGGCACCGGCGGTGCCTGCGGACGCCCTCACCTGCACTTTGAGCTGCGGGGACCGGGCGACGCGCTGGTCAACCCGATGTGCGATCAGGTTCAGGGAATCTGCAACTGCAAAACGCCGGTTCCGTCCAGCGGTCTGTCAAAATGCAAAGACGCGACTTTCGCCGCTTCCAGCTCCACGCCGATAGATCCGGCCGCCGGCGTTACCGCGGTTTCGGTCGGCACGGCCAACAATGCCGAAACGCCGGCGAAATCTTCCGCCAGCTGCGCGCCCTATGAAGAGGTCCGCAACAGTTACCGCGAATGGGGCTGCATTTTCTGCAAACCGTTTGAAATTTTGTTCAACACGGCCAGCGTAATGGCCAAAAAGTCGTTTGACAATCTGGCCAAAGCCGTTATCGCGGTGGTGGTAGTGGCGTTTGCCATCTGGCTCTCGTTTGTAACCATCCGCTTCGTTTCGACGATGGAGATCAGAGAACCGCGCATATTCGTCAAAACCCTGCTTAATCAGGCATTCCGCGTACTGGTGGTCGTCATTTTGCTGAACTCCGGCCTAAGTCAGATACTGGCCTTAAGCGTTGATCCGGTCTTTTCCACCGGTCTGAAAGTGGCGCAACTGGCAGGCAAAATTTCCGACACCTGCGATCTCGGCAGCCATAACATTACCATTGTCGGCACCGACAAAGGCGGCCTGTCTCCGTCGATGGGAACGGGCATCCTGTGCACCATCAAAGCCATTCAGGACCAGATCGGAGACATTCTGGCGTTGGGCGAGCTGAGCTGGTGCCTGTCCTGGAGTTCGGAATACCGAGTAATGCTGGTCTTTCCGCATCTGGGCTATCTGCTGACGGCAATACTGTTCTATCTGGGCGGATTTATGTTGTTGTTCATTTATCCGTTTATGCTGGTAGACTGCATCCTGAAACTGTCGATCGCGGTGGCTCTGCTGCCGGCGGCGTTGGGCGCCTTTGCCTTTAAGATTACGGCAAACTACCTGCAGGAAATCTGGAAGATATTCTTAAACGCCATATTCAGTTTCATTTTCCTGTCGCTGATCATTTACATCATCGCTTCAATTGCGGCTGACTCACTGAGCGAGATGATCGGCGGATCCGACGTCGGCATCATCATGAAGTTCTTCTGGTGGATGGCGGAGGTCATCAAAGTCGTCGCCGTCTGCTTCCTCGGTTATGCCGTTTTGGAGGAAATGAAACATTTCGCCGACAGTTTTGCCGGCAGCCTGAAAATCGGTGGAAATGAGGGCATCGGCAGTCCGACCGGCAGCTTCGGGATGGAATTTTTCGCCAAACGGCCGGGCATGGCCGTCGGCAAGCCGATTGCCAAAGGTGCAAAAGCGCTCGGCACGGCCACGGGGAGGGCGATTTCCGAAGGCGTTCACCGCGCATCAATCAACGGCTGGAAACAAGCAGCCGAGGGAAAAACAGTCATCAATCCTTTCAATCCGTTCAGCAGAATTAACAGCGGCATTGAGAAAACACGAGATGAAAACGGTAACGAAGTGTACGATACGACAAGCGCATGGCAAAAACTCCGCGGCAAAAAGGAATATCGGACCTTTACGACGGACGCCAGCGGCAACACCAAAATGAACGTTACCGTTCAGGACAAAAAAGGAAGACGGACGGAGGTCGAAACCGACGCCTATGCCACCGTTACCCGCAAATATGACCGGGACGGCGTCAAGATGCGCGAGGATACGAAAACTAACGCCGCTCTGCTGAAATACGCGATGAAAAAAGACGGAACCTACAATCCGGAAGTCGTCAGCAATTTCATGCAGAATTCCCTGCTCAGCGAAGAAAACAAACAAATCATGTTTGTTCAGGCGGTGATGAAGGAGCGGATGGGCGAAGCTGCCGAACAAATGGGAGATTCGTTTGAAAGCCGCACGGTAGAAAAAGGACAGGACGAGGAAGGGCGCGAAACCTGGACCGTCAACCAAACCAACCGCGACGGCAGCCGTTCCACCTTCAAGGTTACCTTCGGCGCCAACAACCGCGTTTTGTCGGAATTCAAGAACGTCGACGCCAGCGGCAAGGGCAAAGCGTTTGCCACCGACGGCATCGTTCAGCGGAAGTCTTACATTTCCGTCAAAACCAACGCTGACGGCAGCAAGGAAACCATTGTTGAAAACAGATACGCTTTCAGCAGTTACTACTCCAAGATCGCCAACCGCCCCCTGTACTCAAACGGCGACATGGCGGACAACATTCCGGCCGGAGAGATCATGTTCGGCGAAAAAGACATGAGCAGCTTTGCCCATCAGGTCGGCAAGAAAGGAAACAAAGCTTATACTTTCAGAGAGTTTAACTGACGTTCCTTTCGGTAAATAGTCAAAAAAATGGCAGAAATTTTATTTTCTGCCATTTTTTTTGCACAAAATCGTCATCTTTTGTGCAAATTTCTTGATTAATTCCAAAGTTAGATTATTATTTAGCTAAAATTTAACAATCTGTAACAATGCAAAGGTGGTAATTATGGAAGAAATTATTTTCCCCAACCAGATCAGAATGTACAGAAGACTGCGCGGACGTTCCATGCAGGAACTGGCCGATCATTTGGGCGTCAGTCTGTCGGCCATCTCCAAAATTGAAAAAGGCTATCGCAGAATTGATCAGGAACAGCTGGTAAGAGTGGCGGAGCTTTTGGACTGCCCGATGCAGGACCTGTTCGTCAACGAGCAGAATTCTCAGGAAGACGTCATTCTGTCATGGCGCCGGGAACAGGAAAGAAGAAACAAAATCAACGAAAAGGCCGGCTTGAAAACACTGGGTGCCGGTTTGCGCCAAATCCGCAACGAAAAGAACCTGACACTGATCGAAGTGGCGGAAAGTTCGGACATGACACTGTCCGTTTATCACCGGATTGAGATGGGACAGCGGGAAGTTTCCGACAAGGAAATGAAAAACATCGCCAAATCGCTCGGATATACGGCCGAAGAATTGAAAGAAGCGATCAAAAATCTGGACGGCAAAGGCATGCTGGACGAAATTATCCAGCGCAACGACGCCAAATACAAGCTGCTGTCCAACCCCCGCGGCGCAATTTCCACTTTTGACACGGCTCCGCGCGACAGTCAGAAAGTGCCGGTATACGGCGTTCCGGGCAAAGACGGCAACGTTATCATTGACAACGAAAAAGAAATCAAATGGGTCGGCCGCCCCGCAGTCTTAAACGGCAAAAAAGACGCATACGGACTGAACCTGTGCACGCGGCGTTTGGGCAGTCTGTTGCCGGCCCGCTCCGTTTTGCTTGTCGATCCGCAGGAAGTGGTCAGCGTCGGCGACATCGCCGTTTATCAGATTGACCCCGAAGAAGTAATGGTTGTCAGCATTCGCGAAGACGATAACGGAAAACTTTACGGCATCCGTTGGAATCCGGACGAAAGGATCAAGCTGGACGACAACGACTTAAGCAAACTGCATAAGGTCGTCGCCATTTACTTATAAAAATTTCCCCGCTTCGGCGGGGTTTCTTTTTGCCTTGCCGTCGGAAGAAAGAGTTTCAACGCCATACGGCGGCCATGTCCGCCGGTCTTACGGCCGCTTGCCGCTTCCCTGTAAAAACGAAAAAACAAAACGGAGAAAAGAGAGAAGAGAAAAACAGAAAAGAAAGATCAGATACAAAAAGCGACGAAGGAAAAGGCAAACAAGGAAGGGAAATACCGGCAAAAGGAAAAAGACGGAAAAAAGCGAACCGGACGACGGGAAGGAAAAGACAATAAGCCGCTGGCGAAAAATCCGCCGCGGGGAAAAGCCGGCAGGTCCCAATTGCCGGACAGCGAAAACGACGACAGGCGAACAACAACGGACAGGCAAAAGGAAAAAGACAGAAAAAAGCGAACCGGACGGCGGGAAGGAAAAGACAATAAGACGATGGCGAAAAATCCGCCGAGGGGAAAAGCCGGCAGGTCCCAATGCCGGACAGCGAAAACGACGACAGGCGAACAACAACAGACAGGCAAAAGGGAAAAGACGGGGAAAAAAGCAAACCGGACGGCAAGAAAGGCAACCAAGGCGACAATGGACGAAGGCAAGTTTCGCTTTTGTCATTCACCTCTCGCCGCTCTCCCGCAAGCAGCGATTTTTTTCGCTCTCCGCGTTTGACTGATTGACATTTATGGATTTGACTTTATGTTGTATTCAGTATATTCTATATATATTCTAAAGGGGGGACGACTGTGGCAGACGACATCAACAGCTCGGCGAGTTTCGGCCAAAGCAAAAACGACAGTGAAGAATTGCCGATCATTGTCGCTCAGCGTTTTTTAAACATTTTTCGCCAGCTGCACATTTTCAGCGACGAAAGGCGCGAAGCTTTTAATAAGATGCTGCTGGAACTGCCGCCGGAAGTCAAATCCATTTTTCAGAGCCTGCCGGGCGGCACCCCGTTGCAGGAATATATGGAAGATCTGGAGCAAAAAAGCAAAGGGCTTGAGCCGGTCGCACACCACAATCACCAGAAAAACAGCAATATTTTGCAGGAAGCCCTGTCCGAAAACAGAAGCACGGGGGGAACGACCGGCGGCGAGGGAATCATCAACGGTGACAATTTCGCGCGGATTCTGGCCAGCAGTCTGGCCCAGTCAAACGCCGAAATTATCCGCGAACTGCAAAACACCCGCCCGGCGGCAACCGGCATTGAGGGCGGAAGCGGAACGGGCGGCGGCTTTGACGGCCCGATGAAACTGGTTGCCGACGAATCCTTTACCAACATCATCTCCAAAGCATTGGCCGAAGCAATCGAAAACTCAGAAAAGAAACGGCTGGAAGACAACAAAATGATTGCCCGTTCGTTTACGGAGCTGCAGGAAAACCTGACCAAACTGATCGAACAGAGCAGTCAGCTTAAATTTATTTCCGGCGGCGACGGCAAAACGGCTGCGGCTCCCATTCAGATGAAAGGGCTGGTCGACGATCTGGTCAAGGCCCAGTCCGCCTTTTTAAAAGAAACCACGAAAAGCCAGAAAGAAGAGCTTTCTTCCATCATCTCCACCGCCATCAAGGAAAGTCAGAAAGTTTCCACCCAGGCGCTGATTGAATCTTTTAAGAAAATCAGCGAAGAAAAAATTCCGACGCCGATCACCTACGCCGCCTCGTCCCCGAAAGGCCAGCCGGCAATGGAATCGGTCGAACAGGCGCTGAAAGCGCAGGGAAAAGAGTTTTCTTCCATCATTTCCATGGCATTGAAAGAAAGTCAGAAAAATTCCGCGCAGACGATTATTGAAACCCTGGAAACGCTGAAAAAAGATTCGACCGTTTCGGCCGGCGGACAAAACAATCTCAAGGTTGAAGAAATCATGCGGATGCAGGCCAATCTGTTCCGTGATATTGCCCGTGCGCAAAATCAGGAGTTTTCGGCCTTGATATCCTCGGCACTGAAAGAAAGCCAGCGTCAGTCGACGGAAGCAATCATTGCCGCACTCAGTCAGCTGCAAACGGCACCGGTGCAGACGGTGGCGGTACCGGTACCGATGCCTGCCGTCAACAGAGAAATTCCCGCCGCCTTGCAGCCCGCGGTTCATGAGCGGCCGGCGGCGCCGCAAATGCCCGAACCGACCGTGTCCACCCCGATGATCGACAAGTATCTGGACGGCGTTGACGAAGAGGAAGAGACGGAAGAGAAAGCAAACGCGGCGGTAATTGAGGAAACGCCGAAAAAGAAAAAGAAGAAGAAAAAGAAGAAAAACCGGGAAGCCGAAAACGGCACGACAGGAACCGTCAATGACGAATCGGACGAAATGCCGGCCGGCGAAGAAAAACCGCGACAGGAAACAAAAACGGAAACTCCGGCGGCCGGCGGCGCCGAAAAGGAAAAGGCACCGGCAGAAAGCAAAGTTTCCGCGCCGGCGGCCGATGAAACTCCCAAAGCGGCAGAAGCAGGCAAACCTGCCGCCGGGAAAGCACCGACGGACAAAACGGAAAAAGAAAATCAAAACGCCGCCCGGGAAGCGGCGGCAGAAAAAACGACGGAAGAGAAAGCCCAACCGGCAGAAGAAAAGGCAAAACCGGCAGAAAGCGCTCCCAAAGCGGACAAAACGGCAACCTCAAAGCCCGAACCTGTTGCTGCCGCGGAGGAAGGAAAAGAACCGCAGATTTCGCCGATGCTGCGTAAACTGATGACGATTTCGACCGCCTTTGCCGACGTGCAGGACATTAAAGACAGTGATCCGGGCGACGACTGGGGCTGGGGTTTCGGCGGAAGCGACAGCGAAAAGACGGACAATGCGGCCGGCGGAAGCGACGGCTATGGCTTTGAAACCGACGACGACGGCTATTCCGCAGCCACAACTGCCGACGCCGGCGACGGCGAAGACTGGGAGTGGGAATACGAAGAAGTGCCCGCCGACGCCGAGATGAGCGGAGAAGAAGGCGAAGACTGGGAATGGGAATACGAAGAAGTTCCCGCCGATGCCGAAACGAGCGGAGAAGAAGGCGAAGACTGGGAGTGGGAATACGAAGAGGTGCCCGCCGACGCCGAAACGGCCGGTGAAGAAAACGGGGACTGGGAATGGGAATACGAGAATACCCCGGCAGCCGCGGCCGAAACGGAAGATGAGGTCTATGAAGAAGCGGCGGCGGAAGACAGCAGCCTCAGTCCGGATGAATTTGCCCAGACTTCGGAAATCGTCGTCGACAGCCTGCCGCAATTCGTGCTGCTCGGACTGGAGGACGAAAAATTCCGCGATCCTTATATTGAAAACAGTGACAATATCGGGTAAATTGAAAGGAAAACAATTTGCCTGAAACAAACGACAACCAGAATTACCGCGAAGGGAGTGACGCATAATGGAACCAAACAAAGCCGCCGGAACAGCCGACTTGTGGTACGTTGACAACTACATCCTGCTGAAAGACTATTACGACCGCACGATTTCCCGGATTGCCGCCCGCTGCGTCCGCAAAGGCAACATTGCGATCGAAGACTACCCCTTTTTCGGATACATACTTGACGTTCTGGAAGAAATCAGCGAAACCGGCGAATACATATTGCAGCACCGGGAACTGTACCCGTATGTCGAACGCAAAATCGCCGGCGGGCTGAACGGGCTGAAAAAAACGCTGATTGAATATCAGAACGAACTGAAAAGCAATTCCACTCCCGACATGATCAAGGAAGACGCGCGGGAAGTGGAAAAAATGAAGCAGGCGCTGGGCGACGTCGACAAATCGGCAGACCCGACCGTGGGCGCCGGCATGGGAATGGAACAACTGATGGAAAAGCTGATGCAGGAAAACAACATCAAGCCCAACTTCCCGGCCGAAGACGATAAAAAATAATTTTAACAGTCAACCTTATTAAAACGGAAAGTAACCGACTAATGTTTAAAATCTGTCATAATTTCAAAAAAATTACCGTTTGTCTTCTGTGGGCGGGCATGCTGGCCGGCTGCAAAACGCCGGCGCCGGAACCGGAGCCGGTCGAAGCGGATCCGCTTTCCGCCGCCTCCCTCATCAACCTGCAGGATCCCAACATGATCCGCACGCCGAAAGGCGCCAGTTCGCTTGATCTGGAAACGCCGCTGCGTTGCAACGTCAACTGGAAAACGCAGGAAATGATCACCGCCCTGCCTTACAACATGAAAGCCTTCAACCTCACCCGCAACGGCATCAACAATCCGCTGCCGCGCTTTGAGGTAACCGGTTTTTCCTTCAAAACCATGCCGGCGGAAAAAGCGCTCCTGAAACTGCTTAAAGAAGCGGATATCCGGCTGGTGGCCAAAGATGCGCCTTACACCAGCATTTCGGCGGAAAATTTGCGCGGCGAACTGTCGGAAGTGGTCAAAATGATTACCGACGCGGCTGAAATTTACTATAACTACAACGCCGAAACCAAAACACTGACCATCAGCCGCAAAAACAACTTTACGCTCTATGTGCCGAAATCGCGGCCGATCATTCTGGCACTGCTCGACGTTCTGCGCGGGTCGGGCATCACCAACATCACGACCGACTGGTCCGATTACTCAATCACCTTCGACGCCGATTTTGAACTGAGAACCAAAATTCAGGATCTTCTCGACTATTTTGAGGAAAATCCGGTGTTGATCGCATATGACGTCAGCGTATTTACCATTTATCCGTATAATGCGCAAAACGACATCGAGTGGCAAAAACTGCTGAACATCTTTGATTTCGGCACCATCAAAACCGCCAAAACCGGCGTTATCGGACGGGTGCTGACCACTTCGGACGACCTGAATTTCAAAACCCTGCAGCGGTTCCTTTCCGGCCAGGCCAGAGTGGTTAAGGCGGCAGAGGGAAAATTCGTGGTTCCCAACCTGTGGCTGGCTCGTTTCGACATCGGCAAATGCGCCGCCCGGAAGTCGCCGGAGGCTCAGGTTTCGCTCTTGGCAAAATCCTCCCTGATGCCGCAAAACCGGATTTTTTCGGACATTACGCTGGAAGGCACCGAAGGACAGATCACCCAGTTCAACATTCGCAGCAAACTGGGAGAAAATTTCCTGATCATCGGCATCCCCAACGAAATTTTCGGCATCAGCAGCCCGAAATCGGAAACGATCGTGTTTATGGTACCGAGAATCATCCGTACCTTAAAAAAACAGGTACCGACGGCAAATTAATAATTATCGCAATTAAAGGAGATTAGGGAAAATGGACAACATCAACAAAGCTCCCGGCGGAACCCCCGTCCGGCATAAGCTGAAAAAGGTAAAAAGACCGATCAAACGCCCCGTCAGCACGCCGGAAACGCTTTCCGTCCCGCCTAAAACCACGGAATTTGCCGCTCCGCGTCCGGATCAAAGTATTGCTCCGGCCATGACTTCCTCCGCCGCGGCGGAGGAACATCAGGCGCCCATGCCGGAAAAAATGGACGCTTTCAGCCTGGACGCCTTTCTTGACGGCGACAATCTGCCGGCTATTCAACAAGATACGAGATTACAGCAGAACAATTTTGAACGCGGCTTTATCCGCGACGAGGACATCAATCCGACGCCGCCCAGCTGGAAAGACAGAATGGTCGTCGGCGATTTGTACACCGGCTTTGCCGTTTTCGTCACCGCCGCCGTTTTCCTTTTGTTCGGTATCATGTTTGCCAAAATATTCTTAAGCGGTCCGACCACCGTTCAAAACGGTTTGCAAGGCGTTGTCATCAACTCGGAGGTACCGCGGGGACGAGCCCGCTGCGGCGTGGCCGAAAAAACACAGGGCTGCGTTTTGTACATTATGAATCCGCAGCGTCAGGACTTAAACGGCCGCGATTTTTACGATTTGGCCGCCCAGTTGACCGGGCGCCAGCGGTTTATGATCGAAACCGGAAACATGCGCTATTCCAGTATTAAAATCAAACCGGGCGAAATTGCGCAACTTAACATTCCGCCTTTGCAATAAGTCGTTTTCCTTCATCCCTCCCCTTGACGGGAGGGATTTTTTTATACCGCCCCACGGCAGGCGTGTGGTTAAAGAGAGCTTACAGCTTTTTTCGTTTCCTCTTTTCCTTCCTCCGTCTTTTCTTGCTCTCCCTGCTTTTTTCCGTTCTTCTTTTTTTCGCTCTTTTCATCTTTCCCGTTTTGCTCTTTCCCCCTTTTCCCTCTTTTTCGTTTCTTTCCCTGTTCTTCCTTTTTCCCTCTTTTCTGCTTTCCTTTTCCTTCTTTCCGTTCTTTTTTTCCGCCCTTCCCACCTTTCCCGCTTTGCTCTTTGCGTATATAAGACTCTTTTACCGTTGTAGCAAAAACGGTCGGAAAATGCCTGACAAAGAGCAAAGGCGTTTTTTTGAGTGTGTGTACCGTTTACACATATGATGCGGACCCCGAAAATACTTTGTTTCTTCGTCCCGAAATATCGAAGACCGTTCTTTTACGGAGAAAAACGCTTGAAAACGGGGGAATGATCGGAAAATCAACCGTCGGAAAGGCATGGTCATTACGGAAACCGGAGGTGTTCCGATCCGTAATATTCACATTTTACCGGGGATGCCGCCCGAATATTCCGTCAATTCAATTGCAGGCTGTTTCAAAGGCAAGAGCAGTTTGTCGATATATAAGTGTTGGGGAAATGCAAGGTTTCGGGATTGCAACCGGGAATTTTGGCGCCAAGGGAATTACGTTGATCTCTAAGAACACTCAAAGGATAGTCAAGAGCATTCGTAAAAAGACGCCGGGCAAAGTCTGCTCACACCGGACTTTGCCCCGTTTACGACGAGCCGGGCAGCCATCGTTTTGTCGGGGTGTCATGCCCTTAAGGTGTTTGCCGGCACCGTGAGGGTTACACCCGCTTATGAAGAACCCCGCGCTTTATGTGAGGCCCTTTTTATTGCGCCAGCAGCTTTTTTTCGTCTCTCCTTTTACGGAAGATTTTTACACACCTGGAACAATCCGTCGGAAGCAGCGATAACCGTCCTCTTCTTTGGGCTGTGCCTTCGATGGTTTTGCAAAGAAAAACAAAGACATATTTCAGCAGCTGCCGGAACGCCACGCCGCAAACGCCTTTTTTGGGCGGTTACGGTTTCTTTCTTTGTACCTGCAACGGCATAAACTTATCCGGCGGACAATAAACGGCTTCTTCTTTGCCAGAAATGATTTTGACCGAAGAACGTCCGGTCTTGACGTTTATGCCTTCAAAAAACAGGCTGACCGGAACCTGCAGCACCTGGCTGATCATCCACAGACGGCTGCCGGACACGCGATTGTTGCCGTTTTCATATTTTTGTACCTGCTGAAAGGTTGTTCCTACCGAGCCGGCCAGTTCGACCTGGCTTACATGCCGAAGCTTGCGGAAATAGCGTATCCGGCCGCCGATAAAAACGTCTATCGGATTAGGCTGGTTGTTTGGCGTGCGGGCACGATAGTTTTTAACAGGGTTAGTCATAGTCTGTTCCTCAAATTTTTTACCAAAAATCTGACCACCTTTCCGTTTTTCGTTCGCAAATAAAACAAAAACCACCAGAAGGTGGTCGGAGAGGTAGAAAAATCATGCATAACTATGATCCCTTAAGCCTTTAAAACCTGAGGGTTTCTGGACATTGCTTAAAGCTCCCCGGCCTTGGCTTGGCAGGGGATATACAAACTGTACGGACAATGCGGCCGACAGTTTCACGGTATGATATCCGCTAATACCGGTTATGCGAGAGCTTTCTACGACTCCG
>ENA-UONW01002185-UONW01002185.1-human-gut-metagenome-genome-assembly--contig:-CS52-NODE-2185-length-20055-cov-4.286150_pt1 | contig 20055 bp, 19 predicted proteins | sample MGYA00242463_ERZ724010 | MGnify/ENA metagenome assembly ERZ724010 | reverse complement strand
AAAATTCCGAATTTTTTTAGGCTCGGATTGCGGATATACAAACATATATTTTATATTTCCGACTCCGATCCGCGGCGCAATGCGCGGACGGCGGCGTCAAGCTGCGCAACTTCGGATGGGGCAAGCGCATTCCGATAGTCCGCCAGCGCGGCGGCGAGGGCGATGTCCTGCGGATCGTCCGAAAGCCCGTCTGCCGGGCAAACGGCACAAAGCGCCGCGACGGAGGCGGGCGACAGCGCCGCAAGCAGGACTGCAAGATCGTCACTGCTCCATTCGGCATCGTGCAGAACATCCAGCAGATCGCCGCGCGAACGGACGCGCGACTTGAGCAGCGCCGCTTTTTCCGCGGCATCGCCGCATGCGGCAAGTGCGGCAAGCAATGCCGCATACGTGCGGTCCTCCATACGCGCACTGTCGGAGAGGGTGAGCGCGGGCAGCGCCGACGGATACAATACCGCCGCATCGAGCGTGCCGTTTTGCGCAGCGCGAGTGAGTGCGGCAGCAATCTGCGGGATGACGCGGCGCAGATAAGCGCGCACGCGCGGCGAAATGCCGAGCGCAGCACAAAGCGGCGCGAAAGCACCGTAAAGCAGCCGCGCGTTCTGTGCGCCGCTTTTGCCGCCAAGCAGGCGGGCAAGCGCTTCTCTGTCGCAGGCAAGCGTGTGCGGCGGCTGTCCGGTCAGCTCGCAGCAGAGCGCGGCGGTCAGCACCGGCAGGCAAAGATTCATCGGCGTTTTGCGGTAATCCTCCGGAAGCGCACAAAGAAGCAGATGTACCTGTTTCGGCTGAAAGCATCGCAAAAAACGGTTTTCAGCCATAAGACAGGCAAGATAGCGCTCGATAAATTCAATGCCGCAAAGCCCGGTGATCGGCAGAAGCGGCGGATAATCCGCCGTAATATGCGTTTCGTTTGCAAAGAGCGCCGGGCGGTACAATCTGAAAAAGCCGCGGATGCCGTCCGCCGCGGTCGTCCGGTAGAAGACGTTTTCCGTCTCAAACAGCGCATCGACCAGCCGCCTGTGCCGCGCGCGGGCAGCTGTGACGCGGCGGCGGATGCCGTCCTGTCCCTCGGTCAGAAGCACAGCAAGCGAACGGCTTTTCAACGCCTGCAAAGCGGCATCCGGCGTCGGAAAGCCTTTCAGAACGATGCCGAGCGTGTAAAAGACCGAGTCGAGCAGTGCCTGTGCCGTCTCCGTACGCACCGAGCTGCTTTCGCCGCCCGTATAAACCGCAGTCTGCGCGGCAAGCAGCGCAAGGCTCTCGCTTTGCAGGCGCGCAAGATCGGCATCGGTCAGAATGCCCTGCTTTGCCCCGGCGGCAAGCAGGGAGAGAAAGTAGTTGTCTGCGACAAGTGCCGCCGCGTCGATCTGCCCCGCCGGCATCAGTTCAAGCATCCGCATCCTCCGTTTTTGCATGCAGATCCCGCACGAATGCGGGCATCGCGTCGCCTGCGAGCAGATCAAGTGAGCCGCCGCAGTCGCCGTCAAACCGTGCGCGCATCTCTGCAAGCAGCGCATCGTCGCCGACGCGGTCGTCGGTCTCGTTTTTCAGCTGATAAAACAGTTCGGTCAGCGCCTGCAGCGTTTCCGCATAGGTTTCCTTTGTGAGATAGGGCGATGTATAAAACGCGCGGATCAGTTTTTCGGTCACGCCGCTGCCGAACTCAACTCTGCCGGTCTGCACGAGCGCTTCCCTGCGCGCCGCGACCAGCTCTGCCGCCTGCGCCTCGGTCAGTGTCAGCCCCTGCGCCGCCGTCAATGTGTTCAGCGCGGTGACTTCTTCGACTGTTTCCGGCAACAGGCTGCCCGCCGCAAGACTCTGCCAAACAAGGTCGGTCACGACAGTGCCTCCGCTTCAAAAGCCCGCAGGGCGGCAAGCTGCGCCTCGGTGTGGAACCAGTGCTCACCGCCCGGCAGGACCGTGAGCCGACATTCGTTGTCCGCGACAAAGCGGTCGATCGTCGCACGCGGCACCGTCGTGTCCGCCCCGCCGTACAGAACGGCGGTATCGGGGCAAAACGCGCGTGCCGGATGCGCCTCTGCAAAACAAAGATAGTCCCACGAGAGCGTTTGTCCGAAATCGGTTTGAATCTCCTTTTCCCGTTTGAGGCGCGCCCTGTCCACCCCCGCCGCCACCATCATGCCGCGGATCATCGCGGGCATATCGACAAGCGGCGAGACAAACAGACATTTTTCGATCCGCGCATCCGCAAAGGCGTGCATGGAAAACCACGCGCCGATGCTGGTGGCGTGAACCGCAATGGTGGCATAGCGCCCGCCGGCGTAGCGCAGCACGCTTTGCAGCTCCGGAATCACGTCCCACGGCACGAGCCTCTTTCCATCCTTGCGCCCGCCGTGCTCCGGCAGATCCATCGCCAGCACCTGCCATCCGCGCGGCACGGCGACGGCAGCAAACCGCGCCGCCTCCTCCTTGCAGCCGTGCAGCCCGTGCACAAACAAAAACACGCGCGCCGATTCTTCTCCATATATAACGACAGGCACGCTGCCGAGCATGAACTCTCTTTTCATTGTCTTCCCTCACCTTTTTCAAAACGTGCATTACATAACATATAATATATACCATATTTCCGGGGAAATTGCAAGAACCATATATCGTTTCGCAGCCGCATAAGCCGAAAACAGCGACCTTGCGGTCGCTGTTTTCGGCTTATGTTTATCCGCGTCTTGCCGTCGGCTGAATGACGCCGCAGGCGATCTTCTCGCCCGCATTGCCGGAGGGCTGCGTGGTGAAGTCGTCCGGCTTTGCATGAATGATCACGGTCTTGCCGTATATTTCGTCCATGCCGAAACGGTCGGTGAGGCATACCAACAGCGCGTTGCCGTTCGCACCGAAGAGCGGCGGCAGGTCGCCAGCATGATACGGATGCGGGCAGTTTCCCGGATTGTAGTGCATGCCCGCGTCGGCAAAGGGGTCATCGGCATTGCCGCTGCATACGCCGCCATGAATGTGGAAGGCGAAGATCGGGCTTTCGCATGCGCCGCCCTTCGACAGTCCCGTAATCTCCGCACGGACGAGCACGCCGCCGCGCACCGCGTAAAACAGCACCGTACCGCGGATGTCCGGGTATGCGGCGCTGCCGCGAATCTGTGCAAAGCCGTCCGCCCGCCGGGTCAACACACGGCAAAGACTATCGTTCATTTCCATAGAATTACCTCCGTTGTTATGCTATAGTCTATGACAAAAGGAAAGAAGCCGTGCGGATTTCTCCGCACGGCTTCTTTGAACTATGCTTTATTGGACTTCGCCGGTGAGCACGGGATGGCAGGTCAGCCTGCCGTCCTCGGCATCGAGGACAAGCGTGGAGCCCGCGGCAATGTTGCCCGCAAGGATCTCCTTGGCGATCAGCGTTTCCGCCGCACTCTGGAGATACCGCTTCAGCGGACGTGCACCGTAGACCGGGTCGTAACCGTTGTCGATGATGAGATTCTTTGCCGCATCGGTGACTTCGAGGTTCAGACCGCCGCCGGCGCTTCTTTCTGCAAGACGCTTTCTGAGGCTTTCCAGCAGATTGTCGATGATGCCGCCGAGGTTTGCCTTGGTGAGCGGCTTGAACATGATGATCTCATCGAGACGGTTGAGGAACTCGGGGCGGAAGGATGCGCGAAGATCGCCCATGACCTTGCCGCGCGCCTCCTCGCTGATCTCGCCTTCCGGCGTGATGCCGTCGAGCAGATACTGGCTGCCGAGGTTGGAGGTCAGGATAATGATGGTGTTCTTGAAGTCCACCGTTCTGCCTTGGCTGTCAGTGATTCGACCGTCGTCGAGGATCTGCAGAAGGATGTTGAAGACATCGGGATGTGCCTTCTCGACCTCATCGAAGAGGACGACGCTGTAGGGACGGCGTCTGACCGCCTCGGTGAGCTGACCGCCCTCATCATAGCCGACGTATCCGGGAGGGGCGCCGATCAAACGCGAGACGCTGAATTTCTCCATGTACTCGGTCATATCGATGCGGACGAGGTTGTGCTCGTCGTCAAACAGGCACTCTGCCAGCGTCTTGGCAAGCTCGGTCTTGCCGACGCCCGTAGGACCGAGGAACATAAAGCTGCCGATCGGTCTGTTCGGGTCGGAAATACCGGCGCGCGAACGCTGAATGGCTTCGCTGACGAGGCGCACCGCCTCATCCTGCCCGATCACACGTTTGTGCAGGATGTCCTCGAGGTGGAGCAGCTTCTCGCGCTCGCCCTCGACCAGTTTGGAGACCGGGATGCCCGTCCAGCGGGCGACGACCTCGGCAATCTCCTCATCAGTGACCGTGGAACGCACCAGCATGTTCTGATTCTGCCGCTCGGTTGCACGTTCAGCCTCTTCGAGCTTTTTTTGGAGCGCGGGCAGCTCGGAGTACTGGAGCTTTGCGGCGCGCTCATACTCGCCGCGCAGCTGTGCCTGCTCCATCTCGCCGCTCATGCGCTCGATGTCCGCCTTGAGTTTCTTGACGTTCTCTGTGGCAGCCTTTTCAGACTCCCAGCGCGCCTTCATCTCGTTGAATTTTTCCTTCTTCTCGGCAAGCTCGGCGGTCAGCTTGGCAAGTCTGTCCTTGGAAAGCTGATCTTCCTCCTTCTTCAGCGACATCTCCTCGATCTCGAGTTGCATGATGTCGCGGCGGAGATCGTCGAGGTCGCTCGGCATGGAGTCGATTTCGGTGCGGATCATGGCGCAAGCCTCATCCACAAGGTCGATTGCCTTATCGGGGAGGAAACGGTCGGTGATATACCGATGCGACAGCGTTGCCGCAGCAACCAGCGCATTATCATGGATGCGGACGCCGTGGAAGATCTCATAGCGCTCCTTGAGTCCGCGCAGGATGGAGATCGTGTCTTCCACGGTCGGCTCATCCACCATGACCGGCTGGAAACGGCGTTCAAGCGCCGCATCCTTTTCAATATACTTTCTGTATTCGTCGAGGGTGGTCGCACCGATGCAGTGCAGCTCGCCGCGCGCCAGCATCGGCTTGAGAAGGTTGCCCGCATCCATCGAGCCTTCGGTCTTGCCCGCGCCGACGATGGTGTGCAGTTCATCAATAAAGAGGATGATCTTGCCCTCTGCCTTCTTGACCTCGTTCAGGACAGCTTTGAGTCTCTCCTCAAACTCGCCGCGGTACTTTGCGCCCGCAACGAGCGCGCCCATGTCGAGCGAGAAGATGGTCTTCTCCTTCAGCCCGTCCGGCACGTCGCCGCGCACGATACGCTGTGCAAGCCCTTCAACCACGGCAGTTTTGCCGACGCCGGGTTCGCCGATCAGCACAGGGTTGTTCTTGCTCTTGCGCGACAGGATGCGGACGACGCTGCGGATCTCGGTATCACGACCGATGACCGGGTCGAGTTTCTGCTCTCTTGCGCGCTCCACAAGGTCGGTGCCGTACTTGGTCAGCACATCGTAGGTGTCCTCGGGGTTGTCGCTGGTGACCGGCGAGGTCTTGACCTTTGCCAGTTCATCGGTGAAGCTCTGCTTGGTGATGCCGTACTTTGCGCAGAGCTCTTGCACGGTTCTGCCGCCCTCGGCAAGCAGACCGAGCATCAGATGCTCCACCGAAATGTACTCATCCTTCAGCTGCGCCGCGACCTTCTCGGCAAAGCGCAGCACGGCGGAGACTTCGCCCGACGGGTAAAGCTCGCCGTTGCCGCCCGACACCTTCGGCAGGCGGTCGATGGCGACGTTCAGTTCGCCCAGCATTGCACCGACAAGATCGGTGTTACCGTTTTTCTGTCCGATGCGATAGAGCAGCGTGCCGACAAGCCCGCCCTCCTGCGAAAGCAGCGCATAGAGCAGATGCTCGGGCGCGATGGTCTGGTTCTGTTTATCACGCGCAAGATTCTGCGCGTCGTTAATGGTTTCAATGGTTTTTTGCGTGAATTTTTCAGCGTTCATAAAGGTTCAACTCCTTTTGCGGAATGACTTTTGCATTTTTACAGCAGGATGGAGCGGCGCGCAAGATCTGCGGCGTACATATCCGACAGAGTCTGCGCATCCGCGCCGCCGACGCAGGCTTTCAGCATGCGGTCGACCAGGCTGACGTAGTCGGTGATGGCGCGCGAGATCTCGGACGCCTCAATGGCTCTGTCCTGTCCCGCGCCGTAGCGCGTCGGGTAGGCGATCGAACGGGTGAACCGCCCGTCGCTCAGCGTATAGGACACATCAAAAGGCAGCATTCTGTCCTCGATGCGAATCAGGCAGCGGAAAAAGCGGCTGAGCAGCTCGAGCAGCCCCTGCGACTGCGTGCGGAAGTTGGCGCTGAGCGTGCCGATCGGCTCGCCGTGTGCAAAGCCGTTTGCCAACTCGACCTCGTAGCGCAGCGTCGGACGGTATTTATATTCGAGATTGGACCGAACCGACACGCGCTGCGCGTTCGGCGTCAGCAGCGGAATCAGTTCGCGCGAGGTCGAAAGCATCTGCTCGATCCCGCTGAAAATATCATTGATCTGCTGCTCCGGCGTGCGCATTTCCACACGCTCGGCGAGGATCATATTGACAAGATTCGACCGGTTTGTCCCCATGCGGTGGGCAAGCGCATCGATCTCCCGCATGACATCCTCCGACAGCATCAGACTGTACATCGTTCTTTTCATAGCGATGATCACCCTTTCCGGAGCTCGGCTCCGTTTCTTTTTTGATGTTATAATTGTAACTCGTTCTATGTAATTTGTCAATAGTTTTATATAAAAATATTTGCAGATTTATGTGAATCTTATGTGAACGGCAGGCGCCGCGCACCGCTGCGCCGGGAAAAGGACCGACACCTCTGCCTTGGTTTGCACATTTTCCTACATTATATAATGCTGAAAGATTAAGATTTTACATATACTAACGCCGAAAACCGTAAAAAGCCTTGACAACGGCAGAAAAATCATCTATACTATTGTGCGTTGGTTGAAATTATATCCATGACTTTCAGGAGGAAATCAGAATGTACGATAAACTTAAAGCGATCCTCGTTGAGGAACTGTCGGTCAATCCGGATGACATCCGTCTTGACGCAGAGCTTGAAAACGATCTCGGCATCAACTCGCTGGAGCTGGCAGACCTCGTTTTCCTCTGCGAGGAAAAATTCTCGATTCAGATCGATGACGACGACATCAAGGGACTGATCACGGTCGGCGATGTGGTCAAGTACCTTGAAGAGAACGCTGCAAACGCATAACTTTCCGATTACAAACAAAAATCGTGTTTTCCATGGAAAACACGATTTTTTTATTTTCTTGCCTGGATGAAAAACAGCGTGATCTCTTCGTTGTGCTGCCCGAGATCCTCATCGGCGGCAACATGCGGAAACTTTTCGACAAGGTAACGCGCCTGCGGATTCTCGACCGCAAAATTCTCACCCTTGACTGCAAGACCGACGCGCCTGTCATTCCGCCCCCAGCGGCGCACCTCGGTGCGCAGGCGACCGCCGCCGCGCACGGTGGAGCCGCAGCCGTGCACGACCTTGACCACGCGCTCGCCGATGGCGGCGGCGGAGGCAAACTGGTATTCCAGAATGCGCAGCGCCGCATCCACATCGGGAAGCCCCTCGCGCAGATCGATTGTATATATTTTCTTATCCATTCCGCGCCTCACTTGACCTCGACCACGGTGACGCCCGCGTCGCCCTCGCCGAAGCTGCCGAGCCGATAGGATTCCACGCGGCGGTCGCCGCGCAAGAACTGCCACACGGCGGCTTTCAGCGCACCGGTCCCCTTGCCGTGGATGATGCGCACGGTGTGAATGCCGGCAAGTGCGGCGTCGTCCAGATACTTATCCAGCATGAAGCAGGCATCGTCGCCGTACATGCCGCGGATGTCCAGCTCCGGGCTGAAGGACTTGACAACCGTATTTTTATATGCGCGCTTGTCCTTGTTCTTCTGCACGGCACCGCTCTGCTTTTCGATCAGTTTGAGGTTCTTTTCTTCGGTGCGGGTCATGACTCTGCCTGCCTGCACGCGCACCATGCCGTTTTTATCGGCGGGGCTGAGCACCGTACCGGTCTGCCCGATGCTCATGATGAGTACCGTGTCGCCCTTGACAAGCGGGCGCGGCAGCACATAGTCGGTGTCGGTCAGATCCTCGATCGGGTCATATTCGCCGCTTTTTGCGCGCAGCTCGGCGCGGATCGACTGCCGTGCCTTTTCAAGTTCCTCTTTTTTGATCTCCTCGGCACGCTTTTTCTTCAACGTCGAGATTTCATTTAAGATATACTCGCTGGATTCGCGCGCGCTCTGCACCATGCGCTTTGCCTGCGCCTGTGCTTTTTCCTTCTCGCGGGCTGCATCGTCCCGAGCGCGTTTGATCTCCGCCTCGGATTTTGCGCGGAACGCCTCGTACTCGTCCCGCATCCGCTCGGCTTCCTCGCGGGCGTGTTCCATGCGGATACGGTCGGCTTCCAGCTTTTCAATCACGTTTTCAAAGCGCTTGCTGTCGCCCGAGATCATGGCGTTTGCATGCTCGACGATGGAGCGCGGGATACCCAACCGCTCGGAAATGGCGAACGCATTCGACTTGCCGGGCGTGCCGATGATGAGCTTGTAGGTGGGGCGCAGCGTCTCAATGTCAAACTCGCAGGAGGCATTGGTGACGCCGTCGGTCTCGATGGCGTAAGCCTTCAGCTCCGCATAGTGCGTGGTGGCGGCAATGCGCGCACCGTGGCTGCGCAGATTCTCAAGGATAGACACGGCAAGCGCCGCGCCCTCGATCGGATCCGTGCCCGCGCCGAGCTCGTCGAGGAGCACCAGCGAATTCGGCGTGACCCGTCCTAAAATGTCTACAATATTGACCATATGCGCAGAGAATGTAGAGAGCGACTGCTCGATGCTCTGCTCGTCACCGATGTCCACAAGGACGTCGTCGAACACGCACATGGTGGAATTCGGTGACGCGGGCAGCTGCAAGCCGGACTGATACATCAGGGCAAGCAGCCCCGCCGTCTTCAGCGTGACCGTCTTGCCGCCGGTGTTCGGACCCGTGATGACCAGCGTGTCAAAGTCGTCGCCGAGGCGCACGTCGATCGGCACGGCGGTGGCGCGGTCGAGCAGCGGATGCACCGCGCGGCGCAGGTTGAACGCCTTCGTCTTGGCGGGAAGCACGGCGCTTGCCTTCATCTGCTCGGCAAGGCTCGCGCAGGTAAATGCAAAGGCAATTTCGGTGATGAGATGATAGTTGCTGTTCAGCGTATCCGCCGCCTCGGCACAAAGGGAGGACAACGCATAGAGGATCTTCTCAATTTCGTGTTCTTCCCTGCTTTTCAGAAGCTTCAGCTCGTTATTTGCCTCGACGATGGAGACCGGCTCGATGAACACGGTCGCGCCGGATGCCGATGTATCATGCACAAGCCCCTTGATCTCGTTCCTGTGCTCCACCTTGACCGGCACGACGTAGCGGTCGTTGCGCATGGTCACGATGTTTTCCTGCAGCAGCTTGCCGTAGCCGCCGCTGATAAACTTTTGCAGCGTGTCCTTGATCTTGTTGTTCGCCGCGCGGATCTTGCGGCGGATCTCGGCAAGCTCCGAGCTTGCCTCGTCCGCGATCTGATCCTCGGCGAGGATGGAGCGCGTGATGGTATCTTCGAGGCGGCGATTCGTCACGATGAGCGAAAAGGTCTCGTCGAGTACCGTCTCAAACGGCTTGTCGGTCTTGCTGTAGTCAAACAGCGCGCGGCTCACGCGCAGAAGATCGGCAACCTCGAGCAGCTCGAGCGGCTGCAGCATCGCGCCGCGTCCGGCACGCGCAAGCGCCCCCGACACGTCGCGGACGCCGCCGAAAGACGGGTATCCCTTGGCGTCGATCAGACGGCGTGCATCCGCCGTCACCTGTTGACGGCGCAGTACGGTCGCCTCGTCCCCGCTCGGCACAAGGCAGAGCGCCTTTGCCCGCGCACCCTCGGTGAGCGCAGCGGCGGCAAGCAGCGCCGTCACCTTGTCATATTCCAGCATGGAAAGTGTTTTCTGTGTAAATGCCATATTCAAGTCCTTATAATGCCTCGACCTCGTGATAGAAGTCGAGGGTCCTCAGTTTCTTTTCAAGCCGATAGGTGAGGTGATCCTCGCACAGCTTGCACAGCTGCGGGACATCCGCCTCCGGCATCGTAAAACCGTATATTTTGTCGGCGGGACAGGTCGTCAGATACCGTACCGCCGCGCGCACATTTTCGGAGATCAGGTAGATCTGCGTGGCATAGCGCCGCTCTTCCTCCGCGTTGACGCTCCGCTGCGTGGCAAAATAGGCGTGCAACGCACGCTCACGGCAGTCGCCGCAGACGATCTCGCCGTCCATCAGACTGAAGCAAAAGGACGCTGCGTTTTTCCTGCCGCAGACCGAGCAGCGCTCCATATTCGGCGCAAAGCCGAGCAGGAGGCAGGCGCGCATCTCAAAGACAGCCTTGATGATCGGCAGCGGGCGCAGATCGTTCGCGATGGCATGAAACGAGTTCAGTCCGAGCCGAAGCAGCTCGGTCTCCTGCATGTTCTCGTACACAACGAGGTCGAGCACCTCGCAGAAATAGGAAGCCAGTGCGAGCTTTGTCACGTCCTCGCGGATTTTATAGAAATTCTCGATGAGCAGCCCCTCGCGGATCCAGAAATAGCCGTCCTTTTCATAGAGCACAAACTCCGAATAGGCAAACGGCTCAATGCAGGGGAGCAGCTTGCTCTTTGCCGAGCGCGACCCCTTGGCGCAGACCGTGATCTTGCCGCGCTCCGCGGTAAACAACACGACCAGGCGGTCGCTCTCGGTGCGCGGGATCACGCGCAGGACCAGCCCTTTTATCCCGATCAGCATGGCGCTTTATTCGTCTCTGTAGCCGAAATTGCCGACGGTGGCGGCACTTTCGCGCCAGTTTTCCTTGACCTTGACCCAAAGGTTAAGATACACCTTGGTGCCGAGGAACTTTTCGAGATCTTCGCGGGCATAGGTGCCGACCAGCTTGAGGGCGGCGCCGTTCTTGCCGACGATGATGCCCTTGTGCGACGCCTTCTCGCAGAAGATCTCCGCGCGGATGCGGATGATATTCTTCTCTTCCTTGAATTCCTCGATCACGACAGCCGTGCCGTGCGGAATCTCCTTGTTCAGCGTGCGCAAAAGCTTCTCCCGGATGATCTCCGCCGCGATCTGCCGCTCGGGCTGATCGGTGACGGCATCCTCGGGGAAATACCACACGCTCTCATAGAGAAACTTGGACGCTTCTTCAAACAGCGCGTCCACACCCTTGCCGCTCTTTGCCGAGATCGGCACGACGGCGTCAAAATCATAAGCAGCGGCATAGGCAGCGATGGTCGCCGCGATGTCGGCGGGGGTATGCTCGTCCACCTTGTTGACCACGAGGATCGCCGGCGTCTTTGACGCACGGATCTTCTCGATGATGCCCGCCTCGATCTCGCCGACGCTCGGCACGGGCTCGATGACAAGCAGAATGGCGTCCGCCTCGCCGATGGAGCCGTTTGCCGTCTTGACCATATAATCGCCGAGCGCCGTGCGCGGCTTGTGGATACCCGGCGTGTCGAGGAAGACAAACTGATCCTCGCCCTTTGTATAGATGCCGGTAATGCGGTTGCGCGTGGTCTGCGGCTTGTTTGACACGATGGCGATCTTCTCGCCGCAGACGGTGTTCAGCAGGGTCGATTTGCCGACATTCGGTCTGCCGACAATCGCCAGAAATGCGGTTTTTGTCATGTATTTTCCCTCTCGGAATCCTTTATTGTATTTCCAGTCCCAGCGCGTGCATCACGGCGCGCTGCTTTTCACGCATCAGTTTGTCCTCGTCCGCCGAGCGCTCGTGATCGTAGCCGAGCAGATGCAATACCGAGTGTACGCACAGGAACGCGACCTCACGTTCAAACGAATGCCCGTACAGCTCCGCCTGCTCTGCCGCACGTTCGAGTGAGATCACGATGTCGCCGAGCACGGCAGGCTGCCCGTCCAGCGCCTCGATCTCCTCGGTCTCCGGGTCGAACATCGGGAAGGACAGCACATCGGTGGCGCTGTCCTTATTCCGGTATTCGCGGTTGAGGGCGCGGATGCCCTCATTGTCGGTATAGGTGATCGAAAACTCGCAGTCAAAGTCGATCCCCTCTGTGTCAAGCGTCTCCGCCGCCGCGCGGCGAAGCAGCTCGGTCAGTTCCTCGGTCACGGGAAATTTGTCCTGCTCGTTTGCAATCTCAAATGAAACGTTCATGCTTTGTCCTTTCGCGGCTTGAATGTCTTGGCGTTATTCTTCGCGTTTTCCTTTTCATAGCGGTCATAGGCGAGGATGATCTCCTGCACCAGTCTGTGCCGCACGACATCCCGCTCGGTGAAATGGTGGATACCGATACCCTCGATGCCATCGAGAATCTTCACGGCAGCGGCAAGACCGCTCTTTTTGCCGAACGGCAGGTCGGTCTGCGTGAGGTCGCCGGTGACGACCGCCTTGGAGTTGAAGCCGAGACGGGTGAGAAACATCTTCATCTGCTCGGGCGTGGTATTCTGCGCCTCGTCAAGGATGATGAAGGAATCATCCAGCGTGCGCCCGCGCATATAGGCAAGCGGCGCGATCTCGATTGTGTTCTTTTCCAGGTGGCGCGTATAGTTCTCCGCGCCGAGCATCTCAAAGAGCGCATCGTACAGCGGGCGGAGATAGGGGTCAATCTTGCTTTGCAGATCGCCGGGGAGGAAGCCGAGGCTCTCCCCCGCCTCCACGGCGGGCCGCGTCAGAATAATGCGGTTGACCTCCTTGGCGCGCAGCGCCTTAACCGCCATAGCAACGGCAAGAAAGGTCTTGCCCGTGCCGGCAGGACCGACACCGAGCACCACAGTGTTCTTCTTGATGGCGTTCACATACTTTTTTTGCCCGACCGTCTTGGCCTTGATTGGCTTGCCGCTATTGGTGATGCAGATGCAGCTGTCGTCAAAGGCGGCAAGCTCATCCTCGCTGCCGTCGGCGACCATACCGATGATATAGTCCACGGTCTGCTCACCGAGCTGTTCCCCGCCGCCGAACTTCGTCTTCATAAACTCGACGGCGCGGTACGCCTTCTCCACATTCGCCTCGGATGTGCCCTCGATGATGACGGCATCCCCCTCGGTGCTCTCCTGCTTCTTGTTGAAGATGCGCACGTCAAAGCGCGCCTCCAGCTTTTCAATGTTGCAGTCGAACGGTCCGAAGATCATAGCGGTCGTGTCCGAGCTGTCCGTATAGATCACTTTACGCGGCATTGATATTCCTTTCAGCGGTCCATGCGGACATTGAACTCCGCGACCGCGGCAATGTTTTCGATCGCCTCAACACTGCACCGACAGACCAGCACACCGTCCGTGACGGTGTAACTCTCTTCGCGGGACAGGATATCGGCATAATTTTTCTCTGCAATCCGCACTTTCAGCTCGGCGCGGGCGCGGGAGAGTGCCTCCGCTTCTGTAAGCGGCTCCGGCGTCTCGGTATACGGCAATGCAACCGTCGTATGCAAGGCAAGCGGCAGGCGGCAAAGCCCCGGAAAAGGCAGGTTGCTTTCTCTGTATATTGTATCATAATTTTCGTCCGAAATGGAATAGTTTTTGAAAATATTTATGCTTTTTCCGAAGACGGAAAGCGACATTTCCAGCGTCTTTTCCCCCGCGTAGGTGCGGACGGCGCGCGTGAGCGGGATTTCGATCTCATAATTATCGTACACGGCGGCAAGCACGCTCCCTTCGGCGTAAAGATACCGCGTGCCGACCGTCGGCGAATCGATCACGCCGCTGACCAGCAGTGCGCCCTCCTTCACGATGTCCCCGCTTTTCACAGCGAGCGCACCGCGCACAACGTCCGCGCCGACGATCTGCCCGCCCCGCGCCGCGACAAGGTTGGCGCCGTCCGCCTGTGCCTTTGCCGCAGGCGGCGCGTCCCGCTCAACGATCTCGACGTTTGCCGTGCTGCCGCGCAGATTGACAGACAACCAGGAGATGTCCGCCGCGCGACGCAGCACATTCAGGTAGACGCGGCTGCGGTCGATCGCGGGCGAAAACGCGCCGATGCGCACGCCCTCGTCGGCAAGCAGCTCACAGACGTATTCCCGGCTGAGGCGGTCGAGCCCCTCTACGTTGATTTCCCACACAAAAAGCGGCGCCGTATAAATTGCGGCAAAGAACAGGAGCAGTCCCGCCCACATGCCGACCCGATGGCGATAGCGCCGCCAGAGGATGGGCATGCCGTGCCGCACGCAGATGCGGAGATCACAGCCGCGGCGCGCCGCAAAATCCATCAGCTTCGCTTCGTCGGCAAGCAGCACCCAAATACGCACGGTCGTCTCCCCCTCGCGGATGCGGCGCAGGCGGATGCCGCTTCGGTTGCAGAAATTGAGCAAGGCGCGAAGGTCGCCCGTATCGATTTCCCAAACGGAATAACCGAGCAGCAGATACAGTAAAAACTTCATTTTTTCGCAATTCCGATCTCCGTGACATCACCGCGCACTTCGATCGTCCCTTCAAAGAAGTAGACGCACTTCAGATGTGCGCCGCGCACGCTGATGTCCGCCCCGGATGCCGCCGCCGTGATTTCATCCGGCTTATATTTCAGAATTTTGCGGCACCCGCCGATCAGCACGCAATCGCCGATCATCTGCAGACGGTATGCCGCGCCGAGCGCGTCCTCCGGCAGTTCCAGTTTTTCGGACAGTCGGTGCCTGACATAACGGAATTTGCTCATTTTTTGTCCCCCCGCTCATAATGCGTTTTCTATGGCAATATACTCCTAACAAGACAAGAGTATGTTTTCGAGGGGAGGCATATGCCATGCGGAAGTTCGGTTGGCTTCTGCCGCCTGCGATGCTGGTTCTGCTCACATTCTTTCTTTTGCACATCCCCGCCGTGGTCGGCGGCGTGCAAAGCGGGATGGCGACCGCTGCACTCTCGGTTCTCCCCGCGCTGTTTTTCTTTGCGGTCACCGCCGATCTCACCGTCTCACTGACCGGGGGCGACCTGCGCCCGCTTTCGCCGAAGGCATCCGTCTTTCTGCTCGGCGCGCTGTGCGGATTCCCCGTCGGGGCGATCGTCTGCGAACGCATGTGTGCGAGCGGTGCACTCGACCGGCGGGACGCCGAACGGCTGCTCCCGTTTGTCAACAACGCAAGTCCCGCCTTTTTGCTTGGGGCTGTCGGCAATCTGTTCGGCGATCGGCGGATCGGCGTCTTACTGTTTCTGTCACAGCTTGCCGCCGCGGCAATCCTCTGCCTGCCGCGGCGCATAAAGAAGCAAAGCGGTACAGCAAATACCGTGCTGCCGTCCCCCGTCGATGCGTTTTTCGGCGCGGTGGACCGAGGGGTGCAGAGCATGCTGCGCGTAATGGCGCTGATCTGTCTGTTTTCCGCCCTGCTTGCCGTTCTGCGCGGCTATATCTCAAACAATGCCGTTTATGCGGCGCTTGCCGTGCTGCTGGAGATCGGGAACGGTGCGGCGCGCAGTGCGGAGCTGCTTAGCGCGTCCCCGTGCGAAGCCGTCACGCTCTGCGCCTTCGGCTGCGGTTTCTCGGGAATGTGCGTGCACATGCAGGTTTTATCGGTCTTAAAGTCAGTCAAGGTCAGATACAGTCGCTTTTTCTTCGGCAAGGTCATGCTCGGTGCGCTGACTGCGTTTTTTGCATTTTGCGGATGCAAATTCGTCCTCGGGTATTGAAATCGCCGTCGGAATATGTTACTATAATTTGAGATATGAATGCGGAGGAAACTATGAAGAAGAAACTGCTCGAAGAATTGGATATTGCAAAGAAATGCGCGTTCTGCGAGCATGCCTCGGAAACGCTGTCGCCCGACTGCATGATCTGCAAGCGGCGCGGCGTTGTCAACGCGGATTTTCACTGCCGCGCTTTCGCCTATGATCTGATGAAACGACAGCCGAAGCGTCTCCCCGCCCTCCCGCGCGGCTGAATCTCTCAGCAACTTATACACATATATTTTCTTTCATGATTAGAAAAAGACCTCTGCCGAAAGCAGAGGTCTTTTTGATATACATTTGGTTTACTCGGCAGAGGGCCAGAGCTTCTCAAACCATCTGGCGTAAACGGCGTAAGGCGACTTCGAGTCATCGCCGGCACTGAACGCCGCCTTGTAGGTGGGATCGGCATACAACTCGGTCTTGGCATTCTCAAAGAAGTCAGCAAGCTCAGCCGCATTCGCGCATGCGTACATCCGCTCCATATAGGTATCGGACAGCGTGCGCATCTCGGCAACCAGATCCTGATCAATCTCATCCGCCACATCGGAGAGACCGAAATAGGGCGAGATGCGGGAATCGCGGTTGGCAGCCTTCCCGTCGTCGCGGCTGTTTGCAGCCTCGCCGGGTGCGGGATAGGACAGCAGTGTATTGCCGGTGTACAGATTGGTCATGCGGTACGCATCATTCAGATAGACCAGCGCACCGTCGTCATCCAGCTCATAGTTGACGCCATCAATGCCGTACTGCAGCAGGTTCTTCGTCGCGGCATCGGTGTTCAGCAGCGTGATCACTTCCATGGCGCGATCCAGATTTGCCGTATAGGCGCTGACGGCAAACATCGCCTGATATGCGACATCCTCGGTCAGCGTGGGCGAGGTCAGCACCTTGACATCATAATTCTCTGCATACTTGTCGCGAAGGTCGTAGTCCCCGGTCATGATGGCAACGCCGAAAGTCTCGGTATTCTCCGGATCAGCCGCAAACCAGCCGTTGTCTTCGCATTTCTTCATCAGCAGCATGTGCTCGGTGAAACCGACGGTGTCAAACGCACTGCGCATCGTTGTGCGGCTGCCGAGTGTTGCAGCCGTGGGCACATAAGATGCAAACAGGGACGGCGTGTCGCCGCCGAGCCAATAATACATATTTACCGGATCCGCATACGCGAGAACCGGGGCAACGTCGCTCTCATGTCTGCCGATCTCTTCGACAAGGTCGCCGCAGGCAGCAAAGCTGTTCAGCGAGGATACGTCGATGTAGTACTTTTCCGCAAGCGCTTTGTTGACCAGCAGGTAGGTATACTGTCCGATCTGATGGTTGACCGGAATTGCATATGTATTCTTATTGTATTTAATCTGCTCGAGGAAAGAGGGATAAATATATTCCTTGAGGATCTTGGAGGAGGCATTCAGGTTGGTATCCAGCGTGGAAAGCTCGCCCGCATCCGCCAGAGCCCGCAGTTTGTCCTTGCCGTCGATGAAGATGATGTCGAGCTGACCTTCATTGATGTCGGGATACTTGAGCAGGCGCTGACCAAGCTCGTTGACGACCGTCTCTGCCGTCGTCTCTTCGGTGGTCTCCGTCGACTGCGCGATGCCGGGGAGCGTGATCGCCGTCGAGGTATGCTCTTCCTTGTACTTCTTGGCGGCTTCCAGCTTCGCATCCAGTGCCGCATAATATTCGTCATAGGTGAAGTAAACCAGGTCTACCTTGGTGGTATATTTGGATTGCGTGATCTCATTGAGCGCCTCTTCAATCGCCGCCTCGGTCTCGGCAGAGACTTCCTTGTCGGAAACCAACCAGAGATTGATGGATACTGCCGGGCGCGAGGACGATTCCTCATCGGTGTCGGTCGTGGTCGAATTGCCGCAGCCGGTCATCGCAAGCGGAAGGATGACAGCCACAAGGCAAAGCAACAGGCAAATGAGCTTTTTTCTCATCTGAATTTTCCTCCTATGCAGGTCAAAGCCATAATAACTTTTATCATTTTACTACAAAAATGTGCTGATGTCAAGGCGTATTCCGTGAATATTGCCCCGAAACACATCATTGATCCAAATAATCCTTAAGGCGCTTGGAGCGGCTGGGGTGACGCAGTTTTCTGAGCGCCTTCGCCTCGATCTGACGGATGCGCTCACGCGTGATGTCAAACTCCTTGCCGACCTCTTCGAGCGTTCTCGTTCTGCCGTCTTCAAGACCGAAGCGCAGCTTAAGCACATGCTCCTCACGCGGCGTCAGCGTGTGCAGAACGGCGCAGAGGTGCTTACGCAGAAGCGCATAGGAGGCAGTTTCCGCAGGTGCCGGAGAATCGTTGTCCTCGATGAAGTCGCCGAGGTGGCTGTCCTCCTCCTCGCCGATCGGCGTTTCAAGCGAAACGGGGTCCTGCGCGATCTTAAGGATCTCGCGCACCTTATCGGCGCTCATGCCCATTTTCTCCGCGATCTCGTCGGCGGATGCTTCATGTCCGAGCTCCTGGAGGAGCTGGCGCGAATAGCGCGAGACCTTGTGAATGGTCTCCACCATGTGCACGGGGATGCGGATGGTGCGCGCCTGATCCGCGATGGCACGGGTGATCGCCTGGCGGATCCACCAGGTTGCATAGGTCGAGAACTTATAGCCCTTCTGGTAATCGAACTTATCGACCGCCTTCATCAGACCGAGGTTGCCCTCCTGGATCAGATCGAGGAAGAACATGCCCTTGCCGACATAGCGCTTAGCAATGCTGACCACAAGGCGCAGGTTGGCTTCAACCAGCTCATTCTTCGCCTTTTCGTCGCCCGCCGCGATGCGCTCGGCGAGCTTCATCTCCTGGTCGGCATCGAGCAGCGGGATCTTACCGATCTCCTTGAGGTACATGCGCACGGGGTCGTCGATGGCGAGCCCCTCCTGCGCCAGCATCTTCTCCATATCCTCGGCGGATTCCAGCTGATCGATCTCCTCGTCGTCCTCGTCGAGATCGTCCAGGTCGTCGATCGGCACCGAATCAAAGCCGGTGATCTCGATACCGCTGTTTTCAATCTGCTCGTAGATCTTTTCCATCTGGTCGATATCGCAGTCATTCATCTCCATGACCTCGAGCACTTCCGCATTGGTCAGAGACCCTTTGCTCTTACCGCGCTCGATCAGTTCATTGACATCCATCGTTTTTTTCTGTGTTTCGCTGTTCATATGCTTTCCTTTCATGCCATCGGCACTATGTATTTCTCTTTTCCCGGATCAGCTCCAGAATATCGTCCACGCCGTCGCCGCTGTTTGCCTCTGCCGCGCGCTCCCGCCGCAGGGCGGCAACATTGTCGGCGAAGACCGCAGCGCCGTTGTTGCTGAGTGCGCTGCGTGACAGCTGCATCCGTGTGATCCTGCCCTCTTCCTCGGGCGTGAAGTACTGCCCGAGCACCGAGGTGCTGAAGCTGCCGTCCCGATCATTCTCCGCAATCGCCGTAAATATGCGTCTGCCGAAGTCGGTGAAAAAGTCCTCTGTGGTGAGTGCAACCTTCCCCGTCCGCACCGCCTCGCGGTGCTCGGGGTAAAGGAGCAGCATGCCGAGGACTGCCTCTTCTGCCTTTGCAGCGGCGACATTCTTGGCGAAATCGGGGTTGACCCGGTCGCCGTACCCGGCGCTTTGGCGGACGATCTTCTGCGACTGCTCTTTTTTGTATTCGCTTTTCTTTTTGCGCAGCTTCCGTTCGACATCCGCGCGGATGCTCTCGGCGGGAATGTCCAATTTTTTTGCCGCGGCGGCGATGTAGACCTCGCGTTCGGCGCTTGAATAGATGCCGGCGGCAAGATCGGTCAGTTCCGCGCACGCCTTGATCTTCTCGTCCGGAATCGCGATGTTGTGCCGCGCGAGGATACCGTCCATATTGAAATCAAACTTGCCGAAGCTGCCGGACAGCTGCTGGCGGAACTTGTCCGCGCCATACTTCTTAATAAACTCGTCGGGGTCCTTCGCGCCTTCAATCCGCAGGACGCGGACGTCCAGTCCGACCTCGCCGAGAATGCCGATGGCACGGTTTGCCGCCTTCTGTCCCGGCGCGTCGCTGTCATAGGAGATCACCACGCGCTTGGTATACCGCGCCATGATCCGCGCCTGTTCGGGCGTGAGCGCCGTGCCGAGCGTGGCAACCGCGTTGGTAAACCCGGCGGCGTGCATCGCAATGACGTCCATATAGCCCTCGCAGAGGATCATTTCCTCGGCGCAGGATGCGCGGGCAAAGTTGAGCGCAAACAGGTTGCGGCTCTTTTTGAACACCGGCGTATCCGACGAATTGAGGTATTTCGGCAGAGAGTCGTCCATGACTCTGCCGCCGAACGCGATCACATTGCCCGAGACGTCAATGATCGGGAACATGATGCGGTTGCGGAAATAGTCAAACGGCGCGCCGGTCTTTCGGCTTCTGCCGCAGAGAA
>ENA-UONW01002175-UONW01002175.1-human-gut-metagenome-genome-assembly--contig:-CS52-NODE-2175-length-20185-cov-7.886538_pt1 | contig 20185 bp, 12 predicted proteins | sample MGYA00242463_ERZ724010 | MGnify/ENA metagenome assembly ERZ724010 | reverse complement strand
CTGCAGAACTGCCTTATGATGCAGCGAATGCAGAAGTGACAGTAACGAACACCAGCACGAAGAAGGGTACGTACGGCAAGCTCGTCCTGCGCAGCGGTTCTGCACGCGCTTATGTTCATCTTTGGGGTGAAGGTACTCCACTTGAAAGAAAGGATATCTCTCGCAATCAGAATATAGCAGTTGTTGGTTCTGAAGGTGCTGAAGTTGCGGAAACAGAAGGCTTTGCTCCAGATATGAGCAAGGGATACACAGTTGAGTTCCGTGCAAAGACCAGTGATTTGAAGGGTGGGGTATATCCTTATTTCCTCACAAATGACGGCCTTGGATTCAAGGGATTTGTGTCTGCAGAAGGTATGGGCAAGTACAATGCTTCTTCAGAATTGAGCATCTCAAATCCATACATGGTAAGCGGTTCATTCTATAATGACGATGAGGAATATCATACTTATCGTTATGCTGTGACTCCGGACAAGCGCGTGTTTATCTACCGCGATGGTCTTGCAATTGATACTGTCCGCATGGCCGACCTCGGCGGTCAGGCTGACTGGACTGTTGAGACTGGCGATTATGTAGAGAATTTGGTCAAGAACCCTGGCTTCGAGGGTGAATGGGACTGGAGTGCAAGTCGCAACATCGTAACAGATATCGAAGGCTGGAACGTAAGTCCTTTCGACCAGTACAATTCAACTCAGAATATTGCGAACTGCGAGATAGACAATGTTCAGGACTATGACAACCACGCTCTTGAGGTTCACCGCTACAAGTGGAATGACGGTTGGGCGGCAGGTGAAATCTCTCAGGTTGTAGATGTAGCTCCAAATGAGACTTATTCATTCTCTGCTCTTGCCAAGGGCGGACTTAAGGATGACGGAACTATTCTCGGTTCTCTCCGCATCAGCGAGGTTCAGGATTCAGAGAAGGGCAAGAACATTTCTGTTACAAGTGACGAGTTCGAAACTTACGCAACCGACTATACTACAAGTGCAGAGTGTAAGCAACTCCGCATCAGCTGTTATCTTGAGCGCGACAAGTGGGGCGCAAGCATTTCTGCTCTGACAGTCGACAACGTCAAGCTCATGGGTAAGTGCAGAACTTACAAACAGATGGTCGGATACACTAATGTTGGTTCGGATGTAGAGTACTTCACTTATGATCTTACAGGTGCTTATGCTCCTTCTATATCTGAAATCTCAGATAACACAGCAATCGGCGATATTGAATCTTCCGGCAACGGTGTTAAGGTTTACGTAGACAATGGTTATGTCTATATCACCGGTGTTTCTGATGATGCGGTTGCAGTATTGTATGATTTGAGTGGTAAGATGCTTGAACGTCGTGAACTCAGTAACGGAAATGGATTGGCACTTCCTTACAAGGGCGTATTTATCGTCAAGGTAAGTGAATACGGCAAGTCCAACTCTTACAAAGTCATGTATTGATGAATATTGGGGAAGCGGATAACTTCCGCTTCCCTCTTTAGGTATAATTACTGAATATCTCTCTTTTAATAACGAATAAAGATTAATAGATGAATAATTTACTACTCAGATGTGCCGTTTTCGGCTCTTTGTCTTTGGGATTTATAGGTGTTTCTGACGTGTCGGCTCAGAATTTTACTCCAGGAACAACATGGACTGATAATACCGGTACTCACATAAATGCCCACGGAGGATGTGTCGTCTTTCATGACGGCATGTATTATTGGTTTGGAGAATACCGCGAGAAGAATGCCTCTGCCGGTGTTTCCTGCTATAAGAGTTCCGATTTGTACAATTGGACAAAGGTCGGATTGGCTCTTACTCCATACGGCAACAAGGATGATGAGAATTTTCAGGATGTAGCTCCTGGTCGTACATTGGAGCGTCCGAAAGTTATATATAATGACAAGACCGGCAAGTGGGTGATGTGGATTCACTGGGAGAACGGCGACGATTACAGCAAGGCAAGAGTGGCCGTATGTACTTCTGACGAGATAACCGGTCCATATAAGCTTGTGTCCACTTTCCGTCCTAACAATCATGATTCGCGCGACCAAACCTTGCTGAAGGCTTCTGACGGTACAGCATATCATTTCTGTTCAACGAACATGAATACGGATATCAATGTTGTTAAGCTTACTGATGATTTCCTCGGATGTACAGATGAAGAAACACAGATTATGCGCGGTCGTCGCGTTGAGGCTACAACTGTTGTTCAGGTTGATGATACTTATTTTTCTACATACTCCGAGTGTGACGGCTGGAATCCGGCACCGGGCCATTCTGCAACCGTTGTAGGTGATGTGCTTGGTGATTGGAAAGAAGGAGAAACATTCTGTGTTGATGCAAATGAAGGTGTTTCATATCGCTCTCAGGGTGCTTATTGCTTCTCAGTGAAGGAGCTTGGATATGACCCTAAATGCTTCATTTATTTCGGCGACCGATGGAATTCCAGCAATATACAGAGTTCCACTTATGTGTGGTTGCCGATGAGTGTGCGTTCCGGTTATCCTGCGGTTCGCAATTATGATTCTTGGAATCTCAAGGATGTGATGACCGACATGTACCGCTACAAGCGTGCTGCCAAGATAGATGCAGATGGTGTCTATTCATTGTTGGAACGCAATTCAAACCGTCTCTTGTCAAGAACCAGCGAAAGCGGTGGCTTCTGCATAATGGACGATGACGATGAAGTGAATGTCAAGTTTGTTTTCGAAGCAACAGAGGACCCTTACGTTTGGAAGCTTCGTGACCCTGAAACAGGTAAATACCTTGTCTCTCTTTTCGGTGCTCTCCGTTATGATTCCGACGGCAGCAATATGCGTGCAGAGTGGCGCTTTGTCCTTCAGAATGACGGATACTATTATGTCGTGAATGAAAACGACGGCAAATATCTGTCAGTGTCCGGCGCTTCGAAGCATAATGGCACGGATATATATCTGAATGATTTCAAGAGTTCTATTCCTCAGTCGTTTGCTGTTTATTTCGATTCTAAAAATCAGAATTACGAGGAAGCTGCCATGTATACCAAAGAATACTTTGCCGAGGTTGCCGAGGCTGTAAAGGCACAGGAAGAGGCGACAGCTATAACAAATGTTGATAGAGGTGCAGACGCCGTACGTATGTCCTCTGTTTCAGACGGAGGTACACTTTCTGTCACAGTTCCAGACGGTCTTGATGACGGCACGCTTTACATATATGCCATGTCAGGCGCTGTGGTTTCGTCGTCAGTCTTGTCAGGCACAGGCACTCATACAGTAAATGTGGCTTCGTTGTCTCCTGGACTTTATATTGCAGTCGTTGCTGTAGGCGATACGCGCAGTGAACAGAAGATAATGATACGCTAAAAAGAATAAATGTCGGCAGGACGCTTCTCAGCCAGAAGCGTTCTTCTGACAACTTTATCAATTGTTGGTTTTATAAATTCAGAAAGATGAAATCAGACGTAATCAAACGTGGAATGATGACAGTGCTCCCTGTCTTGGTTCTGGCTCTTATAGCATTTTATTGGATGTACTTCCGCAATGATGTTTATTTGTGGAAGGTTGAGCGCATGTCGCTGTTTCTGACTGATGAAAGTTTTTTCAGCGAAAAAATGTCCGTTGCAGGCGGATTCCTTCAGTATCTGAGCTGTTTCTTCACTCAGATGTTCCATTTCCAGCTGTTTGGCTCTGTGCTCTATGCCGTTATGGTGGCATGTCTGTCGTTGTTGATAGTGTGGGCCTACGGCTTGGGACCGAAATACGCAGGATTGTCGGTCATTCCTGCATCTGCAGTGGTATTGACTTGTACAGAGTTAGGTTATATGCTTTATGTTGTAAAGCTTCCAGGTTATTTCTACATGGCATTGCTTGGAGCCATGTTCGTTTCTTTCTTTTTCGGCTTGTATGTCAGGTTGCGCAGGTGCGCAGGCAGAACACTTTATGTTTTGAGCCTTGTCATGCTGGTTGTGTTTGCATTCTTTTATGCTTTTATCGGTACGTATGCTGTAGTTCTGCTTGCCTGCTGTGCTGTGTATGAACTTGTGGCATATCGTCTTAAAGGGCTTGCAGGTGCTGTCGTAGCACTGGTCGGAATATTTGCTGTTCCGCGCATTCTTGCCCTTTGCGTTTATGAAGGTCTGAATTTGGACACCCTGTACAATGTGTGTCTTCCGGATTTTCTTTTTACTGGTAACGAATTTTCACTTTGGTATCCATATATAATCATCGGCATATCTTTTGTTGTTTTGTCCGTCGTTTCAGCATTGCGCATGTCGGTTGCAGGAGGTGCAGAATCCGCAACTCGAACCGGTATAGTTTGGAGTGCTGTAGTTTCTGTTGCTGCATTGTTGTTCTCATCCTATACACTTTGGAACCGTTCGTTCAAGGACGAGGACCTGTATGCCGTGTTGCGTGCAGAACGCGCAGCCGAAGAACGCAATTGGTCGGCTGTGGTGCAGGCCACTGTAACCGATTATGAACCAACAAGAGCCATGGTGCTCATGCGCAATCTTGCATTGTTCAAGATGGGGCTTGCCGGCGACAAAATTTTTGCATATCCTGATGGAGCCAAAGAATATAATATACCGCGTGTAGCGCAGGTCCTTCGTCTTGTCGGAGCGCGCCTCCTCTATTTCAACTACGGAAAGGTGAATTTCTGCTATCGCTGGTGCATGGAGGATAAGGTGGAATACGGTTTGAGTGCCGAGCATCTCATCTATATGATACGTTGTTCGCTCCTCAACGGTGAATGGGAACTTGCAGAAAAGTATATACGTACGCTCAAATCCACTTTGTTCTACCGCGACCTGGCATCGCATTACGAATCGATGCTCCGCAGACCAGATAAAATTGCCGCTGACCCTGAGTTCAAGGACATTGTGCCATTGATGGCTTATAATAATCTGCTTGACGGTGACGGCGGACTGATTGAAGTCTACCTGCTGAATAATTTCGGATACATGTCGGGCGGCAACGAACAACTGGTTGAACTTTCAATATTGAGTAATATGATTAGCAAGTCGCCCGAGCGTTTCTGGCCGCATTTCGTCGTTTACGCCCGTCATCACGACCAGTTGCCTATCCACATGCAAGAGGCCGCACTGCTGTTCGGATGGCTGCAGAATATAGATGTTTCCCAGTTCAATATCTCCGACGATGTGCGTTCTCGCTTCATGGGACTTGTCGAAATGGCGCAGAGCGGAATGAACGATGCTGATGCAGCCGGCGACCCTATGATTCGTAGCCGTTACGGTGATACATATTGGTATTATTATTTCTTCGTCAAGGGATTGAAGACAAATTGAACACCATCTATAGAAACAACACAAATATAAGATTTGAAGAATATGAACGCATCTTTTAAACATATAATACCTTTTATTCTTGGAGCCTCGTTCCTGCTTCAGGGTTGCGGTCTCTCTGTCCCTGCCGACAGCAAATACGTGGACAGTCTGGCTGGCGTTTATCCGTGTTACGACGGTGTGGCTGTTCCGTGCAACATCGCTCCTTTGGATTTCGACATAGAGGATGATGCCGATGAATATCTGACGCATATCTATTCAGATAAGTCTGAGATACTTGTCGACGGTTCTTTTGTCGACATACCTGAAAGCGAGTGGCGCACGATGCTCGATGAAAGCAAAGGCGATTCACTGCATATCGGCATATACGAGAAGCACAACGGCGAATGGCACCGCTACCGCACAATGTCTGTATTTGTCTCTCCCGACACAATAGACCGCTATCTCGTTTACCGTCTCATAGAACCTTCGTACGTTACTTTCGAAGGAATAAGAATCGAACAGCGAGATTTGACAAGCTTTGACACTGAGACCGTGTACGACAATATGGCCATGAGTACAGGCGAAAACGGCCAGTGCGTCAACTGCCATTCCTTTCAGAACTACAATGCCGGGGGCAACATGCAGATGCACTTCCGTGTTGCCGACGGCGGTACGCTCGTCATGCACGGCGACAATATACGCAAGGTCAACTTTATGAGCGGTTCGGCAATTTCCACAGGAGTGTATCCTTCTTGGCATCCGTCGAAGAATCTGATAGCTTATTCGCTCAATGAAACAGGACAGAATTTCCACACGCGCGACCTTCAGAAAGTTGAGGTTCTCGATTATGCTTCCGACATAATCCTTTATGATGCCGACAAGGATGTGAGCACATACGTGGCTCATGACTCGCTTGAGTTTGAAACGTTTCCTTACTGGAACCACGACGGCACAAAACTTTACTACTGCAGTGCTCATTTCAAGTTTAATACCGACAATGTCGATACAGAAATGGCCGACAGATATAAGGACGTAAAGTACAACATCATAAGCAAGGACTTCAATCCTGAAACAAAAACGTTCGGTCGTGCTGACACAGTATTCAATGCCGCGTCATTCGGCAAGAGTGCCACTTTCCCGCGCGAGTCGCCCGACGGCCGATATCTGCTGTTCACGATGGCCGACTTCGGCAATTTCCATATCTGGCATAAGAGTGCCGACCTGTACATCAAGGACCTGCGTACCGGCAACGTACGTCCTTTGCGCGAAGTTAACAGCAACGATGTCGAGAGCTACCATTCATGGTCGAGCAACGGACGCTGGATAGTTTTCAGCAGTCGCCGCGACGACGGAAGCTACACACGTCCTTACATAGCATGGTTTGACAGCAAGGGCAATGCCCATAAACCATTTATACTGCCGCAGGGCAAATCCGAGTTCTACCGCAAGCTGTACAAGAGTTTCAACATACCCGAATTTATCGTGTCGCCCGTTGTTCAGAGTTCGCGAGCTATGAACGATGCACTGAAAGGCGAAGCCGAGGTCGTTCCTTTGGACGAATAGAATTATATAAGAATGCAACAACTTAAATTATATTATTAACCTTAATAGATGATTTTATGAGAAAGATTAGACTCTATTTCTCGTGGCTTCTGGCATTTATGTGCCTTTTGCCGCTGAGTGCGTCAGGGCAGTCTTACACGTATTCCGTAGGTGACGTGGTGACTTCCGACCAAGGCGTATTCAAGATTGTAAGTGACAATCTCATCACCAATCCGTCTTTCGACAACGGTACGGAAGGATGGACGGCAGGTGATGCGAATCCTATGTCCGGCGACAACTTTGCCGTAGAGCAGTCGGGCGGAGCCGACGGTGGTGCATATCTGAAGGCTCTGTCGAACAGCGGTTCAGGCAAAGCCCAGTCTGTACGTACAGCATGGACGCTTCAGCCGGGAAAGACATATTTCATTTCGTTGTGGTCAAAGAGTGCAGGAACATGGGCCAACATCTACACCAGCAGAACTGCCACTTCAACAGAAACGACAGTTGTCAATGTGCCTAACTCCAGCGATTGGGTTCAGACAACGGCCATATTCACTCCTGCAGAAGAATACACATATTGCGTCGCAAACTTTGCCTGGCTTGGTTCGTCGGCATGTTTCGACTGTTTCTTCCTCGGAGAGATTGAAGCTACGGGCGAGCTCAACAAGGAACCGCTCGAACAGGCTGTAGCCGATGCCGAGGCTGTCCTTTCCGAAACTCAGGAAGGTACTGCCTTCGGAGAATATACAACGGAGGTGAGAGCTGAACTTAGAAAAGCCATTGATGAGGCAAAGTCTGTCATGGAGTCGGCCGCTTCGCAGAGCGATATAACAGATGCCGTTGCAGTTCTCAACAATGCTGTTCAGAACTATTATGATTCTGCCAACCCTCCTTTCACAGTAGGCGAAAAGTATGTATTCATACATGCAGGAAGCGGATTCTATCTTACCAACTCTTCTTCAACAATGAAGATAACAGCCGACAACGGACTGGAGAACCAGGCATTCACGTTCGTACCAGTTCCGGAAGGTGCCGCCGCAAAGGGATACAACATGCTTGACGGCGAGGGCAATTATGTTTACCGTTCAGGCTCATGGGACACAAAGGCCGGACAGAACATTTCTCCTACAGACGCAAATGCCATCTTCAAGATAGAGGCCGACGGCAATTATTTCCAGATACGCAACATGGGCAGCGGTTCTGTTCTCGGAACTGACGGAACATCCGACGGTGCTTCTGTTTATTCAAACAAGAACGGCACAGGTGTTGCCAACTACGACTGGTCGATGGAGAAGTTCATCCCGCTTGCCGACCGCGACGATGAATACTATTTCGGCAAGAAACTCCAGGAGGCAAAGAACAAACTCAACAGCATCGACCCAGACTTGTGCGGAAGCAATCCGTTTGACTATTCTGTTGATGCCTACAACACATTTAAGGCTGCGGTAGAACATGCCGAGGGTGTCACATCCGACTTTACTGCCGAGCTCAAGGCTCTCGAAGATGCCATCGAGGCATTTACGGCAAACGGACTTGTTGCTCCAGACCCTGATAAGGTCTATGTCATCACACAGTCTTCTGGAATGCAGTTGGCCTACGTCTCGGGTGCTTCGCCAAGCTTGAAGACTCCTGACGGAAGCGACAACCAGAAATATAAGATTGTCGACAACGGCGACGGTTCATTCTCGCTTCTCAATCTCGGAAGCAATACATACGTTGCCAAGCTTGCTTCGAGCGGTTACGACATGACATGGGCTACAGACAATTCTGCCAATGAGGCCAGATGGTACATCACTCCTGGACTTACAGGATATAAGGTTATACAGAATGTTGCCGGCAAGGGACACATCGGTTCAGATGCAACTTCAGACGGTTCATATACTTATTGCGACAAGTCTTCCGGTGTCGCAAACTCACAGTGGACAATAGAGGAATTCTCTCTTACGAGTGCCGTCGACAAGGCTATAGCTTCGGCCGAAGAACTTCTTTCTTCTACTCCTGTCGGAACGGAATACTATGAAGTTCCTCAGGCTGCCGCAGACGTGTTCGCATCTGCCATAGCTGAGGCAAAGAATGCAAAGGCCACTGTCACTACCGTAGGTGAATCTATGGCTCTTGCTGCACAGCTCGAAGAGGCAATGGATGTATTCAACAATTCATACAACGACATTAAGGACTTCGATGCCACTTATTCTTATAAGTTCGTTCATTCAGGTGGCAACGTGCTTACTTTCAACGTGAAAGGCGCTACAATTGAGGCTCCTGCCGAGCATGGTTCAGAGCAGGCTCTCGCACAGCAGTTCGAACTCGTTCCTGTGGAAGTGTCCGACGGTGCCGACGGACTTCTTCCGCTTACATATCAGATAAAGGATGTCAACCAGGGATATTATCTTGCACAGTCGGGTACTTACAACACTTCTTGGGTTGACGATGAAACCAGCGATGCTACATATGTTCAGATTGTCAGAGCTAGCGGAAAATATCTCGGTGTGAAGTTCCTCAAGAATTCCGGATTTATGGGAACCGATTCAGGCACTGCTGCATCTGCCATCTATTCAAACAAGAATGCTTCTACAGACGTAAATGCCTGCTGGTTGATTCTTGAAGCTGATGCCATCGTGACGTTCGACAAGACAGCTCTCAAGAATGCACTCGACGCCGCTTCTGCCCTTGAGGAAAGCATGGTTTGGGGCAACGAGGCCGGACAGTACTACCAGGCCGACATTGATGCATTTGCTGAAATAGTTGAGAACTACAACAAGATTTACAGAACTTCAAAGGATGAGGCTGAGGTGAATGCCGCTGCCGTAGAACTCAACAAACTCATTGAAGAGTATAAGGACAAGGCACATGCTGAAACAATCGACATGCTTCTTGTTGCAAAAGATGTGCTCGATGCCGCCGAAGCTGCTTATGCAGATGCCGTTGCCAACATCGGTCTCGACAAGGGACAGTACACACAGAGCGCATGCGATGCATTCCGCAAGTTCATCGACGATTTCAAGGCTGCACCAACTCTTGAGGTTATGTATACCATAAGCGACGAAACTGCAGAATTCGTTGCAGGTAAGATTACAGTTGACCGTACAGCTCTCGGAACAGCCATTGTCGATGCTCAGGCCGTTTATGACGGATTGTCAATCGGTGAGTTCAACGGACAGACTCCAAAGGATGCCGCTGATGCTCTTGCTGCAGCTATAAAGGATGCAAAGGCTGTTTACGAAACAGCTCCTGAACATGCACAGTCGGATATCAATTCGCAGATTTCAGCTCTCAACACAGCTGTCGAAACATGCAAGGGACAGATGGTAGTAGTTGATTTCACCGCTCTTGATTCTGTTGCAGCTGTACTTTCTGAGCTTGTAGAGACTACAGTCAATGTCGGTGATGCTCAGGGACAGTGCCCTACAGTAGTCTTCGAAGAAGCTAAGTCTGCACTTGCCGATGCAATGGATGTTGACCGTGCGGCCATATCTCAGGTTGACGTTGACGGTGTGGTAGAAGCGACATCTGCTGCTGTTGACAAATTTGCTGTTGCACTCAAGGATGCCAGCGGACTCCAGGCTCTTATCGATGCCAGCTATGAAGTGTACGACAAGTTGAATTCAAGCATGGTCAGCATAGTTGAAAAGGCCAAGTTCCGCAAGGCCATCGAAACGGCCGAAGTCGTTATGGCCACACCTGTTGCAACACAGCAGCAGTTGACCGATGCATACAATGAGCTGAAGGCTATCTTCGACAAGTACGACGAGATATACACTACTGACATTGATGCTGTCGACTCAGAGACTTTGGATATAGCTGTTTCTGACGGACGCATCTCGTTGTCAGGTCTTCCGCAGGATGCCGTTGTGGCAGTATATTCACTGGATGGACGTATGGTGGCACGCGAGAGCGGAGAGAATGTTTCTGTTTCTCTGCCGGCAGGCAAGTATGTCGTTCGTGTAATGGCTGAAGGAAAGGCTGTATCGCGCGTTGTGATGCTGCGTTGAAAAAAATTCTAATATCATTTTAACTTTTTGAAGGGCACAGTCTTTACGGACTGTGCTCTTTTTTTGTGTTCAGAGCCGTGTCGGTCATCGGCTTTGAGCCCTTAATTTGCTTTGTGCGGGCGCTCGGAATAATTGTTGCGGGCGCTCATGAAAAACTTTTCGAGCGCCCGCAGTATAAATTGCGAGGGCTCGGAAGATATTTTTCGAGCCCTCGTGTTTGTTGTATAGACTGTATTCGGTGTATGCCTTATTCGTATATGCCGTTCTTGTAATCGTCGGCAAACTGGCTGAATGTTTTGCCTGTCTGTTGCTTGAAAAAGCGCATGAGATGGCTCGGGTCGGAAAAATTGAAATCGTCTGACAGTTGGCTGATTGTTTTGTTTCCGAACAGAAGGTCGTTTTTCAGAGCTTCGAGAAGTCTTTGTTTGAGCAGATGGTTTGCCGGCACTCCGAATTGTTCCATGACTGATTTGTTTAATGTCGCACGGCTTACATGCATCATGTCGGCATAGTCGGCAACTCTTTGTTTGTCGTGTATATGTTGTTCGAGCAGTTCTTTGAATTGATAGGCATAGTTGTTTTTGGGTATGTTTGCCGGCAGGTGGTAGATTGATGCATATTCTCTGTTTAATATGAGCAGGATGTAGTACAGTATTGACACAATTATGTTGTAGCTGTCTGCCGTAGTGTTTCGAAGCTCAAATTTTATTTTACCTAAAAGTCTTATGTATTCGTCCATGACAGCTGCCTGAATGTCGATGTATGGAGGTGTCTCGTTCTGGTAACAGTAGAGAAGACGGTAGGCGAAGAATTTGTCTGCGAGGAAGGTGCGCATAAAGTCTTCTCTGAATATGAGAAATGTATAGTCGAGATTTGGTTCGCATACGTGCCATTCTTGTTGCTGGTGCGGTGAGAGAAGAAGAACCATGTTGTCGTGCAGTTCAATACGTTTATAGTTCAGAAGAAGGTACCCTTCGGCTTTGTTGAAGAAGAAAAATTCGAAGAAGTCTGTTTTGAATGTCTTGTTTTCTGTCAATACCCCGCATATTTCCGTACTATGTCCTGTATTGATGTAGAAATCTACTCCGCAGCGTGTCTTGCAGAACGGCACGTTGACAAGTCCTGATGAGTGTGTGTGTTCTTTCTTTCCCATGGCATTCTGACATTGGTTGTGTACAAATATAATTAATCCATTTTTCAAAATGGCAGATTTCATTTTATTTAGGGCATAGCACCGCTTATACGTTATGCCGAACTTTGCATCGTAAGGATTTTATAAATATGATTGATTATGAATACGACTGCAACATTACAATTGGTGCGCAATGCAACCCTTAAAATCTGTTATGCCGGACATGTAATCTTGGTTGACCCTGTATTGGCTGAAAAGGAAACGTTCAGGTCTGCTTTGGGAGTGAACAAAAATCCACGTGTGCATCTGACAATGCCTGTAAGTGAAGTCATCGAAGGATTAGATATGGTGCTGTTGACACACAACCATATTGACCATTATGAACCGAGTGTGAAAGGGTATCTGTCGAAGTCAATCCGCTTTTTCACTCAGCCTCAGGACAAAAATGCTGTTGAGAGTGACGGATTTGTAAATGTCGAAGCCATTGACGAAATCAAGAGACTGGGCGGATTGAATATTTTCCGCATGTCGGGACATCATGGAAGGGGCAAGTTGGCGGATATGATGGGACCTGTGTCGGGATACATCCTGCAATCGGAAAAATTTCCTACGTTGTTTATTATGGGCGATTGCGTATGGGATGAGGCTGCAAGTAGTGCTGTTGATAGGTTCAGGCCTGACTACATCGTTGTCAACAGCGGTGGTGCCATATTTCCCGAATTGTCCAAGGATTGCGGAGCCGCTATTCCTGATGAACATGAAGTGATGAAGATGCTCGACGAACTGCCTAAGAACACGAAACTGATAGCTGTACATATGGATGCCATAGACCATTGCCAGACAACACGCAGTATATTGAAGAATGAGGCACGTTGCCGTAATGTAGATACGGCTCGCCTGATTATACCTGAGGACGGTGAAAAAATTGTACTTTATTAAATACATCTTATAAGGTTTTCGGATTAGACATAGCTATAAACTGTTGATGTTTGTATGAATACGGATATCTTAATCAATGAAATAGATGTCAGGAGTGTGATGACCAAGTCGTCGCTCCCTGTAGGCGGTTATTCGGTAAATCCGTATGTGGGTTGTCCGCATGGATGCAAGTATTGCTATGCATCATTCATGAAACGTTTCACCGGGCATGCAGAGCCGTGGGGCTCATTTCTCGATGTGAAACGTTGGAAGCCGATAGGCAATCCTCATAAATATGACGGTCAGAGGATTGTCATAGGTTCTGTTACTGATGGATATAATCCTTATGAGGAAGAATTCTGCAATACTCGTAAACTTTTGGAAGAACTTGCAGGCTGTAATGCAGAAATACTTATATGTACAAAATCAGACCTTGTACTGCGTGATATCGATTTGCTCAAACGTTTTCCGAAGGTTACTGTTTCGTGGTCGGTCAATACACTCGATGAGAAATTCAGGGCTGATATGGACAAGGCTGTCAGTATAGAACGCCGACTGAATGCTATGCGCCGTATATACGAAGAGGGTATACGCACCGTTTGTTTTGTGTCGCCGATATTTCCAGGAATTACAGATGTAAAGGTCATAATTGAAAGAGTCAGAGATTTTGCGGATTTGATATGGTTGGAAAATCTGAATCTTCGAGGGCAGTTCAAGGGTACCATAATGAATTACATAAAGGATGAATATCCAGCGCTTGTGCCTCTTTATGAAGATATATATAATCTGAAACGTACTGATTATTGGCAGGCACTTGAGAGGGATATTTCTGTATATGCTCATGAACAAGGATTGCCATATAGGGTAAATGATTTGCCTTACGGACGTTCTGAACATGGCAAACCGGTAATCGTAAATTATTTTTATCACGAGAAAATCAGATTGAACCGCTGATCCTGTTTATGACTGATAGTTTGGAAAGTGAGAGGATGGGAATTTCTCTCACTGTAGAATATAATTAAGGTCAGAAGAAAAGAATTTGTTGCTTTCCTTCTGACCTTATTCTTTTTATATTCCTAATAATGTATTTAGGTTTATATTTTATACGAGATGGCTGATGAGTGTCTCGCGGTCTCCGTAGAGGAGGTCGATGACCGGTATCTCAATCATTGTGTAGCATCCTGGACGCTGTTTCATTGAAGCACGTGCAACGCATACGAGCACCTGACCTGTGAGTGCAGGGTTGTTTATGCGCATGTTGAACTCGAAAAGCTGGTTCTGTGTCTTTCCAGAAACACCCTTGCGTGTGAGGTTCACTCCGTGTCCCATGTCGAGAAGTGCGTCTACGCTTGGAACCTGTATGACGTGAGTCTCGTCGTTGACGAAGTATGCGTCGGCCTTGATGGCGGCTGCAACCTTATCGAAATCGTATCCGTCCTTGACTTCAATGTAGACCATACGGCGGTGAATGCCTGTTCCTGTAGGTATTGTCATGGACAGTGCGGCCTTTACTCCTTCTACAGCCTTTACTGCAACAGTGTGTCCCATGCTCATTCCTGGGCCGAAGTTGGTGTATGTTATGCCTTTAGGTGCGATGGCTTCGAGCATTGTGCGTACGATGGAGTCGCTTCCCGGATCCCATCCAGCGGAAATGATGCTCACTGCATTGCCTGCCTTTGCACTTTCGTCGAGCGAACGTCTCAGTGATGTTATCTGTGTGTGGATGTCGAAGCTGTCGACAGTGTTGATTCCCATGGCAAGAATCTTTTTTGCGTATTCTTCGACTTTGCGTGTCGGAGTGGCGAGAATGGCCACATCTACGTCTTTCAGTTCTGCGATGTCTTTAACTACGTCATATGCGCTGAGTTCTTCAGGCTTGTTTTCTGCTCCGTTGCGTCTTACGATTCCTGCAACCTCGAAATCTGGTGCGGCTTCCAGTGCCTGAAGTGTGTAGTGTCCGATGTTGCCATATCCAACTATGGCTGCTCTGATTTTCTTCATATTCTGTCTTTTTTGTTATAGAAAATATTAAAATGTTCTGTTTATATGCAAATATAGCATTTTTGGAAAGAAAATATCAGAAATTTCATCGTTAGTTGCTGTTATTCATTTTATTTGTGGCAAAATGCCATCATTCTTATTGCTGTTATTTTTCTTTTGAGACAAGTATGGCATATGACGGATTTTAGTTAAATTGCGCGGTAATATCACAAACTTAAATCTGTCTTAAATATGAAAAACGTTTTTCTGCTTATATTTTCATTTGTCTGTTTTGTCGTTTCTACGGCACAGGTCTCAGATGCTTCGCTGAAAGATGCCTTTTCGGGCAAGTTTCTTATAGGTACGGCTGTCAGTCCGCATCAGCTCGAAGGGCGCAGCAAGGAACTTATATGCAGTCAGTTCAATGCCATAGTGGCAGAAAACTGTATGAAGTGCGAGGCTTTGCAGAGGCGTCCGGGTGTGTTTGATTTCAGCAGTGCCGACAAACTTGTGGATTTTGCAGAAGCAAACGGTCTGACTGTTACCGGACATTGTCTGGTATGGCATCAGCAGACACCTGACTGGTTCTTCAAGGACGAGAACGGCAACGATGTAGGCCGAGAGGAGCTTATAAAGAGAATGAGAACTCATATATATACCGTTGTTGGACATTTCCGTGGACGTATACTTGGATGGGACGTAGTCAATGAGGCTATAGAGGACAACGGCGAACTGCGACGTTCGAAATGGTTTAAGATAATCGGTCCGGACTTTATTGAACTGGCTTTCAAGTTTGCTCATGAGGCTGACCCTGATGCCGAACTTTATTATAATGACTACAGCATGGACCGTCCGGGGAAAAGAAAAGGTGTGGTCGCTCTCGTAGAGAGACTTCGCAGGAGTGGTTGCAGAATAGATGCTGTCGGCATGCAGTCGCATCTGTCACTCGGTTCTGACCTTGATGAATATGAGAAAAGTCTGAAGGCTTTTGCCGATGCAGGAGTGAGGGTGATGGCTACGGAACTGGACGTCACCGTGTTGCCGTGGCGTACACCAAATGCTGGTGCTGACCTTGGTGTAAACGGCCGTTACGACAAGCAGACAGACCCGTATCGCGACGGACTGCCGAAGGATGTTGCTGAACGTCAGGCTGATTTCTATGAAAGATTGTTTGACATTTATCTTAGGCACAGCGATGTTGTCAGCCGTGTGACGTTCTGGGGATTGACCGACGGCGATTCTTGGAAAAACAACTGGCCGGTACATGGCCGTACCGACTATCCTCTGCCTTTCTCGCGCGACGGCAAACCTAAACCTTTCGTTGCACGGCTCGTCGAGATGGGGCTGAAAGGTGGAAAATGAGACATCGGTGTTTATGATTCTATACAATAATGGTTTTATATAATTTTTTTGGTTGATATGAAATGTTTTTTTGACAGATGCCGCTTTTTGTCGGGCAAAGTCGTGCTGGCAGTTGCACTCTTTCTGACATGCGGTATCAGTGTAAAGGCTCAATTCAGAGGATGCAAGGTAGTGACGGATACAATCTACAGCAAGATTCTCAATGCACCACGAGCTTATACGGTTGTGCTTCCGGCAAGTTTTGAATCCAGTCCGGATAAACATTATCCGATACTTTACCTGCTTCACGGCATGTGGGAGAACAATGCTGTATGGGTAAACAGCGGACATGTTTCGGATGTGCAGAACCGTCTGGCGGCGAGCGGTGAGGCCGAAGAGATGGTCATAGTGACGCCTGATGCGGGAGGCGGTGACCCGCACGTTGTGCAGAACGGATATTTCGATATGCCTGGATGGAAGTATGAGAGTTTCTTCTTTGATGAGTTCGTGCCGCAAATAGAGAAGCTCTATCGTGCCGGCGGAAGTAAGGGACTGCGTGCTGTGGCCGGTTTGTCGATGGGTGGCGGTGGCGCCACGAGTTATGGACAGAGACACAGCGACATGTTTTGTGGTGTGTATGCAATGAGTGCGCTTATGTCCATTCCTGCATACGACATGCCTAATGTTTCGTTGAAAGACAAGATGGGCATGCTGACACGTTCTGTCATAGAGCACAGTTGTACAAAGTATGTTGAGGAAGCCGACAATATGCGTAAGGACAGCCTCAAATCAGTGGCATGGTTTGTGGATTGCGGTGACGACGATTTTCTGTTTGACCGCAACATCGAGTTTTTTCAGGCCATGCGTAAGGCCGGCATACACTGTGAACTGCGTGTGAGGGACGGCGGTCATGACTATGAATACTGGCATTCGGCGCTTTACACCTGTCTGCCGTTCGTGTCGCGATTGTTTACAAAAAATGCGGTAAGGTGATTTTTTCACCTACCGCATTTTTCGGTTAAAAGATGTCTGTATTCATTAGAACGGGAATATCAACGGCAGAATGAATATCATCAGTATTCCTATTATAATCTGCAGCGGAAGTCCCACTTTTATGTATTCCATGAATGTGTATTGACCGGCTGTCATCACAAGTGCGTTAGGCGGTGTGGAGAACGGCGAGGCAAAGCACATGCTGGCTCCGAACGTCACAGCAAACAGGAACGGCACAGGACTGCAGTCTATCTGCATGGCACTGTGCATGGCGATAGGTGCCATGAGCACTGCTGTCGCGGTGTTGCTGATGAACATTGTCATGAGCGATGTTGTGAAGTATATGCCGGCCATGAGGATGGTAGGTCCGTAGATACCTAGTCCGGTGGCCAGCGAATTGGATATCAGTTCTGATGTACCGGTCTTTTCGAGCGCCTGCGACATAGGAAGCATGGCAGCTATGAGCACGATGCTCTCCATGTTTATGGTCTTGTAGGCCATCTCGACATTGCGGAAGCATTTCGTCAGTACCATGAGCACGGCAGCTGTCAGCACGGCTGTGACAGGTGCAATAGGTATGAAGTCGAAGACCATTGCTGCAATCATAAGTATCATTATGGTTGCCGCCACTGGCGCCTTGTAGTCTATTGTCACCTTGGCCGCTTCGGCAAGCGGTTGGCCGAGGATGACCCAGTCGTTTCTTTCATGTTCGAGTCTTGCAATGTTTTCCCAAGAACCTTGTACGAGAAGTTTGTCGCCTCCACCGATGCGCTGGTTGCCGAGATTATCGAGTATGTATTCCTGCTTGCGCTGTATGCCGAGCACGTTTACGTTGAACTTGCTTCGCAGGTCGGTTTCCTTGATGGTGTGGTTCAGCAGTGAAGACGTTGGCATGAGCACGATTTCTGCTATACCGATGTCGTAGAAGTCGAGCGTGTTCTGGCGATCGCCTGCTACTTCTGTGGTATGTCCGTCGAGAACTTCAAGGTTCAGGTCTTCCGCAATCTGTTCGATGTTGCTGAAATCGCCCGTGGCATAAATGATGTCGCCTGCTTCAAGACGCGTCTCCGGCGATGCTGTCTTTTGGGTTATGGTCTTGAAGAATCTGTTTTTTGATGCATCGCCACGCCTGATTTCAACGATGTTGAGGCCGTACTTGCGGTGTATGTCGAACTCTGCTACGGTGTGGCCTGTCAGCTTAGATGATGCGGTAGCACGCAGACGGAACAGGTTGTCGGCTATACCGTATTCCTTTATGAGCTGTGCCATGGTCTTGTTCTTGTTGCGTCCCTTCTTGTTCTTCTTGTCCTTGTCTTTCGACAGAAACAGTTTGCTAAGCGGCATGAGTATCAGTGTGCCTGCTATGACACAGATTATTCCGGTAGGGAAAAACGAAAAGAACTTCAGCGGTTCGAGTCCGGCTGATATTATTGCATCCTGGATGATGAGGTTGGGCGGTGTACCGATGAGTGTCATCATGCCTCCCATGCTGCTGGCAAAGGCCATAGGCATGAGCATGCGTCTGGACGACATGTTGGCTCCTGCGGCCAGGCTGACGACTATTGGGAGCATGAGGGCAACGGTTCCTGTGTTGCTTACGAAAGCTCCGATGGCCGACGTTACGAGCATGACAAGCAGAAACAGTCTGGTCTCGCTGTCGCCTGCGAGTTTGAGGATGCGTGAACTAATCATTTTGGCGAGCCCGGTTTGGAAGATTGCTCCTCCGACAACGAACAGTCCTACCATCATGACTACTGTCGTGTTTGAAAATCCTGAAAGGGCTTCCTCTGGGGTTAGTATTCCCGATATGGTGAGCGCAATGAGCGCACAAAGGGCCACGATGTCTGAGCGGATTTTCCCGTTGACGAACAGTATGGCCGAAATTATCAGTATGATTATTGTAGTCAGCATTTTACTTTGCAGTATTTGATTATTTGTATATATAATAGATTTGATTTACTGTGTGTTGACTGTTGATGGCGCAAGAATCAAATCTGTATCCTGCAAAGTATATATATCAGTTTGCCGGCTGTCTTTTTGCCGGTATTATTCGGATTGATTATATCTGTTGCTGTATGTGCCGTTTGCACTTGCCCGCATGATGTATTCGGCCTGCAATCGGGACCGCATGCTTTCTTGATGCTTTTCTTGAATTTTGTGTATAGGTGCAGAGCCACGTTCATTGCATGGCTGTCTTCGTCGAATATACAGTTTCGGCATTTTTTCCCGCCACGCACCGGATAGCAGCTTTGGCATGACGTCGTTGGTCGTGGCTGCTGTGGCGCTTGTTTGGCTGAAGTGCACAATGCGGTAATGCTGCTTAGGACTGCAACAAAAAGAATAGAGAATATAGCTGTGGCTGTATATCTGTTCATGTATGCAAATATATTGATTTTTATGCTTTTTATGACTGCTGATGTATGATGAATGTATGAAATGATACAAAAAGAACTGTTTTGTCGCCTTTTTCTCAAACTATATCGGGTCATGTCAATCATCTTGACACAAATTTTCATACCTTTACGCCTATTGGACATGCTTCGGCCGTCGGCTGGTGCGGTAGGATTTGCGTTCTGCTGGTCTTGTTGTATCGTTCTGCCGGGCGTTGGTATGCATGTGCCGAGAGAAATATTTTTAAGCATTAAGTTTATAGGTTATGGTACTAAACTATATTTGGATAGCTTTTTTCCTTCTGGCTTTTTTGTTCGCATTGGTCCAGATGGCTTTTTTCGGGAACACAACAGTCTTCAGCGATATTATAGATTCAACATTCTCCAGTTCCAAGAATGCCTTTGAAATATCGCTTGGACTTACCGGTGTGTTGGCTTTGTGGATGGGCATAATGAAGATTGGTGAACGCAGCGGAGTTGTGAACGCTATGGCTCGTGTGCTGAGTCCTGTCTTTTATCGTCTTTTTCCTGATATTCCCAAAGGACATCCAGTGACCGGCTCTATATTCATGAATATTGCGGCCAATATGCTCGGACTTGACAATGCGGCTACTCCTTTGGGCTTGAAAGCCATGGAGGGGTTGCAGGAACTC
>ENA-UONW01002171-UONW01002171.1-human-gut-metagenome-genome-assembly--contig:-CS52-NODE-2171-length-20228-cov-6.529520_pt1 | contig 20228 bp, 15 predicted proteins | sample MGYA00242463_ERZ724010 | MGnify/ENA metagenome assembly ERZ724010 | reverse complement strand
AATAGAAAACGTTGTATTCTATTTGCCTCTGCGCTCACCTTTCACTATATTTGCATACATAAAAGAAAAACAATAACATAAACAATTAAAACATAAAATCGTGAATATAGCTATTGTCGGTACCGGTTACGTCGGACTCGTAAGCGGTACGTGCTTTGCAGAAATGGGAGTCAACGTCACATGTGTGGATGTTGACAAAAAAAAGATAGATTCACTTCTCAACGGACAGATACCAATCTATGAACCGGAACTCGATGAAATGGTTCTCAGGAATCATAGAGAAGGCCGACTGAACTTCACAACAGACCTGGCATCCATTCTCGACGATGTCGAAATTGTATTCAGCGCCGTAGGAACTCCGCCAGATGAAGACGGGAGCGCAGATCTGAGCTATGTGCTGCAGGTTGCAAAAACTGTAGGACAGAACATGAACAAATATACAGTGCTCGTGACAAAATCAACGGTACCAGTTGGAACAGCGCAGAAAGTTAAACAGACAATCCAGGAAGAACTTGACAAAAGAGGCCTTGACATAGATTTTGACGTTGCCAGCAATCCTGAATTTCTCAAAGAAGGAGCCGCCATCAAGGATTTCATGAGTCCGGACCGTGTTGTTGTAGGCGTTGAGAGCGAACGTGCAAAGAAACTCATGGCCAAACTCTACCGTCCATTCCTGCTCAACAACTTCAGAGTGATATTCACAGACATTCCTAGCGCAGAAATGATAAAATATGCGGCAAACTCCATGCTGGCAACACGCATCTCGTTCATGAACGACATCGCAAACCTGTGCGAACTTGTCGGTGCAGACGTAAATATGGTCAGAAAAGGCATCGGAAGCGACAGCCGTATAGGAAGCAAATTTCTTTATCCCGGATGCGGTTACGGAGGTTCATGTTTTCCTAAAGATGTAAAGGCGCTCATAAAGACTGCCGAGCAGAACGGCTATGAAATGAAAGTGCTGAAAGCAGTAGAGGATGTCAATGAAAACCAGAAGAGCATACTTTTCAGAAAACTCAGCCGATACTACAAGGGCGACCTTAAAGGCAAGACTATAGCCCTTTGGGGACTTGCATTCAAGGCTGAAACGGACGATATGAGAGAGGCCACCTCTCTGGTCACCATAAAGATGCTTCTCGAAGCCGGATGCCGTGTTCGTGTATACGACCCTGTTGCCATGAACGAGTGCAAGCGCCGCCTCGGCGATAAGGTTGAATATGCGCGCGACATGTACGATGCCGTACTCGACGCAGACGCCCTACTCCTGCTCACAGAATGGAAATGTTTCCGCATGCCGTCATGGGGAGTAATAAAGAGAGAGATGAAAGAGCCGCTCGTTATCGACGGAAGAAACATCTACGACATAACAGAAATGGAAGAAGCCGGATTCAAATACTATTCAATAGGACGATAATCCGCAAAACATATCTATATAAACAGGATAAAGGCCTCAACGATGTTCACAAAGAGCATCCTTGAGGCCTTTTTCTATATTTCAGTTGGAGAAATGTCAACAGAACAGAAGCTGAAACTACTGCGATAAAATAAATCCGGGCGCTCGCGTCAAACATTCCGGGCGCCCGCGATGATTGTTCCGAGCGCTCGAAAGAAACACTGCGAGCCCTCGCAACAAACTTTTCGAGGCTGTGCGCAAATACACACCTGCTGATAATCCTAATGTTCTACAATGGTCATCCTATTCTTCAACGCATCATTAAGATATCCATTCAACGGTGCGACAACTGTTTCATCCGGATAAGTGAATTCTTCAGACTTTTCAATTTCATCAACTGCTTTCTTCATTTCTTCAGACGAAAGGTATCCACGGTCAAGAACATATAGTTCATCAACGACCTCAACCATCTGCTCGCGCAAGTCCTTCTTGTATTTATAGAAAATTTTCCTGTAATTACGCATATTGACCAAATCCATATACGAAGGGACACCATCTCGAAGACTATAAGTCTCAGTTTGCAGAAAATCAGTCAATCTGCTTGTAAAACCAAAAAGAGAGCCGTTCCGTCCGCCTTCTTCAGCAAGAACGTCATAGGTACAGACACACGTATGTCCTACCGTGTCGAGCCTGACAGCTCCATACTGCTTGCCGTCATGCGACAATGTGCAGAACAGGGAATCCCTGCAGAAATTCCAACCGCCATGCTCCAAACGTTCAGCCAAAGTCTGCTTTTCAAGATAAGGAGTTGCAATATATTTGTCAACCATAGCGGCACCGCGGGCCCTATCATTTTCTGTCAGATTTCGATTTTCAAGTACACGCGGATGCGAGACATATCTCTTTATCTTTTTATTCTTCAATCGTACAAAAAAGTCTGCAAATCCGTCCTTATAATATTTCAGACAAGAATCGTTTTGCTGATAACTGCGGAAGTAAGTTTTCAGATGTACATAATCATTCTGCTTCACGGAAACTTCAAGTTCATCAAGAGAATAACTTCTTGGTTCGAGTGAAATCTTAGAACCATCACCAAGCATCTGGCAGGCAACTTCTCTCGGATAATAAGCCACATGCATAATTGTCACCTTACCTGAATCCAAATCTGAAGGAAATGTGCCATTGGCGTCAGTAACGCCTACCGTTACACCGCGACTGTTTACTATCTGTGCATAAGGTATAGGCTGATGGTTGCCACTGTCAACAACAAATGTCTGACAGAAAAGACATGCCGGCAGAAACAGGCAAAATACAGAAAGAAATACTTTAACATTAATCATAAGCTCATAAAATATAAAATCTGCACCAAAATGCAAGCATAATGGGCAGATCTCAAAAAATGGAGGTTTGTTTTCTGTAAAAATCGACAATACTTTTCAATAGGCGACATAATCTAATGCACAATCACAGCCTATTGCATATATAACATTTCACACGAGCATGTCACGGTAAGCCTCAATGGCTTTCTTGGCTATTTCTACAGCTTCAGAAAGCGGACATGTCAAGCGACCGCCGGCGGCATTCTTGTGCCCACCGCCGTTGAAGAAATCTTCGGCCATACGGTTGCATGGGAAATCATCGACAGAACGGAGAGACACCCAGATGATGTCGCGCTCTGTGTCCTCGCGCAAAGAAATGGAAAGTTTCTGCCCGCGTATGCACAGAGGCATATTTACGATTCCTTCAGCGTCGCCTTTCAGATATTTGAAACGCTTGAGTTCCTCCCTGGAAATATCGAATACAGAAGAATGAGTGTCGGGAAAGACCTGAAGCTTGTTGAGGAGTATATGTCCCATCAGCCTGTAGCGAAGTTCTGTGTAATTGTTGTAGAGCTTACGGTAAATCAAATCCTTGTCGATGCCCAAACGCATAAGTTCGCTTATGATGACATAGATGTCAGGGTCGTTTGAATTGTATGTAAAACCGCCGGTATCGGTACACATGCCCGCATAAAGGTCCTCGGCGCAGTGGAGCGTCATGAAGCGCATGCCCCCTATCGCATTTATTACACGAAACACGAGTTCGCACGTGGAACTGGCAGAAGGTCGGGAGATGCAGACATCGCAGAAATCTTCAGGGTCGAGATGATGGTCTATCATTATCTTCCTGGCCTTAGAGCGTCCGACCGCCGTTCCCAAATCGTCAAGACGGCTCAAGGCATTGAAGTCAAGACAGCAGATAAGGTCTGCACCGCCGATGAGCATATTGGAGATGCTGCGCTGGCGGTCGTAAAGGAATATACGGTCGGCACCGTCCATCCATTTCAGAAAATCAGGGAAAATCCCAGGCATCACGACATTGACATTCTTGCCTTTGCGCCTGAGGAATGCCGCCAAGCCAAGCGACGACCCTATGGCGTCGCCGTCGGGACTCATGTGGGCACAAATGACAACATTTCTGCACTCGCCAAACATCTTATTTATCTTTGCGGCCTCTTCGGGCGAAATAACCTGTCTCAACATATTATCAACTTATATATGGTCTATCAACAATTTGAAAGCGCAAAGTTAAACAATATTTCAAGCGCAGCGGCTAAATATTCAATGATTTTGCGTAAGTTTGCAGTTGTATGCCGTAGCCGCAGAGGCCGAAAGGCAACACCGTCGGTACAAACGGCATGAAAAGCTCAGGAAACCATACAAACAATCATACAGCAATGCAGAAAAAGACACTAATAACAGCCATCATCATTTCAGTGCTGACTGTGGGAATCGGTATCATGGCCTATCTTCTGATTCACCAGAAACAGAAAAACGAAGAGTACATAGAACTTGCAGAACTCGACAAAAAAGAGCTCGAAAATCAATACACCGAGTTCAATCTGCAATATCAGGAACTGCAGAAAAGCATCACCAACGATTCACTCATTGCACAGATTGAGGTGGAACGCCGCCACACACAACAGCTTCTCCAAGAACTTAAGGAGACAAAAGCTACAGATGCCGCCGAAATAGCACGTCTGAAAAAGGAAATCGAATCACTCAGGAAGGTGCTCAGAACATACGTGGCACAGGTTGACTCTCTCATGAGAATAAATCAGAATCTTACAGAAGAGAACAAGAGCATACGCGCACAGTACACAAGAGCTACGGACCAGATAAGCCAATTATCTACCGAACGCAACCAGCTTAAGGACAAGGTGGACCTTGCCGCACAGCTCGATGCAACAGGCTTCTGGGTTACACCTAAAAAGAAAAGAGGAAAAGAGACACAGAAGGCCAAAGACGTCAAACAGATTGCTTTTGGATTTACAATATCAAAGAATGACGTAACGCAGAACGGCGAAAGAACGGTCTATGCACGCATAATGAAACCGGACAACACTGTACTGCAAAGAGGTGGAGGCACATTCAAATATGAGAACCAGGACTTGCAGTACTCAATAAAAAAATATATACAGTACGACGGAAAAGCTCAGAGCATTACGCTCTATTGGGACGTAGATGAATACATGGCTCCAGGTACTTACAAGATATTTATCTTCGTAGACGGACAAATGATCGGTCAGACGGCATTTACGTTGAAATAACAAAGAGTAATCCGTAGTGCAAGCTGGAACGTACGTTCCACAAAATGACCTTTATCATAATTATAAAAGACACAATTATTATGAGCCAAATAGTAAGCCCATCACTACTCGCGGCAGATTTCACCAATCTGGGACGAGACATAGAAATGATAAACAACAGCAGTGCGGACTGGCTTCACCTCGACATCATGGACGGGGTGTTCGTACCGAACATCAGCTTCGGATTCTCTGTTATCGACGCCATTGCCCCGATATGCAGAAAACCGATGGATATGCACCTGATGGTCATCAATCCTGAAAAATATCTGGACAGACTGGCCAAAGTTGGAGCTATGATGATGAACGTCCACTTCGAAGCGGCAATGCATCTGCACCGACTGGTTCATGATATACATGACGCAGGAATGAAGGCAGGAGTGACACTCAACCCTTCAACACCCGTATGTATGCTTGAAGACATCATCGAAGACCTCGACATGGTGCTCCTGATGACTGTCAATCCTGGATTCGGAGGACAGGCCTTCATTCCGCACTCACTGAAAAAAGTAAAGACCTTACGCAAAATGATAGAGGACAGCGGTTCAAAAGCACTGATACAAGTGGACGGCGGCGTAACAGCTGAAACAGCGCCTATGCTGGCCGAAGCCGGTACAGACGTTCTGGTGGCAGGCAGCTACATCTTTAAGTGCGGGAACCCGTCCGAACGCATAAACAAGCTTAAGGCTCTGTAAAAGGAAACAAACATCATTCCTTGAAAAAGGCTATTACATATGACATGGCAGAACGTACCTATGATGCGTCTGTTCGTTCCTCTTGTGGCAGGAATGAGCGTATGCTGCATGTCTAAAGATTCTTTCGCCGCGGTCAGTCCTCTGATTATAGCCGGACTGGCCGTAAGCGGAACTGCAGCGGTGATGCTATACAGACATGACGACCGCCATTATCTTGACACAACATTCGGGGGCGCAGTATTCATATTCATATTTCTATCAGGAATTTTTATGTTCAGCCGGAGCTTCAGAAAGACCGCGGCCGGCACAATCGGCGATGTCAGACAGATAGAAGCCGCGGCAGTTGAAATGCCCAAGGAACATGCAAAGAGCTGGTCCGTAAAACTGCGTCTGGGAAACGGATGCAGTGTACTTGCCTACATTTCGAAGAAAAGCACAAACAATCCGGAGAATATAGAAATTGGTGATTCAATAAAACTGAAGATATGGAAATCTGAAAATACCATCAGCGGATACGCCGACAACGACAAAGATGATGCCATATCAGCATACAAGAGATATTTGTTTCTGCACCACATAACCACAACTTGCTTTGCATACGACTGGGAATTTTCGGGAAACAAGGAGAACAGTCTGCCTACAAGATTGCATGCTCTGCAGCAAAAGATGGCAGAAAAATACAGACATGCAGGATTCGGCGAAGAAGAGGAAGCCGTGATTTCTGCAATGACCATAGGCGACAAGACAGGAATGGGCTCAAAGCTGAAAGCGCAATACTCGAAAGCTGGCGTGAGCCATGTACTGGCATTGTCTGGATTCCATCTTACTATAATATGTTCACTGCTTGACATTCTTCTGCTGGGACGATTTGCCGACAGAAGGTTCAGATGGATATCCAAAGGCATATCAGCGGCCGCACTGTGGGCTTTCGCAATGATGGCAGGTTTTCAGCCCTCATTGTCAAGGTCTGTGATAATGTGTTCAATAATGCTGGTAGGGTCGATATTTGGAATGACTTCCTATCAGTCTATCAATTCGCTTGCCGTTGCAGGCATAGGAATGCTGACATATGACCCATTGATGCTTCTAGACATCGGTTTCCAATTCTCATTCATATCCGTACTGAGCCTATGTCTGTTCTCATCAAGAATAAAGAGTTTGCTTGCTGGAATACATAACTCCGTACTTAAATATCTGGCAGCTTCAGCATGTACGTCGTGCGTAGCCACAATAGCATCATTTCCACTCACTGCATATTATTTCAATCAATTGCCCATAACGGGAATTATCAGCAACATCGCGATTACGGCAATTGCATCTGCCGTTCTCCCGATGTCAATGATATGGTGGGCCTCATATGCATGGAAAGGCTTTCAGGACATAGCGACAGCCGTCCTAGACTGGATGATAAGATTAATGAACAATATAACGGAATATATGTCTTCACTGAACTTTTCAACAATTGAATGGAAAGCCTCAGCCGTAGACGCAGCAATGGCCTATGCCGTCATCTCGGCTGCATGGATGACAATGGAAAGACCGACAAAGAAGAGATGGTACGGTCTGGCCATTACGGCAAATCTGTTCGGAATGGTACTAGTATTGGAAGCGCTATTCTGAGACAACAGCGCAAAGCAACGACGTCACTCTCCGTCTGAAGATGGCAGATATTCAAGGAAACGCCGTGGCACATATGCAGTGCATGCAGCAAGAAAATCAGAAAGAAGAATCATCACACGCTTGCATCCGTGGTCGATACGGCAGATGGTGCCCTGAAAACCGGCAAACGTACCCTTGGTAACAAGTACACGTTCACCAATCCGGACATTGTGTTCGCTGAGATTGATGATTTCGAACTTCATACCTGCGCTGGCCGCTTTCATGAAGCAGTCCATCTGTGCATCAGGAACTGTCTGGTAGGACGTACGGTCGGAATTACGCATTATGCTGTAATCGGCGGAATCGGATTGACTGACGTTCAAAAGCTCGGATATGACTGCACGGACAAATACATATCCGCTGATACATGGTACTATACATTCAACCCGCTCTCCATGCGGAGTAAGCCTGAACGTACGCCTCATAGGAAGAAAGACTTCAAACGATGCATCGCGCAACTGCGCCTCTACCCCCTGCTCACGTCCTCTAGCCGTACGTATTATGTACCAATGAGGCCCTTCTACATAAAAATTTTCTCCATTGAACGTATTAACACTATCTTCAATCATTTGTCATGAACAGATTTATTGGGTTATAATCAGAATACTTATCGCTTGCTAAAGCATATATCCCAGCAGTCAGACTGCAAATGTAGGAAATTATAGGCTTACAAGTGCTATTAATAATTCATAAATCAGAATAATAGCATATTGCATAAAGGGAAATGAAACAAAAAAAGACTAACTTTGCAAAAGTTCAAGCCTGACAAACAGGAATATGCATTACAAACATACAACAACATCAAAAAAACAAATGAGAAGAATATTTTCACTGATACTTGCATTCGTGTCTACCAGTTTTGCAATAGCAACATTCTGCTCCTGCGATGATGGAGAGACATATGCCGACCAGAAGAACAAGGAAAAAAAGGCCATAAGAAATTTTCTGGAGGACAACGACTTCGTAGGAAAAATCAATGTCATCTCTGAAAAAGAATTCTATGCAAACGACAGCACTACGGATACAGCAAAGAATGAATTCGTACTCTTCAACGAAGACGGCATCTACATGCAGATTGTATCCAAAGGCAAAGGAAAAAGCATGGTTGAAATGGCCAAGGAAGAAAAGGACAGCACTGTGAGCAAACTCATCCTGTGCCGTTTTCTTGAATATGACATAGAAGCTGCCGACACAACGTATACCAACTACTACACACCATCAATTGTTGACAAGATGCAGTGCACCTACACTCAGAAGAGCCGTTCATACACAGCTTCTTTCACAGAAGGCTACATGCAGTCGGGATACGGTGACGAGGTACCAAAAGGATGGCTCAAACCTCTCGACTATCTGAAGTTGTCTAAAAATCTTGACGGCATAGCCAAAGTAAGGCTGATTGTTCCGCATTCATCAGGAACACTAAATGCCACAGGATACGTACTTCCATTCTATTACGAAATAAGCTATCAGCTCGGAAAATAAACACAGGCATAAACTGTTCACGCAGTACGACCAGACAAAGGCACGTACAGCGTGAACAGTTTTTTTATCAGTCTATTAATACAGATTCGAACCTATATAAAACAATTTTATCATGTCATTAATAAAATCTATTTCTGGAATAAGAGGAACAATTGGAGGCAATCCGGGTGAAGGACTGAATCCGCTCGACATCGTGAAATTCACATCCGCCTATGCTAAATTCATCAGACAATCATGTACTTGCGGCAACAACAAAATAGTTGTGGGAAGAGATGCACGTATCTCAGGTGAAATGGTGAGCAGCATAGTATGCGGTACACTCATCGGCATGGGATTTGATGTCGTAAACATAGGCTTGGCATCTACACCGACAACGGAAATCGCAGTAACGATGGAACAGGCATGCGGAGGTATAATAATAACAGCAAGCCACAATCCACGCAATTGGAATGCCCTGAAACTGCTCAACAGCAAAGGAGAATTCCTTAATGCTGCCGAAGGTGCAGAAGTTCTTAAGATTGCAGAAAGCGAAGATTTCAGTTATGCGGAAGTCGACAACATAGGAAAATGCACATACAACAACACTTACAACGAGAAGCACATCGACATGGTCATGGGACTGGAACTCGTCGACGAAAAAGCCATAAGGGATGCACATCTGAAAGTTGCATTCGACGGCGTAAACTCTGTAGGCGGCGTAATAGTACCAATGCTCCTAAAGAGGCTCGGCGTTGAAGAAATAAAAGGCATATACGACGAACCCACAGGTGACTTCAAGCACAATCCTGAACCGCTCGAAAAGAATCTAGGCGACATCATGAGCCTCATGTCTGAAGGTAAATACGACCTGGGAATCGTTGTCGACCCAGACGTAGACAGACTTGCATTCATATGCGAAGACGGAAAAATGTACGGCGAAGAATACACACTAGTAACCGTGGCCGACTATATTCTTGAACATACCCCAGGAAACACTGTAAGCAACCTCAGCTCAACACGTGCACTGAAAGATGTTACAGAAAAATATGGACAGACATATACGGCTTCAGCTGTAGGAGAGGTCAACGTCGTCGCAAAAATGAAAGAAACCGGTGCCGTAATCGGCGGCGAAGGCAACGGTGGTGTAATATACCCTAAAGCACACTACGGACGCGACGCCCTGGTTGGCATAGCATTATTTCTTTCACACCTGGCCCACAAAAAGCAAAAAGTCAGCGAACTCCGTAAGACTTATCCACAGTACTTCATGGCGAAGAACAGAATAGACCTCAAGGAAGGTACAGATGTAGACGCAATACTTAAGAAAGTCAAAGAGTTGTACAGCAACGAAAACATCAATGACATAGACGGCGTCAAGATAGATTTCGCAGACAAATGGGTCCACCTGAGAAAATCAAATACAGAACCGATAATCAGAGTGTACAGCGAAGCCAAAACTGCAGAAGAAGCAGACAACATAGGAAAAGCCATAATGGATACTGTGTATAAAATGCAAGCATAACAAGGTCTCTTGATTTCATTCTACAGGGATACACAAGAACCATATAAAAATCTATAAGGCTGTATCGCAGAAAACGATGCAGCCTTTTTTATGCCGTACTGAAAATGCGATGTTCCGCAAACAGCCGTTCCGGGAACCTAGATGGACGACTGTCCTTGACGACCAAGACGGTTTTCAAGAAACTCTGTCGCCACAATACGTGTATTCTGTATTAACAAGAATACACCATCAAAGTTAACAATCCAACGGTACATTGCTAGAACAAACGAGAAAAATTATTAATACAGATAGAAAACCTTCGCAACTCTGTTGAGAACAAAAAAAGGAAAGAGTCCCGTCAGACTCTATTTCCGAGTAACGACAGGACTCATTATATCATATTCAAGTACGTTCATCGAAGGCTCCGATACACAATATTCGCGATCGTTTTTTACTTTTTCATACCCCAACAAATGCCTTGCCCAAGGTATAAATAAAGCAGACCATACAGATAGATATTAGTCAGACACGGTACTTCTCCTCTATGTCATTGTTTATGATATTGAATACCTCATCCATGATGACACGTGTCGGTTTTCCCTTACGTTCAGAAACATCTATCGGCTTATGAATTATCATGGATATCTTATGACAAGTAACAAACTTGGCCGTACGGGAAAATGTTTCAAAAGAGCCGTTGATGGTAATCGGAACTATAGGAAGACCGATTTCATTGGCAAGAGTAAAAGCTCCTTTTTTAAATGACGACATCTTACCATCATATGTTCTTGTTCCTTCAGGGAATATCACCATCGACATACCTCCGCGCAAAGTCTTCTGAGCAAGCTTCACAGCCTTCTGGATAGAAGCAAGCGAGTTGCCGACATATATATGTCCTGACTTATCGCAAGCATATCCAACAAAAGGAATCTTGCGCAGATACTCCTTCATCATCCACTTGAAATTATGCCCCAGATAACCATATACAAGGAAAATGTCAAAATATCCCTGATGGTTTGCAAGAAAGACATACGAACTTTTCTTATCAAGGTACTCATGTCCGGTTGTTTCAATTCTTATTAGAAACAAAGCACATGTTATTCTTGACCACAGTTTAGGTGCATAATATCCGACATACTTGCTTTCGCCCAAAATAGAAAATATCGACACCAGCACTGCCACCACTATGGTAACGACAAGGAAAATCGGCAAAGCGATACAAATGGAATACACCCGATAAATAAGCTTCATATTTGTAATGTTTTTGAATAGTTTCTTTTTGCTTTGTAATACGTAAAAAGGTAAACGATGAAGGTTTTAATAAAATGTACAAAAAAGCATTTACCGATGGTTGTTCTCGGCTCTACGCAAAGTTATGACATTTATTTCCGGCCAAGCACCAAAGCGGAAAGGGAAAAGTACACTTCCTATGCCCTCGCTGACATTAAGAATCTGTGCACCCTCACAATAGGCACCGCTCCATTCAGTGTATAAATGAGCCACAGGAGACCAACCGAACACCTTGAACTGTCCAGCATGTGTATGCCCGGAAAGCGTCAGCTGGATATCCGTTTTTCTGATGACTTCGCGGCGCCAGTGCGACGGATCATGAGTTATAAGTACAGAGAAACAGCTATCTTTCAGTCCAGTCATAGCCCTGCGGAGATTTCCGTATGAAGGAAACGGAGGTTTGCCGACATTCTCAACACCTATAACAGCCAAAGAATCAGCACCACGGTGTATCACAACATTCTGATTGAGCAGAAGATTCCAACCATAGCTCTGTTCATTGCTCTTTATCTTATCGACCTCTTTCTTTCTGTCCCTCTTGTCTGCATACTTACGGTACATGCAATAATCATGATTTCCCATAACAGAAAACACACCGTCAGGAGCCTTCAAAGCACCGAGAGCTTTACCAAATGGCTTCATCTCATCAGCCTGATGATTCACAATATCACCAGAAAAGATTATGGCATCTGCATGCTGTGCATTTATAAGGTCAACAATCTCGACGACCTCGTTTTCATGTCCCATCAAAAATGTACCAAGATGCATATCAGAAAAATGCACAATACGATAGCCGTCAAAACGTTTAGGTAAATCTGTAAAATAAAAAGTCTGTTTGTGAACCACATATTTGGAGCGTCCGATAAAATATCCATAATAGTGCATCATGAAAGAAAACATGGCCACAGTCATAGCCAATATACGGAACACGCGCCTTGCCGTTCGTTGCCTGCACAAATGCCCGATGCCGTCTATAATAGCAAAAAAGGCCTTTGAAACACATATAGACAGAAATACGACCAAAAACATTCCGATGATTGGTTGGTTAGAGGCTCTCATCGAATCAGAAGCCATTATTACAATCATTGCCACCAGCAATATAAATGACGGTAACCAGCAAAGTATCCGCCACTTAACACTCTTTGTCCATGACTTGACATATACCATATATATATATATGTCAGGCAAAATGAGCAATGTCAGTAATATAACTATCAGTCTAAGCAACACAGCAGCTTATTTTATTATACCACAAAATGATATCTATCAAAAATTCTACAAAATGCAGGACCATAACTCTAGGAAACAATCCTGTACTTAAATCACCTGAGTATCGAAGCGAGGAAACGTCTCATGTCTTCGGGTCTGACTCCACGACGGGACGAATAATCCTCCAGCTGTTCCTCATCTATTGCGCCTATAGAGAAATAGCGTGCCTTAGGATGCGAAATTACCAATCCGCTCACAGAAGCATGCGGTCTCATCATCCCGTTTTCCGTCAGTCGTATGCCTATTTTAGAAAAGTCCAGAAGTTCATCCAGTATAAAATTCAAAGATATATCAGGCAAACACGGATAGCCCACGGCCGGACGTATTCCAATATATTTGCAAGCCAGTAGTTCTGCAGGAGTAAACGATTCATCCTCAGCATATCCCCATAAGGTTTTCCTCACATACTCATGAAGCTTCTCAGCACAAGCCTCAGCCAATCTGTCCGAAAGCGTCTGCACAAGCATGCGTCGATAATCATCATTCTCATAGAGAAGCTCCATTTCTGCATCCACAGCTGTTGCAAATACACCAATCTCATCCTCCACGCCGCTCGACTGAGGCCTGATGAAATCACTGATACACAAGCAATAGCCATCACTTCCAGGAATTTGCTGACGGAGCATAGGCAGACGTCTCCCGTCTACGATAATATCATCGCCGTCCGAATTGGCCTTAAATAGGCGAAATTCGCAGTTGACTCCATAGTCAGCATCAAGCATATTCAGCATTCTGACAGCCTCTTTATGCAATTGCATTGCCGAAGCTCCTCGTCCACGTTCTTCCGGCTCAAGGCCCACCAGCCAAGAAGCCCGACACGCATCACATCCATGAATGTTGGCAATGGTCGAAAATTTCGGAGGGAATCCCCATGCATGAAAGAAATACATCCAATCAATGTACGGGACCAAATCTCTCACAGCATACCTTGCCACATACAAATTCATTCTGTCAGTACACTCCATAAACTTGTCCGACATTTTATTTCATGTTGAACCTCAGTTCCATACCTCTTACCCCATCAACGATAAGGCCATCGGCATAGACCGTAACACCATTTACAATAGTGCGTATAACCTTCCAGTCAAAGCTCATTCCATCCATAGGAGTCCATCCGCATTTGGTATAGTACTCCCCAGGTACGACAGTCCAAGGATCATTTGGTTTAACAAGTACCAGGTCAGCATAATAACCTTTCCTTATGAATCCACGTCTATCTATTCGGAACAGTTTGGCAGGATTATGGCACATCAATTCCACCACCCTCTCTACAGAAAGCACTTTCTTGTCTGCGAGTGCCAGCATAGAAACAAGTGAGAACTGAATCATAGGCATACCAGACATAGCCTTGAGAGCGCCACCTTCCTTTTCACTCAAAAGATGAGGAGCATGGTCTGTTGCCACGACATCAATCAATCCGTTGCTGAGAGCTTCTCTCAAAGCCTCGCGGTCTTTTGGGCTCTTTATAGACGGATTACATTTCATTCTGGCTCCGAGGCGGTCATAATCTTCAGTCGTAAACATCAGATGTGCTATGCAAGCCTCAGCTGTAATCTTCTTGTCCTCAATAGGTCCTTTGCTGAAAAGAGTCAGTTCTTCAGCAGAAGAAACATGCGCCACATGCAGTCTTGCCCCAGTTTCTTTGGCAAGTCTTACAGCAAGCGACGACGAAGCATAACAAGCATTGGCGTCTCTTATTCTTGAATGATACCTTACAGGAAAATCATTCTGTCCCTTATATATTTTCTTGAACGATTCGATATTATGTTTTATTATGCCTGTATCCTCACAATGCGCCATAATGAGAAGAGGCGATGTTTCAAACAGCTTGACCAGCGATTTCTCACTGTCCACCAGCATATTGCCGGTACTGCTTCCCATAAAGACCTTTACGCCGCACACCCTGTGCACATCAAGATGCGGAAGCAAATCAGTATTGTCGTTTGTTGCACCGAAAAAGAAAGAGTAATTTACACGGCTTTTCGAGGCGGCCAATTTGAACTTCTCTTCCAGAAGCTCCAATGTCGTTGTCTGCGGCATTGTATTAGGCATTTCCATATATGAAGTTACACCTCCGGCCGCGGCGGTACGGCTCTCACTACCTATATCAGCCTTATAAGTCATTCCCGGTTCGCGGAAATGCACATGGTCGTCTATGACACCAGGCAGAAGCAGCATTCCCTTTCCATCAATAACATTGTCATAGCCCTGAAAATCCGAAACCTCACCTTCTATTACGTCAGAGATGAAGTCGTCCTCCACCACTACCGAACCAAGAAAGCTTTTTCCTTCATTTACGATTGTTGCGTTGCTTACAATTGTTTTCATCAGATATGCTGTAATCGTTCTTAACTAATCAAATAGAAGGACCAGACATAAATCCATACTCCACGACTTCCCCACATGCAACGGCACAATGGAGGCATGACTGCATGTCTGCCTGCATCCTAATTGTATTTATCTGTCATTCAATCCACAAAAATAGTAAAAAATAAGCAACACACCCACTTAAAATATGTTTCAATTTCAAGATAAATAAAATATTTAGGCAGATACTGCATATCCAAACAGTGTCTAAAAATGACACACCAGCCATATATCCCATAAACAGCAGTGCGGAAGCAGGCCCACAGTCCTGTTTCCGCACCGCCATATATCAGTCTTTATCCGAAAAATCAGTTTTTCAACGACACAAACCAGAAAAATCAATCTTTCGGATGAGGATACTTCTTAAACCATCCGTCCAGCCTCAGGCGCATCACACCAAATACAGCCTCGCCGAAAATACTGCTGTTCATTTTCGAAACTCCTTCAACACGGTTTACAAACACAACCGGAACTTCCTTGATTTTGAATCCGCACTTATATGCAGTATATTTCATTTCAATCTGGAACGCATATCCCTTGAAACGAATCTTGTCGAGGTCTATAGTTTCCAGCACACGGCGCTTATAGCACTTGAATCCCGCCGTAGTGTCATGAACCTTAAATCCGGTAACGAGTCTCACATACATAGATGCGAAATACGACATCAGCACACGTCCTATCGGCCAGTTGACAACGTTTACTCCAGAAATATATCTCGAACCGATAGCAAGGTCATAACCTTCATCTGCACACGCCGCATAAAGGCGAGGAAGGTCTGACGGAGCATGCGAGAAATCGGCATCCATTTCGAATATGTAATCATACTTTTTCTCGATGCTCCACTTGAATCCGGCAATATAAGCAGTACCAAGACCGAGCTTGCCCGACCTTTCTATTATGAAAAGTCTGTCGCCGAACTCCGTTGCCATGAGGTCCTTCACTATAGAAGCAGTACCGTCAGGCGAACCGTCGTCAATGACGAGTATATGGAAACACTTCTCCAGTGCGAACACCGCACGGATAATCTTCTCAATGTTCTCCTTCTCGTTGTATGTAGGAATAATTACAATGCTGTCACTTCCGTTCATAATATTTTATTCAAAATACGTGTGTTGTACATGCAAATATAAGTCATTTCAAAATCATTTTGTTCATGACACCAATCATTTTTTTCCGCTTTCCATCATATTGAGTACATATAATGCATGTTCAATGCTGCTCACATGATTAATAAGAAGCGAACGCTTGTCGCCGTCACGCAGCTGGCAATCCCTCGGATGCCATGAAGCATAAGTAATGACCTTGTCGAAAGCTTCGCTCTTGTAATAACGGCTTTCCTTGTCGGCCACCAGATACATAATCATACGTCCCTGCTTTATGACAATCTTTTCAGCACCCAATCTGCGTCCTATCCATTTCAGAGGCATCACTCTTATCAGTTCCTCAGCCTGAGGAGGAATCTTACCGAAACGGTCAATGAGCCTTTGTCGGTAATCGGCTAGTTGTCGTTCGTCGTTCAACGAATCAAGTTCACGATACAGGCTCATTCTCTCGGTACTGCTCGGCACAAACTCCTCTGGGAAGAATATGTCCAAATCGCATTCGAGCGTACATTCCTCAACAAACGTAGTGCCACCAATCTTTCCTCCTTCGGGAACATCCTTTTCCTCATACAAGTCGGCAAACTCAGTCTCTTTGAGTTCGTTAACCGCCTCCGTAAGCACTTTCTGATAAGTCTCATAACCCAAGTCGGCAATAAATCCGCTCTGCTCGGCTCCAAGCATGTTTCCAGCACCGCGTATGTCCAAATCCTGCATGGCGATGTGTATGCCGGAACCAAGATCTGAGAAATTTTCTATGGCCTGCAATCTTCTGCGTGAGTCATCGCTGAGCGAAGCCAGCGGAGGAGCGAGCAAGTAACAGAAAGCCTTCTTGTTGCCACGTCCCACACGTCCGCGCATCTGATGCAAGTCGCTCAGTCCGTAGTTCTGAGCGCCGTTTATTATTATCGTGTTAGCATTCGGCACATCAATACCGTTTTCAACAATGGTTGTCGACAACATCACATCATAATCGTAGTTCATGAATCCGTACACAATGTCCTCAAGTTCTTTCGGATCCATGCGTCCATGACCGACGCACACCCTTGCATCAGGCACTGTGCGGTGAATCATATTCTCAATCTCCGGCAGATTGCTGATTTTGTTGTTCACGAAGAACACCTGACCGTTACGGCTCATTTCGAAGTTTATTGCCTCAGCTATCACTTCAGGGCTATACGTATGTATCTCCGTCTGTACTGGATATCTGTTAGGTGGAGGAGTCTGTATCACAGAAAGGTCTCTTGCGCCCATAAGCGAGAACTGGAGCGTACGTGGAATAGGCGTTGCTGTCATGGTCAACGTGTCCACATTCACCTTCATCTGCCTCAGCTTCTCCTTTACCGAAACGCCAAACTTCTGTTCCTCGTCGATTATCAGCAATCCCAAATCTTTGAATTTCACCGTCTTGCCTATCAGCTTATGCGTACCGATGATTATGTCAATCTTGCCGTCGGCCAAATCCTTCAGCACCATTTTCAAATCTTTCGACGACCTCGCACGACTCAGATATTCCACTCTTACAGGAAAATCCTTCAAGCGCGATGAGAATGTTTTGTAGTGCTGATAGGCCAGCACCGTCGTAGGCACCATCACAGCCACCTGCTTGCCGTCCGATGCAGCCTTGAATGCCGCTCTGATTGCAACCTCGGTCTTGCCGAATCCCACATCGCCGCACACAAGTCTGTCCATAGGTCTGTCCTTTTCCATGTCGGTCTTGACTTCTTGCGTAGCCTTGAGCTGGTCGGGCGTGTCTTCGTATATGAAACTTGCCTCAAGTTCGTGTTGCATATAACTGTCTGGGCTGAAGGCAAATCCCTTCTCCTCACGTCTCTGCGCATACAGTTTTATCAAATCGCGGGCTATGTCTTTGACCTTCGTCTTTACACGGTCCTTCATCCGCTCCCAAGCCCCTGTTCCGAGCTTGTTCAAGCGTGGAGGTTCACCGTCGCGTCCGCGATACTTTGAAACCTTATGAAGCGAATGTATAGACACATACACCACATCGTCGTTCTGATATATAATCTTTATCATCTCCTGCTCGGTACCGTTGTTTGGTATCCTCACAAGACCGCCGAACCGACCGACACCGTGGTCTATATGCACCACGTAGTCGCCAATCTCAAACTGGCTCAACTCCTTGAGTGTCAGCGCCACTTTTCCGCTTCGAGCCTTGTCGCTCTTGAGATTATATTTGTGGAATCTGTCGAAAATCTGATGGTCCGTAAAAAGGCAGGCCTTCACATCCTTATCAGAGAAACCGCTGTGTATTGTCTTGTCAACAGGCACAAAGGTTATAGGCACATAATTCTCGCCTTTCTTTTCAGCCTCAGCCTTTTCGTTTCGCCCCATCTCATCGAAAATATCCTTCAGGCGGTCAGTCTGTTTCGAACTGTCGGCAAGAATATAAAGCGTGTATCCCTGTTCGATGAAAGCATGAAAGTCTTTGCTCACCAAGTCGAAATTCTTATGGAATGACGGTTGCGGAGAAACAGCAAATTCCACTGTCGCATCTGGCGTTCCCGAAGGCGACACACCTATCTCGACTCGTCTGAAAGCCGAAAGACCGCGAGCAAAACTCTCACCGTCGAGCATCATCTTGTCCCTTATGGCCTTGGCCGACCTGTCGCTTCCGTCATAGTCCTCTGCCAACGAAGGTGCAGTCTTCACGCCCTTGTGCTTCTGAGCCTCCAAGTTAGCCTTTTCCTCAGCCAAAGCCTGCGCAGAGAAACCTTCATCATACATCCGTGAAGCCTTGTCACAGACGAAAGCAAGGTCGCGCACCACGACAACAGAATCTTCAGGCAAAAATCCGGTAAAAGCTTCATACCCATCACTTTCGGCATGCAGTTCCGGCACAATGGCCACCGACTCAGCCTTGCCCGTTGACAGCTGGCTCTGCACCTCGAATGTTCTTATGCTGTCTATGTCATCGCCGAAGAAATCTATACGATACGGACATTCTGAAGAAAAAGAATAGACATCGAGTATCGAACCTCTTATCGCAAACTGCCCCGGTTCATACACATAGTCCGTACGGCAGAATCCAAGACTTATCAGTCTTTTCTCCAGTTCAGTCACATCGTACGCCTCACCGACACGCAAATTTAAGGTATTCTCCGTGAGCGAAGACTTCGAAGCTACCTTCTCCACCATCGCGTCGGGATAGGTGACGACGTACAGCCGTCGGCTGTCACCGCCTGCCAATCTACTGAGCACTTCCGTGCGCAGAATCTCGTTTGCCGAATCTTTCTGATTGTACTTCATGGCACGCTTGTACGACGACGGGAAAAACAATACATTCTCGTCACCAATCATCTGTACCATGTCATGATAGAAATAGCCCGCATCCTCCAAGTCGTTGAGAACAAAAAGAAATGTTCCGCCGACAGCAGAATCCAGAGCAGAGAACGCCAAAGGAGCGGCCGAACCGGTCAATCCGCGCGCGTGTATATATTTCAACGAACTGTCAGCAAGAGCCGCACCCAAAGCCTTAACCTTAGGATGGCGCTTCCACAGTTCAATAAATGATTTAGCTTCCAATGTTCAGTTATTTGAATTAAACATGTATTCCCGACTTCATATATCCCAACACGGACACATGAAGCACATCCACAAAAAAACCTGTCCGCCCATGCAAGCTGCATGGCGGTCAGTCTATTATTCCGCACCTATTCCCCGCCGGAGCACCTTGCCGAAAGACTGTCCCCGCCGACCGATCAAACCTGGCAGGCACGGGCAAAAAGCCTTATCAGAAATATTGAGTCTTCACCGGCATGAAGCTTCGGTCTCTTGACGACCTTTAGAGTCGTGGTTACCGTTTTGTTACCCTTTTTTTTGGTAAAAATTTTAATATGGATCGGGTTTT
>ENA-UONW01002165-UONW01002165.1-human-gut-metagenome-genome-assembly--contig:-CS52-NODE-2165-length-20284-cov-15.590538_pt1 | contig 20284 bp, 16 predicted proteins | sample MGYA00242463_ERZ724010 | MGnify/ENA metagenome assembly ERZ724010 | reverse complement strand
TTCTGTCCGGCAGCCAGCTGCTTTTCGACCTGCGACTTCAACGTGCCGTAGAAGCGGTCGTGATAGACCTCTTCGTACTCCAGGAACTCACCCTCAGCAATGCGACGGCGGAATTCTTCGGGCGAAAGAAAGAAATACTCCACGCCATCGCGCTCCGTACCGCGCGGCGGACGGCTGGTGGCCGAAATGGAAAAGGCCAGGTTCAGGTTCTGCGTCAGCAGATAGTTGATGATGGTCGATTTGCCCGAACCTGACGGGGCGGAAAAGATAATCAGTTTACCCATAAAATAATGAAGAACTAAAAATTAAGAACTCAAGTTCCGCAAGTGCGAAACTTGCAGGAGTTAAAGGAGTTAGAAGAAGTTATCGCCCACTGATATAGGCTTAGAAGTTAAAAGCCGATAGACCTGTTTGTCAATTTTCCCTTTTACAAGACTATTGGCTTTGACTTCTAACAGAGCAAAGCGAAGTGATAACTTCTATAACTTCTTAACTTCCAGGAAAGTGTTATATGCGAAACTTAAATTACATTACGTTCAAAACTTGCTCCTTGATTTGCTCCAGCTCATCCTTCATCTGCACCACAATCTTCTGCATCTCAGCATGATTGGACTTGCTGCCCAAGGTATTGATTTCGCGTCCCATCTCCTGGGCGATGAAGCCCAGCTTCTTGCCCTGTCCGCTACCGTTTTCCAAGGTGCTGATGAAATATTTCAGGTGATTGCTGAGGCGTTGCTTCTCTTCGTTGATGTCCAGCTTCTCGATGTAATAGATGAGTTCCTGTTCCAGACGGTTCTTGTCGTAATCCACGCTGATGGTCTTCTCAAGCGCGTCGACAATGCGGTCCTTTATTTTTCCTACGCGCTCCTTTTCGTAGGGTTCCACCGTTTCGAGCAGATGGGCGATGTTGGATATTTTCTCAAGGAATTTCTTTTCGAGTGCTGCCCCTTCCTGCTTGCGGAAGTCCACCAGATGGTTCAGGGCTTCTTCGACAGCCGCATGGGCCACCTGCCACTCTTCTTCGCTCAGTTCCTGAGTCTCGGTCTTGGTCATCACGTCCGGCAAGCGGAGCAAGGTACCGAACCAGTCTTCCGGCTCGGGAATGCCTGTAGCAGAAGAAATTTCCTTGATGCGGTGGTAATAAGCGGCCACCAGTTCCTGATTGATGGGAGTGGCCAGCTGCTCGGCATCCTTCTTCTCCACCCAAAGGCTGAAATCCACCTTGCCACGCTCCAGCACGCGGGCTATCTCGTTGCGGATTTCCATTTCTTTTTCTCGATAGGCAGGCGCAATGCGTGCCGACAAGTCCATCGCCTTGCTGTTAAGCGACTTTATCTCAACATTTATCTTTTTATCGGGCAATTCCACAATGGCTTTGCCATATCCCGTCATCGATTGTATCATAATGCTTCTTAAGTTTTGTGCAAAATTACACGATTATTTTTAATTACTGAAAATAATCACGTAAATTTGTCAGCTGATTAAAAAAGATGAATTGTAACTATGTCATGTATCCTGCATATTGAAACATCCACTTCCGCCTGCTCGGTAGCCGTGAGCGAAGACGGGCAGGTAGTGTTCAAAAAGGAAGACTTGAACGGCCCTTCGCATGCCGTATCACTGGGAGTTTTTGTAGACGAAGCATTGTCTTTTGCCGACAGCCATGCCATGCCGCTGGACGCGGTGGCCGTGAGCTGCGGACCGGGATCGTACACAGGCCTGCGCATCGGTGTGTCCATGGCCAAGGGCGTGTGCTACGGGCGCAACCTGAAACTCATCGGTCTGCCCACGCTGAAGGTACAGTGTGTACCGGTGCTGCTCTATCACGACGAGCTGCCCGACGATGCCCTGCTGTGCCCCATGATAGACGCCCGCCGCATGGAAGTCTATGCCGCCGTCTACGACCGTGCACTGAAGCCCGTGCGCGACATCGCCGCCGATATCGTGGACGAAAACTCGTACCGCGAATTCCTCGACCGGCACCCCGTTTACTTCTTCGGTGACGGCGCCGCCAAGTGCAAAGAAAAGATTACGCATCCCAATACCCATTTCATCGACGGCATCCGCCCCCTGGCCAGCATGATGTTCCCCCTGGCCGAGAAAGCCATCGCCGAAGAGAAATTCGAAGACGTTGCCTACTTCGAGCCCTTCTACCTGAAGGAATTCGTGGCAGGCAAGCCCAAAAATCTGCTGAACGGATAATTTAACTGAAAATTTAACTGAATATATGCAATATAACACCCAACAGAAACGGATGCCCCTGCCCGAATATGGCCGCAGCATCCAGAACATGGTAGACCATGCACTGACCATCGAAGACCGTGCCGAACGCCAGCGTTGTGCCAACACCATCATCAACATCATGGGAGGCATGTTTCCGCACCTGCGCGATGTGCCCGACTTCAAGCACAAGTTGTGGGACCACCTGGCCATCATGTCCGACTTCAAGCTGGACATCGACTACCCGTTCGAAATCATTCCCCAGAACAACCTCGCTTCCAAACCCGAACCCGTGCCCTATCCCTGCACCAAAATCCGTTACCGCCACTATGGCCGCACGCTGGAAGTGCTGATCCAGAAGGCTTGCGAATTTCCCGAAGGCGACGAGAAGCAGAATCTGGTAGCCCTTATCTGCAACCACATGAAAAAGGACTACATGACATGGAACAAGGACACGGTGGACGGCCGCAAGATAGCGGACGACCTGTATGAACTGTCGGGCGGCAAACTGCAGATGACAGACGAAATCCTGAAACTGATGGCCGAACGCATCGACCTCTATTTCAAGCCCGTCAAAGCCAACATGCAGAACAACAATAACAACCGCAACAACAAGAAAAAGAAATATTGATTCTGCCCGCACGGGCGAAGGAATCGACCAACACACCCCTAAAATCTGACCATCATGGCATCATTCATCATCGAAGGCGGACATCGGCTGGCGGGAGACATCCATCCGCAAGGAGCCAAGAACGAAGTGCTGCAAATCATCTGCGCCACGCTGCTCACCGAAGAAAAAGTGACCGTACACAACGTGCCCAACATTCTGGACGTGAACAACCTGATACAGCTGATGCGCGACATGGGAGTAGACGTTTCAAAAACAGGAATCGATACCTACACCTTTCAGGCGGCACGCATCGATACGGCCTACCTGGAAAGCGAGGAGTTCCTGAAGAAATGTTCCAGCCTGCGCGGTTCGGTGATGCTGGTGGGTCCCATGGTGGCCCGGTTCGGCAAAGCCATCATATCCAAGCCGGGAGGCGACAAGATAGGACGCCGGAGGCTGGACACGCACTTCATCGGCATACAGAACCTGGGAGCCGACTTCCGCTACAACGAAGCGGCCGGCACGTTCGAGATAACGGCCGACCGGCTGAAAGGTACCTACATGCTGCTGGACGAAGCTTCCGTGACGGGTACGGCCAACATCGTCATGGCCGCCGTACTGGCCGAGGGCAAGACAACCATCTACAATGCCGCCTGCGAACCCTATGTGCAGCAGCTCTGCCGCATGCTGAACCGCATGGGCGCCAAGATAACCGGCATCGCCTCGAACCTGCTCACCATCGAAGGGGTGAAGGAACTGCACGGCACGGAGCACACCATCCTGCCCGACATGATTGAGGTGGGCAGCTTCATCGGCATGGCTGCCATGACGGCCAGCGAGCTGACCATCAAGAACGTGTCCTACGAGAACCTGGGCATCATTCCCCAGTGTTTCCGCCGCCTGGGCATCCGCCTGGAGCAGCAGGGCGATGACATCTACGTGCCCGCACAGGAGACGTACGAGATAGAGTCGTTCATCGACGGTTCCATCATGACCATTGCCGATGCGCCCTGGCCGGGACTGACCCCCGACCTGCTGAGCGTGATGCTCGTCGTGGCCACACAGGCCAAGGGCAGTGTGCTCATCCATCAGAAGATGTTCGAGAGCCGCCTGTTCTTCGTGGACAAGCTGATAGACATGGGAGCACAGATCATCCTCTGCGACCCCCACCGTGCCGTGGTCATCGGGCACAACCGCGCCTTCCGCCTGCACGGCGGCAACATGACCTCGCCCGACATCCGCGCCGGCATCGCCCTGCTCATCGCGGCCATGAGTGCCGACGGCATCAGCCGCATCCACAACATCGAGCAGATAGACCGCGGCTATCAGGACATCGAAGGACGACTGAACGCCATCGGAGCACGGATAACAAGAATATGACAATATGATCAAACGAGAAGAAGTATATAAGATAGGTATATTCAACAAGCCGCACGGCATACACGGCGAACTGCAGTTCACCTTCACCGACGACATCTTCGACCGTGTGGAGGCTGAGTACGTTGTCTGCCTGCTGGACGGAATCTTCGTGCCTTTCTTCATCGAGGAATACCGCTTCCGTTCGGATACCACCGCCCTGATGAAGCTGGAAGGAGTGGATACCGCCGAACGGGCCCGCATGTTTACAAACGTGGAGGTGTGGTTTCCCGTGAAGCATGCCGACACGGCCGATCCCGAAGAGCTGACGTGGGACTACTTCGTGGGGTTCCGCATGGAGGAAATCCACCACGGACACCTGGGCGAAGTGACGGACGTGGACACCTCGACCCTCAACACCCTGTTTGTAGTGGACCACAACGGCGAAGAACTACTGGTACCCGCGCAGGAAGCATTCATCACCGACATCGACCGCAAGCACAAGGTCATCACCGTCAGCCTGCCCGCCGGGCTGGTGGACCTGGACGAAGCCGAAGAGGAATAACCCTATTTTCATGAATTCAAGGAAGCCCATGCCGACAAAGAAGAAAAGAAGAAACAAAGCCTTTTGGAACAACATAAAGTTCAAGTACAAGCTGACCATCGTCAACGAGAATACGCTGGAAGAAGTGGTGGGCCTGCACGTGTCCAAGCTGAACGGCATATCCGTCCTCCTGTCCGTGCTGACCGTCCTGTTCGTGATAGCCTCGCTCATCGTGGCCTTCACCCCGCTGCGCAACTACCTGCCGGGATACATGAACAGCGAAATCCGCGCACAAGTGGTGAAGAACGCCTTGAAGGTGGACTCCCTGCAGCAGCTGGTTGAACGGCAGAACCTGTACATCATGAACATACAAGACATCTTCCGCGGCGACGTGAAGGCTGACACAGTGCAGTCCATCGACTCACTGACCACCCTGAGGCAAGACTCGCTCATGGAGCGCACCCAGCGCGAAGAAGAATTCCGCAAGCAATATGAGGAAAAGGAGAAGTACAACCTGACCACCGTCACGGCCGGTCCGGCCCAGGGGCTGAACTTCTACTGCCCCACGCGGGGCATCGTGTCGGCCTCGTTCAACGCCGAACAGCGGCACTACGGCACCGACATTGCCGCCACGCCGGGCGAAAGCGTGCTGGCCACGCTGGACGGCACCGTCATCCTGAGCACCTACACCGCCGAAACCGGTTACGTGATACAGGTGCAGCACAGCCAGGACTTCGTGTCCATCTACAAGCACTGCGGCTCCCTGCTCAAGAAGGAAGGCGACACGGTGAAGGCCGGCGAAGCCATCGCCCTGGTAGGCAACACGGGACAACTGACCACCGGACCGCACCTGCACTTCGAGCTGTGGTACCGCGGAAGGGCCATCAATCCCGAAATTCACATTGTATTCTAACAACAGACATATATCCATGAAGAAACAGATAGCCATACTCGGTTCCACCGGTTCCATCGGAACGCAGGCCCTGCAGGTCATCGAAGAACATCCCGACCTGTACGAAGCCTACGTGCTGACGGCCAACAACCGCGTGGACGAACTCATAGCCCAGGCACGCCGCTTCATGCCCGAGGCCGTCGTGATAGCCAACGAAGCGAAGTACGCACAACTGAAGGAAGCCCTGGCCGACCTCCCCATCAAAGTCTATGCCGGAGAGGAAGCCATCTGCCAGATTGTGCAGGAAGAACCCGTCGACATGGTGCTGACGGCCATGGTGGGCTACGCCGGACTGCGCCCCACCATCCATGCCATCCGCGCCCGCAAGACCATCGCACTGGCCAACAAGGAGACACTCGTCGTGGCAGGCGACCTCATCAACGACCTGGCCCGCGTGAACGGCACCCCCATCCTGCCTGTCGACTCCGAACACTCGGCCGTGTTCCAGTGTCTGGCCGGCGAGGCGGGCAACCCGATAGAGAAAGTCATCCTCACCGCCTCGGGCGGACCCTTCCGCACCTTCACGGCGGAACAGCTGAAGACGGTGACCAAGGAACAGGCCCTGCGCCACCCCAACTGGGACATGGGCGCCAAGATTACCATCGACTCCGCCTCGATGATGAACAAGGGATTCGAGGTGATAGAGGCGAAATGGCTCTTCGGCGTACGGCCGGAGCAGATTGAAGTGGTGGTGCACCCGCAGTCGGTCATCCACTCGATGGTGCAGTTCGAGGACGGTGCCATCAAGGCACAGCTCGGCATGCCGGACATGCGCCTGCCCATCCAGTACGCCTTCTCCTACCCCGACCGCCCGCACGCCTCGTTCCCGCGGCTGGACTTCGCGCAGTGCACGCAGCTCACCTTCGAGCAGCCCGACACCGAACGCTTCCGCAACCTGGCCCTGGCCTACGAGGCCCTGCACCGCGGCGGCAACATGCCCTGCATCGTCAACGCCGCCAACGAAATCTGCGTGGCCGCCTTCCTGCACGACCGCATCTCCTTCCTCGGCATGAGCCGGGTGATAGAGCAGACCATGGAGCGCGTGGCCTTCGTCCGGAAGCCGACGTACGAGGACTACGTGGCAACGGATGCCGAAGCGCGCCGCGTGGCGGAAGAAATCCTGACAAGCACGCCGTAAGTCCGTCCCCGTCCGCCCGCCTGTCCCCGACGGACGCCCCGTGGGGGACAAACGGGAACCTCGTGGGGGACAAACGAGGACCTCGTCGGGGACAAACGGGAGCCTCGTCGGGGATACACGGGAACGGCATTGATTATCAATGAATTAAAAAAGTGACTAAAAACAGATAACTAAAAAACAAAAAAGTAATAATTAAAGACAAATGGAAACATTCTTGATTCGTGCCCTGCAACTCATCATGAGCCTTTCGCTGCTCGTCATCATACACGAGGGAGGGCACTTCCTCTTCGCCCGCCTCTTCAAGACGCGGGTCGAAAAGTTCTGCCTCTTCTTCGACCCCTGGTTCACGCTGTTCAAGTTCAAGCCCAAGAACAGCGAGACAGAATACGGCATCGGCTGGCTGCCGCTGGGCGGCTACGTCAAGATAGCCGGCATGATAGACGAGTCGATGGACACCGAACAGATGAAACAGCCCATGCAGCCGTGGGAGTTCCGCGCCAAGCCCGCATGGCAGCGCCTGCTCATCATGGTGGGCGGCGTGCTGTTCAACTTCCTGCTCGCCCTGTTCATCTACTCCATGATACTCTTCGCCTGGGGCGACTCCTACATCCCCGTGCAGAAGGCACCGCTCGGCATGGACTTCAACGAAAGCATGCACCAGGCCGGCTTCCGCGACGGCGACGTGCTCCTCTCGGCCGACGGCGTGCCCTTCGAACGCATGGGCAGCGACCTGCTGACGGCCATCGTCGACGCCCGCCAGGTCAGCGTGCTGCGCGACGGGCAGGAAGCCTCGGTCTACATCCCCGACGGGCTGATGGACCGCCTACTGGCCGACAGCGCCCGCTTCGCCGACTTCCGCTACCCGTTCGTCATCGACAGCATCGTGGCCGGACGCCCTGCCGCGCTGGCCGGACTCCAGCCGGGCGACAGCATCACGCAGCTGGACGGACGCAACATCGCCTACTTCGACTTTAAGGAAGAGATGCTCCGGCGCAAGGCCGACGGACAGGCTTCGCACGACATCCGCCTGACCTACGTGCGCGGCGGCGTAGCCGACACCCTGACGCTGACCACCGACTCGCTCTACGAGATAGGCATCACGGCCGACATGCGCACCGCCCGCCTGCTGCCCATCGTGAAGAAGGAATATACCTTCTTCTCGTCCTTCCCCGCCGGCGTCACGCTGGGCGTGAACACGCTGAAGGGCTACGTGGGCCAGATGAAGTACCTCTTCTCCAAGGAGGGCGCCAAGCAGCTGGGCGGCTTCGGCACCATTGGCAGCATCTTCCCCGCCACGTGGGACTGGCACCAGTTCTGGTACATGACGGCCTTCCTCTCCATCATCCTGGCCTTCATGAACATCCTGCCCATCCCCGCCCTGGACGGCGGCCATGTGCTGTTCCTCATCTACGAGATTGTGGCACGCCGCAAGCCCAGCGACAAGTTCATGGAGCGCGCGCAGATGGTGGGCATGTTCCTGCTCTTCGCCCTGCTCATCTGGGCCAACCTGAACGATGTGCTGAGGTTCATCTTCTGACGCTCCGCGGCACACGCCCGCCCCTATCCCCAAAAACGACCGCCCGCACGGATTCTCCAATCCATGCGGGCGGCATTGTTTTCAGATCATCTGAAAGAACTCTCTCTAACGCGACGCATTGTATTCGTCCAAAGCCTCGAAAAAGGCATTGATATTCTTTTCCGGAATGAGCGGAGGCACGTCGCAGCCGGTAGACAATACGAAATTGGGGTATGCGGACGTATCCTGAAGCAGCTTCAGCGTCACCTGTTTCACCACTTCCGGACTGGCCTGACGCATAATGCCTACGGGATCGATGTTTCCCATCACCAATGTATCAGCCGGACACTCGCCAAGCACCTGCAACATATCCACCGCATTGCCGAAATGAAGCGCGGCCGCCCCGCTCTCCACCATCGCCTGCGTGCACTGCCCGGTGTTTCCACAATTGTGCAGCACCACCGTGAAGTGGTCGTCCTGAAGCTGTTCCACCACCTTACGGACGAAGACGGTGGAATAGGTCATGCAGTCTTCGTTGGACAGCAGTCCGGCGGCAGGTTCGGCCATGAAGACACCGGCCACGCCGATACGCTTCAACTCGGCACAATACTTCAGAATGAAGTCGGTACACTTGTCCAGCAAACGGAGGATGACCTCCGGTTCCATATAGATGGCGACCATGATTTCCGACATATCATACAGACGGCCTGCCAGAGAGAAGGGTCCGATGCATCCGGCCAGAACCGGACGGTCGGCAATGTTGGCAACGGCCATCCGTGCGGCCGTAAGGAATTCGGGCACGCGGCCGGCCGATAGTTCGGGCACCGCCAGCGCCTCGACCGACGCTTCGTCGCACACCAGCCGCCCCACAACACTCGGCACCTCGTTCTCGGGAAAATCAATCCGACAACCGAAAGCTTCCGCCTCGACCGTCAGGTCCATGATGGTAGAGCAGGCATACGAAGGATAATGGTCGGCCAAATATCTGATGGCCTCGTAATGCTTCTTTCCGTCGGTGACCGCATCGACCACCCTGTATCCCAAAGCTTCGATGCCGGGATGGGTCATCACCGGAACTGCCACCCGCTGCCTGCGGGCATATATCTGTTCAATCCATGTATTCATCAACAAATCCTCCTTTCTTCCTTATGCACTCAGCCGGTTCAAGATTTCCACCAGTTCCTGCGGACCGTCCGTATAGTAGTCTACCCCTATCTGCCGCGCAAAGTCGGCTGTCACGGGAGCACCTCCGATGAAGGTCTTGGTCTCCGGATGCCTTTCCTTTATCAGCCGGTTTATCTTCTCCATGTTGGTCATGGTGGTGGTCAGCAATGCCGACATGCAGACAAAGGCTTCGGGATGTTTTTCCAGGGTGTCGGCAAAGACTTCGGCCTTCACGTCCACCCCAAGGTCGATAACCTCGTATCCGTTTCCTTCGACCATCATGGCCACCAGATTCTTGCCGATGTCATGAAGGTCTCCTTCAACGGTTCCTATAATCACTACTCCCTTACGCTGTACACTGCCGTCGTTGAAGAACTTCTTCAAGTGGCTCATGGCTGTTCCCATCGCTTTGGCACTCATCAGTACCTGGGGCACGAACACCTGATTGGCCTTGAACTTCACTCCGATGCGTTCCATGCCGACAATCAGTCCTTCCTGCAGGACGGTGGCGGGAGCAATGCCCTCATTAAGTGCCTGGAGAGTCAGTTCATCGGCTCCCGGCTGTCCCTTCATCGTCGGAGGATAAGGAGTCTTTTCATTAATCTTTCCTACCTCGACACACTTTGCGATTCTTTCCAATAATTCGTTCATATCATTCAGTTTTTTAAGATTACCAGAATTTATAATAAATGGCTGCAAGCACCAACAAGATTACGACACTCAATACCTTGAACAAAGTAGTCGTCCGGAACAGTGTCCTGTCAATCTCTATGCAACGGTCATCCACTTTCTTCCCCGACAAGAATCCCATTACCACCATCAGCAACACGCACAGCACGAACACATACGCCATCCGGTCGATAAAGGAGACTTCCGGAAAGACAAACTTGATCAGCAGGGAGAACACAAACGTACCGGCAGCGGCGGCCAACGCACCTCTTGCCTCGGCACGCTTCCAGAAGAACCCCATCACGAATATCGCCAAGGCCCCCGGACTGACAAAGCCCGTAAACTCTTGTATGAACTGGAAGGCCTGCTCCAGATTCCCCAGCAATGGAGTAATCAGTACCGCCAATACCAGGCTGAACACTCCGAAAAGACGCCCTACCGTAACCAACCGGCCTTCCGAAACAGGTTTCTTCACGAGATATTCCTTATAGATATCCATGGTGAAAATCGTGGTAATGCTGTTGACCATCGAAGCCAACGAGCTGACAACCGCCGCAACCAGTGCCGCAAATGCGATACCCTTCACTCCCGAAGGAATGAAATTGTGCATCAGCCAGGGATAGGCCTGATCGGGCTTGTCAATCGGGGCATCGAGCGCACAGGCCACAATTCCGGGAACCACAACAATGAGAGGCAATATCAGCTTGAGGAAACCGGCAAAAACAAGTCCTATCTGTGCGTCGGCCAAGCTTTTTCCGGCCAAGGCACGTTGGATGATATACTGGTTGCAACCGAAATAATACAGGGCACTCACCCACAATCCACCCAAGATGACGCCCATACCCGGCAGATATTCATAGTTGGGATTGGATTTGTCCAGAATCATATCGAACTTGTCAGGCAGATGTTCCATCAGTTTCTGCATTCCTGTCCACGCACCTGCACCACCCGAATAATAGTCCAAGGCAATATAGGTAGTCAGCAGTCCTCCTCCAATGAGGAAAACCACTTGAACCATATCGGTAAGTGCCACCGCCTTGAGTCCGCCATAGATGGCATAGGCCCCGGCAAACAGCGCAAGAGATACGATGCTGAGCCACACCGGTATATCCACTACCTTATTGATGGCCAACGCACCCAGATAAAGAATGGAAGTGAGGTTCACAAAGATAAACACCAGCAGCCAAAAGAAAGCCATAATGGTCTTGACAGACTTCCCGTACCTTATCTCCAGAAATTGCGGCATTGTATAGATGTTCGTCTTCAGGAATATCGGCAGGAAAAATACCGCCACAACAATCAATGAAGCCGCAGCTATAAACTCATAGGAAGCGATGCCCAGCCCGATGACAAACCCCGATCCCGACATGCCGATAAACTGCTCGGCCGAAATGTTGGAAGCGATGACAGAAGCACCGATGGCCCACCATGACAAGGAATTACCTGCAAGGAAATAATCCTTTGAATCTTTCTTCTTCCCTTCCTTGGTGCGCGAACAGACAATCCCTATCACAATAATAAGGATTACGTAGGCAATAAAAATAATACTGTCAGTTACAGAAAATGTATTCATGATTTCAGATTTAATAGTGATATCATACAATTATAGATTACAACATGTGACCTGCCTCACCGGTTATTTTACAGCATGTACAGTGACTCGGCACTGCCCCTTCACCCTTTCGCCAGACTTCAACGGACGATAATCGACAGCTGCATGACTGGACAAAAAAGTATCACTGCCGGCATTGCTATAATCAGCCACCAACAGACAGAAACCATCTTCCGCTTTCCAGCAACGGACATGCTGCTTCCCGTCTGAAATGATACGGACATATTCAGAAGTTTGCGGATTGCTCAAAACGGCCTTTCGGATATTTTCCTTTGTTGAACGGAACATATTGCTACCCGCTTCCGTCTGATCGTAGGCCCAAGCCACATGTGGCTGCCTGCTCGGTCCTGCCAGTCCGCAGACTTCTATTGTATCATTTCGGAAATCTGCTGCACCGGATAAGGCTGCAATATGGTCTGCCGGATATACACTCCAATAGCCGTTCCGCTGCCATTCCAGATGAGAATAACCTTCCGGCAAATGGAACACTGTTCCTATCTGACGCGGAGAAACAGCCTCTTTAACACAAAAATCATACGCAACTTCCACCTCTCCATTGGCATGGAAAGTATAAGTCCAAGTTCCTTCGGCCTCTTCATAACTGCCACTTACCTGTATACGGACCTGTTGTGCCGATTCTTCAAGGCAGTCAATCCGTTTTGCCATCCAATTCCGGCAAGTTGGTGTATAAGGATCAAAGTTCTGTCCGCCTCCCAACATTTGGATTCCCCTTCCTTCTGCATTCAACGGAAGCAACATCAAGCCGACCGGCAATTCTTCCAATCGTCCATTATTCAAATTCAACGTATAGTTTCCCGAGCGTGTACACACTGTCCATCTATCAGCGTGGCACGACAAAGTCACCTTTCCCTTCGCTTTCGGAACCGTAGTAATTTCCGGCCTCAATGCGTAGGCATACGCATCTATCAAATAACCCTGCGGAGCATAAACATCAATTCGAATACTATCCTGACGGCGAACAGACTCAGGAAGCTGCAAATACATCACGCTGTCGTGGCGAGCAGCCAAATTCCACCCAATCTGCATACTGTCACCGTCCGACGTATATCCTACAATACGACTGTCTGAAAGATTCAGAAAGTTATGACGATTTTCTACAGCAAAAACCAGCTTGCCTTCCTTGTCTATGTTTCCCTTCAGATGAAGACGAACCGGACTGTACGCCTTCTTCATATTCCAGTATTCCGGCTTTTCACGTCTCCATCCATCAACAGGTCCCCATGTACCATATCCCACAGCACGATCGCCGGGAAGGAAAAAGGTATCATCAATACCTGCCCAAATGGCCCCTCCAAGAACACCCGGACTGTGATACATTGCCGTCCACATACGGTCAAGCAATTCCCCCCACATATTACGCAAACCGGGATCGGCCGAAAGTTCCAGACGATTATAGGCATTCAGATGACAATATTCATCGAAAACAATGGGACGTTTGGAATTACGGTACTTATCCGGCCCTCCGGGACCCGGATAATGATGATTTCCTATTTCCAGCTCCTGATTATCGGCATCCGGTCCCCACTGGCTGAATATCCGCGGACGTGTGGGATCCATCTGATGAACCAATTGTGCTGCCTTACGGAAATACTCAGCATATTTATTGGATTCATTCCCCATTGACCACATCAGAACCGACGGATGGGAACGGTCGCGATTCACCATTTCCAAATGTTGGTTTACCAAGATTTTGTCATGCAGCGAGTCTGGCACATTCGCTTCATGCGCCCAACAAAACGGTGCCTCAACCTCAACAAACATGCCCAATTCATCGCATGCTTCCAACAACGCTTCATCAGGCGGATAATGGGATGTTCGGATATAGTTGACATTGGCACGACGGAACAGTTCTACATCCCGATACCAAATATCCCCCTCCAGGGAACGCCCGCGCAGCGGATCCACTTCATGCCGACATACGCCACGCAGCTTCACCGGGTGATTATTTACATAAAGCTGATTACCACGTACCTCAATCTCACGGAAACCGACACGACGGGAAGTTTTATGCAAACTTACTCCGTCCTGTTTCAATTCACAAGTAAGCCGATAAAGTGCCGGAGTTTCAGGAGTCCAAGGCAACGGAGAAGATACGGAAAACGCATAAGTTGTATCCTTCGAAGAACATACGCGAGTTTCCTTCCACACCTGTCTGCCTGCCGGATTATACAGAGTAAAGACAGTCTGCAACGGTTTTTCCAAAGCGACCGATGATTCATTGGCTATGGCTATCTCAGCCTTCAACGTTGCATCGGTATAAGTCTCATCAAAATCGGTTTGCACATGGAAAGAAGACAGATTCACCGACGACAAGGCAAAAAGAAATATATCACGTGTTATCCCTCCCAATGGATGTACTGCATAGCGCGAAGCATTACTGGTCGAATCGGCCAAAGTCTCCGATATCACATCAATCTCGATTGTATTCTCCCGAACTTTCCATGACACATATTCTGTCACATCCAATTCAAAAGCCGTAAAACCGCCCAAATGAGAACCTACATCTTTACCATTGATGCGAATGTAACTCTGACTATATATTCCATTACAACGCAATTTTATACGTTTACCCTTCCAACCTTCCGGTAGTTGGAAGTGACGGCTGTATGTTACTCGCTGACCTTTCGGTATGTCAAATCCCTGCATCACCCATTCTCCTGGTACCTCAATGCTGTCCCGGCCATTAAAAGTCCAAGTTCCCGCCAAAGGCACCCGTTCTTTCTCCCAACCGACCGGAAGAGGAGACAAACGGGGAATCTCAACATGATGGCTGGCATATATTGAACTGATACCAAAACCTGCCAGCAGACAAAACATAGATACAAGGGACTTATGTATCATCTTCACTGTATGAATCTTATTTGCAACAAGAAATGATACAATAAGTGTCAAAACAATAATACCGGTTACAGAAAATGTATTCATGATTCCAGATTTAATAGTGATGATGCAAAGTTATGGGTTTTGCATAAATCCACTTTAATAGATGTTTGCCGTTTTTTGTACTTTATTTGCGGCACCCGGCCCATCATCATAAATTTCCCCATAGAACAATCAACGGAGACAGCAAGTCAAACCGAACAGATACTTATACAAATCCAGAGGAACTAGTTATCCTTATTCTTTATATACTTGAATCCTATATCATACCAGCATGTTGCAAATCCATCCTTTAACCTGTTCGAGAATATAAGCTTGAATTTATGGTATCCTTTCTCCAGAAACACTTCCTGTTTATGTGCATAAAATCTTGATGAAGAGTAATTGTACACTATTCTATCATCATCAACCCATAACTCATCATCATTAGACATAAAAGTATATACTGCAGTTTCGGGCACTTTAAAATAACCGGTATACACTGCAACAGAAGGCTTTTTAAAGTCAAATTTATCTCTATTGAAATCAGCCAGACTTTCAATGAGAGTATCCTTGACAAAAACGGCCTCTGAAAGGTCATTCACATTTCTATACAAGCCATTTGCTATCTGTAACCTGATTCCATCTGACACATTATGTACTGCAGCTCTGGGTTTATCCTGTTTCATTATCACAATTTTTCTTGCAGGACTTAATATGTTCTCAGTTACCAAGGTAGCAATCTGTAAAGTACAGTTCCTGTTAACGGTCATTATTTCCGGCACTAATTCTGAGTTAATATCAGGAACAGAACCATCTGTCGTATATACCATAGGCAAAGAAAGAGAATTTGTAAAAGACAGATTAACTGTATCTTTTGTAATAATTATATTTTGAGTCAAAACACCTTCGGGCATCGGAACATGAAAATTCACTTTTTTATCCTTAAGTCGAACATACATAGTTGACAGTCTCCTTTGAAAGCTATCCCAATCTTTTTGTTCCGCATCAGCCCAAGCATTTTCAGCCAATGCCATAACCCTGGGATACATAAAATATTCCAAACTGTTCAAGTCCGGACACCATTCAGTCCAAGCACATGCCTCCAAGCCGATTATGTGTCTCTTCAATATTTGTTTGGAGTCTTTTGTTACAGCATTATAATTGTAAAGCTGTTTAATCGAAGAGAATTCTCCGCTGGCAGCCGGTTCCACCTCTATTGCTCCTTGATAGTCACACAAGTAAAATCCTTCTGGCATAGGAGCCATAATGACATCGTGTCCTTCTTCTGCGGCACGGTATCCCGTCCGAGGATCTCTCCAACTCATAATGGTTACATTCTTGTCTATTCCTCCCTCAAGCACCTCATGCCAGCCAATCATTTTCTTCTTCAAACTATCCGAAATAAACCGTTCAACCCGGTGTATCGCATAACTTTGCAACAAGTCCTCAACAGTTTTCCCTTTTTCAGGCTTCAAATTTAGCATTTGTGCCTTAGACTGGCATTTAGGACATTGTTTCCAAAACCTTTTTGAACATTCATCTCCTCCGATATGTATATATTCGGAAGGAAACAATGGTGCAATCTCAGCTAGTACGTCTTGCATGAAACCATATACATCTTCATTACCTACACAAAAAACATTTTCTTCGTATCCGAAAACCTGTTCACAGACAAACGGTCCACCCATGCATGATAAATTTGGGAAAGGTACTAGTGCCGCCAAAGAATGTCCCGGAAATTCAATTTCCGGTATGATTTCAATATTATGTACACGGGCATATTTTACGAGATCACGAATATCATCCTGTGTATAATAATACGGCCCATATTTACCATTATTGTAAGTTTCTGATACAGATGATTTTTTGATAAGTTCAGGATATTTTTTAATTTCCACCCTCCATCCCTGATTATCAGTCAGATGCAAATGAAGTTTATTGATTTTCAAAAAGCCCAATATCCTTATTTGCTTTTTGATTTCATCCACAGTAAAAAAATGTCGGCAAACATCTATCATGACACCTCTATATTTCAGACTTGGATAATCGCAAATATGCAAACAAGGAATCTTATATTCCGATTGTTTATACTTTCTTTGACATTCAAATTCCCGAAACAACAATTGCACCAAGGTTTGTAAACCATAATATATGCCACCAATATCAGATGCTTGAATACTAATCCGTTCTTGGTTTATGTCAACTACATATTCATCATCTCGTAGTCCTTTTATCATTTCAAAGCTGATATATTTACTTTCAGGCCTTCCATTAATTTTATTTATTCTAAGACCAGAGAAAACAAGAACTTCATTTATCAGACTATCGGCATACATTTCAACATTCACATTATTACAATATACTACGACTTGATCATCCAAGACAAAGTTCCCTGAATGAAGATTTATCGATTTTGGAACAGGGATTATGGTTCCTTCATCATTCTTAATTTCAACCTCACTTCTAAGAGGTACAGAAAATAATATGAAAAGACAAATAAAGAGAAGCAATTTATCCATATGAAAATAACGAAATACCATGCATGACTGATAATAATCGGAACAGTAGTTCATCCATGTTCCTTTACTTACCAATATCTAGAAATGAACGCAAATTAAATAGATTTAAAACATAGAAACCTTATGTTTAAAACATAAAGGGCTTATGTTTCAAACATAAACCCTCTAAGTTTCAAACATCGAAGAACAGGGAATACGACTTTCTTCAACGAAGCTGCAACACACATCGCTCCCCTTTATCGAGGGTCACTTCCCAAATGTCATTTACAGGCTTAACCGTTTGTCGTCCGCACTTCATCTCATATTCAGACCCAAACTTGTCCAACACTCTCAACAATCCTCCTTGTTCTGCCGTAATCTCTGCGCGAACCAGTTTTCCATCTTTCATTTCAGCACTCACGATAAAGGCACCTGCGGCCCGTAAACCGTCAAATGAAATATCTTTCCAATCAGCAGGAACTGCCGGGAAAAGATTAATCCTACCAGTATGGTCCTGAAGCAACATTTCCTGTACACCTGCAGCAAAGGCCATATTACCTTCAAGTGTAAACGGGCGATAAGTGAATCGTGATTTTCCGGAATTGGTTTGATCGCCATTCGCATGAAAGCTGTTCGACAGGCAGAAACACTGGGCGAACGTACGCAGGGCTTCAGCAGCCCCTTCCCCATCCAAAGCACGGGCCTTCATATTGGCAAACCAGGAATAGGAATATCCACACCACCAATCCGGACCTATTTCATCCATTTTTTCAAGCGTTGCATCAATAATTCTTTTCGACTCTTCTCCTTGTGAATAATCCAACAGTCCTAAAGGATGGATAGACATTGCATGAGAAAAATGTCGATGAGAAGAATTATAGGGAACTCCCTTAGCAAAAGTCAGTGCCCCGTCTTCATCCGTATCAAAATCGGGCAACTGGCAGCCAAGTTCTGTCCAATGGGCTGCTTCCTCTTTCTTGCCCAGACTGTCTGCCATCTCAGATGCAGCCTTGAAAGCAAAACGCATCAACGACAAGTCGTAATTGGTTGTTGTCGGAAACCAGGCTCTGATACTGTTATCAAAAATTTCCGGACTGGAACTTAAAGGAAGACGTCTTACGCCTTTCTCATCCACACTGGTAATATTTTCCAGGAACACAACAACATCCCGTACAAAGGGATAGCCGCGTTTTTCCAGGAACTCATGATCAGCACTGTATTTCCAATGCAGGTAAAAATGTTGGGAAAGCCAAGCACTTACCGTAGGCGACATGGCATACTGAATCCAGCCTCCCATGGGTTCACCTGTCAATGTACATACACCGGGAATATTCAATCCTTCACACCCGAAATATGTCTTGGTATACTTCTTATAGACTTCCCGCTGATTCCAAAGTGTATTGAGGTAACCCAATCCTTCCTTCAAATGGTTACCCTTATAAACAGGCCAATAACTCAACTGCGTATTCAAGTCATGATGATAATCACCTTTCCAAGGCGGCAACTTTCCGTTATCGGCCGTCCATACAGCCTGAAGTGATATCGGATAGGAATTCTCTCTTGCGATAGCCCCCAGTTTGTACATTTCCCTATCATATTGTTTCTGAATCACGGAATCAGGAACCTGCACAGAAGAAGCTGTCCAAAAATTCGTCCAATAGCCGGAATGTGAAGCATAGTCTTCAGCCAATCCCCTTTTCATAGCTGATGCAGTTTCATCACCGGCCTTCTCTTTTGCCAACGTACTTGTCACACTCCATACACCAATAACCTGATCCCGCTTTTTCTCCCAGCGTACATTGACATCATAAGCAAATCCGTTCCATCCTTTCTGGTGATAAGTCAGACTGTTACCTGTTCTCTCTACACTCCCCTGTTCATAGCCCAAACGGCTCAAACTCTGTCCGTCCACCGGATTATTGACACCAGCCTGCCTTTCCTCCTGATACACCGGAGGTACCAGTGAAATGTCGATATCTGCCGGTATTTTGTCAAAAACGAACCAACCTACAGGTTCGGTAGCATGTACAAAAGTACGCAAACTGGCGCCGTTCTTCCAGGTTACCTCACACAGAGCATTCTTCAAATACAAATGAACATCCTTTACCGCTCCCCAATTCCGTATATCGAATTCAAGAGCCGCTCCAGGAATTTTGGACGGTGCCGGCATCACATCATAGGGCCAGTCAAACTTCTTCTGCACCGGCAGGTAGTCTCCCTTCTTCACCTGTTCCTGTACCCACGAAAAACGATTGTTTTCGCCTGATATACTGTCCACAGGACGAAGGTCCCATAAATCGACTCTGTCAAGAGAAAAACGCAATGCCGAATCGCGTTGCCACACCAATGCTCCTACTGTTGCATTGCCCAAAGGCATACCCTCGTCCCACGTTATAGCAAGAGCATGGGACGACATATCAGAATCCGTTGGAACAACATGCCAATCATCCGATATACAAGATGATAAGAGCAGCAAACATAATGCATAAAAACATTTCATACGCCTAACAATTAATTTTTATTCAATACTGCGATAAATTTTTACCGAAAATTTGAAAGTTAAACAATAGAACCGGCAAAATCCGGTTTGAAAACACTAAAGAGGCCATAGAAATGTTGTCAAAAACAAATGGTTAAGCATGAGAAAATGCACTTGAAAAAGTTATAACCTGCTGATAATAAAGGCGGAAAGCATTGCATAATTCATTGTTGTTTTGACAAATTAGAAGTTATCCATCTCTTCTAGTTATGACTAAAGAAACACTCCTTATGCAATACCAATCTAAGTGCCTGTCGGCTCTCAAATCAGTTACGAATATACACAAACCTTTTGAAAAAGCAGTCATGGATGCAATGAAATTATTCATGGCTATCTCAGATTGTATAAATTTTCTCCAATTAGGCAGGTATAAATCATGAGTATCGGAGTCATTGACATCGATAACCTTGAATGCATGACTTCAGGTCCCATTCAGACACCGAATTGTAAGACCTTGGATAATATGGGCAAGAATCTCGTTGACTGGATAGCAACTATCATATCAGCAAAAAAGACAAGATACAGAGCATATCCAGAACGGTGGTTGCAGACGCATTCTTTTCCAAGGAAACTTTCATAACGC
>ENA-UONW01002149-UONW01002149.1-human-gut-metagenome-genome-assembly--contig:-CS52-NODE-2149-length-20488-cov-5.906573_pt1 | contig 20488 bp, 10 predicted proteins | sample MGYA00242463_ERZ724010 | MGnify/ENA metagenome assembly ERZ724010 | reverse complement strand
TGACGAGCGCCAGCAGCAGACTCAGCACGCGGCATCTTGTTTTCTTGCTCATGAATGTTTCTCCTTCCTTGTCGTTCATTTGTGTCTAAAGCCCGGCAATCTGCCGTCCTCCACCACAATATGTTGTAGCTATTATAATCCGGAGCCTCCAATTTTTCAATACTCTTCGCCCTCAATTCAGCGATTTTCCAAAAAAAAGATTTTTCCGTAAACCACCTCTCCACGGCCCGTATAAAACGTGCTTTTCGGGTAGGCCGCGAGGCGCTTTTACACTGTCATCCGCGCTCCGGTGTACTACGGTTTTCTGTGCCCAGATGTGCGGTTCGGTTTGACGAACGCGGATGGATCGTGTATCATGAAAGCACCTTCTGCTGCTGGGCAGCGGCTGCTAAATCTGAGTTTCCGGCGCGCAGACGCGCCAAATTTAACGGGTAAAGGAATGGACTGCTATGAAGCTTGTAGTATTGGACGGATATACGGAAAACCCCGGCGATCTGAGTTGGAAAGGGCTGGAGGCGCTTGGAGAATTGACCGTTTATGACCGCACATCGTATACAGAATCCCCGCTGATCGCGCAGCGCATCGGCGATGCGGAAATCGTCATTATGAATAAGACGCCGATCTCCCGCGCGACGATTGATGCGTGCCCGAATATCCGGCTGATTGCAGTCCTTGCGACGGGCTATAACGTTGTGGACTATCAGCACGCACGGGAAAAGGGCATTCCGGTCGTCAACGTGCCGACCTATGGAACAGCATCGGTCAGTCAGTTCTCTATTGCTCTGCTGCTGGAGATCTGCCACCATATCGGCCATCACAGCGCGTCTGTCCACAACGGAGACTGGGCTGCAAATCCCGACTGGTGCTATTGGGATTATCCGCTCATTGAACTGGCGGGCAAAACCATCGGCATCATCGGCTTTGGCCGCATCGGACAGGCCGAGGGCAGAATCGCAAAGGCGATGGGCATGCGCGTTCTGGCATACGATATCTATCCCAACGATTCCGGCCATGCCGTCGGCGAGTATGTTGATCTGGATACCCTGCTTGCGCAGTCGGATGTGGTGTCGCTCCACTGCAACCTGACGCCCGAAAACACAGGACTTATCAATAAAGAAACGATCGCAAAAATGAAGGGCGGCGCGATTCTCCTTAACAACGCCCGCGGACAGCTGATCGTGGAGCAAGACGTTGCAGATGCGCTGAACAGCGGCAAGCTGGCAGCCGCGGGACTGGATGTAGTCTATACAGAGCCGATTCGGCCGGACAATCCGCTCTTGACGGCGAAAAACTGCATCCTCACGCCGCATATTTCCTGGGCTCCGAAGGAGAGCCGCCAACGGATCATGGAGATAACCGCCGAAAATATCCGTGCGTTCTTAAACGGAACGCCGCAAAACGTCGTCAATCCCTGAAAGCAGCCCGGCCCGGAGCAGTTCCGCTCCGGGCCAGTGTTCCAAAACAGTCGGTATTTATAATCCGACTGTTTTGTTAGTTATTGGTAAACCCCCGCGTTTTCCGGTCTAAATGCACATTGCAAGTTTTCTTTTTCCCCGCGCCTCTGTGCTGGACCAGCAGCGGGGATCTGCATCGTCTGATATAAAGTGCGCTTCGTTATTGACTGCGGACTCAAGCAGGAACGCTTGACCGTCAATGACCAGCACGCCATCAGCATTGCGATCGCAACAAATCTTCTGCGGCGGCAGGACCTGCCGATCATTGAGCGCGGCAAGGCGTATGAAGCATTGCTGGATGCACGAAACCACTGCCGACATGCTCTATACGTTTCTTTGCCGCGGAGAAAGCACGGATGTTCCGTTTTTGCAGCGCATTTCTCATATTACATCCAACTATATAAAGGCAGGCCGCTCCATCGACGAGATTCCCGTCGGTGATTTTTTTGCGCCTTCGCTGCTGGATTTCACGCATGGCAGCTATCTCTGCATTGACCTCGACGTGTTTCTGACGCGCCAGTCAAAGAATCGCATGATCCGTAAGTTCGGGCAGCAGCTTCGCATCAACCGCAGCAAGATCAAGGAGGCCAGCAACACCAACACGGACTTTGACGATCCCGGCAGCGCCCTCACCAGCACGAACGACAATCATGTCGCCGTCGAGATCAAGTGCAGTGAACTGGAAAAGGAACTTATCACAACCGACCGCAGAGCGCTGCAGGAATTGCTGAAACGAAACGGCAAGACCGGATAAGCCATATCCGCACGCATAGAAAAATACCCCTGCTGGACAACGCCATAAAGTGAGTCCGTCAACTTTCGATGGCATTGTCCGACATGGGCATATGTCTATTCGTACTTCATATTCTGTGCGGCAGTTATACGCACAAAAATTAGAGGTGACGACTATGAAAACCCGCGCACAGATCTACTCGCACGAAGCCAGCGGCATTCTGCGGGATATTTTCACCTATGGTGTTCTACACAGAAACAGATTTTGGGTTTATATCCACAGAAGGATAAACAACGCGCTTTGTGCCATGAACACGATGGACTTGCAGCGTTACCCGGAAAACTATGAGCTGCTTTCCACCGACGCGGCGCTCCGCGCGGAGCAGATCGCCTGCCGGATGCGGCATCTGGTCTACGGCTTCACCACCGTGCAGAAGCATGAAGATCTGACCTCTGCCGCCAATGTCCTCGGCATCACGATCACTGCGCATCCGGGGCTGGTGGAGATCACGCTGCCGGGTCTGCTTCCTGCCTGTCGCGTTGGCCGCGCTTTTCTATGCGGGCGGCTATCTCGCGCAGTTCATCTATTCCGCAGCTTACAGAATGTCCATGTTTTCAGGCATGACAAGGGCCGCGATGATGTAGAGCAGAATGCCTGTGCCAGTCAGGCCGAGGGCCGCCCAGATCAGGCGAACGACGGTGGGATCGATGCCGAGGTACTCGGCAAGACCTGCGCAGACACCGCAGATCATTCGGTTGTTGCTTTTATACAGTTTCTTCATCAGAAGTTCCTCCGTTTCATTGATATAGGTTAGACGGCGCTGCGCACCGATTGTTCCCGGAACCGGAAAAAATTTCAGAACGCAAGCACAATGGGTTCGCCATGGATGGCAAGCTGCTCCTCGTAAATCTCAACAGGGCTGCCATCGATGCAGTTCTGATACACGCCGTTCGGCGCAGGGAAGCGGACGAGCGCGCTTTCGCCGCGCAGGCTGAACAGGCCAGCCATGCGGCGGCCGTCCTTTTCGTATACAGCAAGCAGCACGTCATGCGGCAGCGCCGTGAGCGTATAGCTGCCTTCCGCAAAGATCGGGTCGCGCTTGATCGCCGCCAGATGCGCGAGGAACGCGGACTGGTCACGGCCGGTGTTCCAGTTGATGGGGTCCTTGTCGAACAGCGACGGCACATGCAGATTGTCAACTTCCTGCCCGTTGTAGATCATCGTCAGCCCGCGCTGGAAGAACAGGAATGCCGTCCAGTTCCGGCGTATTTTCTCGTCCGGCAGGATATGGGCCGCGCGGGCGCGGTCGTGGTTTTCAAGGAAGCGCAGCTTGACGTAGTTATCGGGATAGATCCATTCCTGCGCGTCAAGCCGGTCGGCATACTGCGTCAGGCTAATCTTACCCTCCAGATAGTCGCGGAAATAAGGGTAGACATCGTAATCATAGCCTGCGTCGAACGCCTGATAGAGTTCAGCATCGGACAGGCTTGCAAAACCCTGTGCGCGGGCTGCGACATGGAAGCCGCGCTCGACCGATTCACACAGCCATAAGCATCCGGGACGAACGGCCGCAACCTCTTCCCTCGCCCGCTTCCAGAATTCCAGCGGGACAAGCGGCGCAACGTCACAGCGGAAGCCGTCAACAAGGCGCGCCCAGTATTTGAGCGTTTCGATCTGGTAATCCCACAGTTCCTTGTGGCTGTAATCCAGATCTGCCACGTCCCACCAGTCGCCGAAGCGATTGCCGAGCGTTCCGTCCGGCTTGTGAAAGAACCACTCCGGGTGGTGCTCTGCCAGCCAGGAATCGGGCGACGTGTGGTTATAGACCACGTCGATGATGCACTTCATGCCCCGGTCGTGGATGGCGTCAACCAGATGCCGGAAATCATCCAGCGTGCCGAACTCTGGGTTCACAGCGCGGTAATCGCGGATGGCGTAGGGGCTGCCAAGCGTGCCCTTGCGATGCTTTTCACCGGTCGGGTGGATGGGCAGCAGCCAGATGATGTCCGTGCCAAGGGCCTTGATACGGTCGAGATCCGCCTGAACAGCGGTGAAGGTGCCCGCTTCGGAATAATTGCGGACCTAGATGGAGTATAAAACCTGATTGCGAATGGTTTTTTCTGTATCAACAGCCATAAAAACAGCCTCCTTGGAATAGAATCTCTATTCGTATTGTACACAAATCATGGAAAAAGGCAAGTCGGCAAAATTCATAAAATCAAAGGATGCAACTTCTATCGTTTTTCTGCGTCTGTAAAAGCAGATCACATTTTATGATAAAGGAGAGATCATTTATGAAAAAGCTTCTTGCGATTATACTTGCAGCCGCGTGTGCGTTCTCGCTGGCAGCCTGCGCGGCCACTCCAGATACCCCGAACGCCTCCGCTCCCCCAGCAACAGAGGAGCAGCTGGACTGCATCGGCGACCCGACGACGCAGCAGCTGGCTGCACCTGTTGCTGTTTCCATGCCGCAGTATCCGAACGAAGCAAAGTACACAGCCAGCAATGGTAACTTTGACTCCGAGAAATACGACGAGGACTGGGACGCATGGTGGGAAAGCTATCAGGAAAAAACCGCAGATATGACCGACCCCGCCGCTCTGACGCATTGGTTCACGACCAGCATTCCAGCCCTGATGCAGAACGCAGGCAAGGAAAACCGCGTGTGCTCGCCGCTGAATATCTACATGGCGCTTTCCATGCTGGCCGCTGTGACGGGCGGTGAAACACGGCAGCAGATTCTCGACGCACTGGGCGCAGAGTCTCTGGACGCGCTTCAAAAGCAGGCCGCACAGCTTTGGGCGGAAAACAGCTGGGACGATGGCCTCGTCACCAGCACGCTTGCAAACTCTATCTGGCTGAGGGATGGGTACAACTATAACAGTGAAACGCTCCAAAAGCTGGGGGAAGATTTTTATGCTTCCGCGTTTTCCGGGGAAATGGGGTCTGACGCGTACAACAATATACTGCGCGACTGGATCAATGAGCATACCGGGAACCTGTTGACCGAGCAGGCAGGCAAATTGGAGTTGAATGCCGATACGGTTCTGGCTCTGGTATCGACGCTCTACTACAGCGCGTCGTGGCACGACAAATTTTCCAGCGCCGCCACCACGCAGGACGTCTTTCACGCGCCGAATGGCGATGTGAGCACAGACTTCCTGCACAGCAGCGATTCCAACACGGTATATTACGGCGATGGCTTCTCGGCCATCGGGCTTTCGCTGGAGAACAGCGGCCGGATGTGGCTGCTGAAGCCGGATGAGGGTGTAGACGCGGCTGAACTGCTGCAAAACGAGGACACGCTGGACTTTTTGCTGGCGAATGGCGAATGGTCGCAGACGCAGCGCGCAATCGTCAATCTGAGTCTGCCGAAATTTGACGTTTCTTCCGATCTGGACATTCTGGACACGCTGGCCCAGCTTGGCATGACAGATGTGCTGGACGGCATAAAATCTGATTTCACGCCGCTCACAGCCGCAAACGACTCGCTGGCGCTGACGCAGGCCAAACACGCCGCGCGCGTGAAGATCGACGAGGACGGCTGCGAAGCCGTGGCCTATACCGTTCTTGGCGTTGAGGCGACAGCAATGCTGGGACCGGAAGAGGAAATCGACTTCACACTCGACAAGCCGTTCGTCTTCGCCATCACCGGCATTGACGGCCTGCCGCTGTTCGTCGGTCTGGTCAATCAACCGAACTAAGTCTTGTTATGAAAAATCTCCCTCTGCCCATACGGCAGAGGGAGGTTTTTTATCCTGCTGCACGAAGTTCTATCGCCTTACAGAGCGGCGCATAGCTTCCCTTTGCGGCGGCGAAAATCTTCACGGTTTTTACCGCGCCAGGCACGGGGATATCCAGTTCCTGCTGATTCAGGATCCGCATACCAAGCAGCTTTCCGCTCCCGTCGTACCACGCTGCGATAACGCTGCCGGTTTCCGTGCCGCTGCGCTTCAGATGGAGCGTTCCATCCTTCAGATAATAGGCATAGCCGCCCTCCGTGACGGTGATGTAGGGGCTGATCTGGATGCTGTATATCGTTTCCGGCCGCGACGGTCTTTGCAGCAGTACATACTGCAGCAGGTTTCCATTTACTACGGAGCCATAAATATCGCCTATTTGTTTCTCTTCGTCCGTAAGCGTATAAAGCACCTGTTCCTGCTCCGTTTCCGGATCATAGCTGTAAATCTTGTCCATCGTGTTATAGACCAGCCTGCCGTTGTAACTCGACAATCCTGAATAGCAGCCCCATCCACGCCACTGCCCATAAATCGTTTTTTTCGCGGTTCCCTGATATTCCGGGTCATTCGTCTCCATGATTTGGTTTCCATCCAGATAATACAGGTTTTCTCCAACTGCCACAATCGGACTATCGAGATCGCGCCAATAATAGTTATCGTATTTTTTACTGTCTGCCTGCACATCTGTGCCATATACCCAGTCGTCTTTTTCCAGATGTCTAAGTTCTGCAGACTTCATTTTTTCTTCGCTGATGCAGAAATACTTGCGCCCGGACTTTGCGAACCACGTCGAATCGTCCCATGTGACATCTACATGATACCAGGCCCCGTCAAGCTGTACCAGCGACCAGACATGTCTCAAGCTGTCGCTCTGCACCCAGCTGGAGGTAACGCCAGCCCGATTCAGAAGCAAACGGTAGGCCAGCATATAGCCCTGACAAACGCCCGTTCCATTGATCAGCATACGGTATGCGTCTCGAAATGTAAGCGTAGAATCGTATTCACAATGCACAGCAATGTAATCGTGCAGATACATGGCTTTCGTCAGGTCTGAACAATCGCTCCTGACTTCCTGCATGATCTCCGCAAGTTTCTGCTCCAACACAGTCTGCTGCTGTCTGATCTCCTGCTTATCTTCGTCTGTTAGCCGGTCCACCCTATCGCTTCCGTTCACCGTATAGCACGGAGAGACAGACGATATAATTCTGCCACTAGAGGAAGGGATGTAGGTGTAACTGCAAGCGCTTACTACATAAAATAATTCCGGACTTTCAAATATAGCTTCAAGGTAAAATTTCAGTATGCTTGCTTCGGGAATCTCGTATTGCGAAATGTCGATACTGCCCTGCATTTCCCGTATGCCCTGTTTTAACGTGCGCTTAGCTGCTTCCCAGTTTTCAGTGTTGACCGGTGACTGTGCATCCTGCGCTTCCGCCAGCCTCTGCGCTTCTAAAATATCGATCTCATCGATGGTTTTGATGTAAAGTTTCCCTGCCGCCTGTTCCGGCTCCGGCGCTTCTGCCTGTGCGCTGACGCACAGCGCGCACATGAGGGCCAATAGGCTCAGAATCAGGGTCAGATATTTTCTCATGTCGTCCTCCCTTTCCATTGCGCCGCAGCTGACAGCGCGTATGCACTGTCAGCTGCGGACAGTCTCAAGCTTCGATCTGAATGTTCTCCGGTGCCCTGGACGGCTTGCCGCCCTCCAGGAAGAACAGCCTCAGTTCGCAGTTCCGGTAATCCAGCCCGTGCGGGAGTTTGCAGCGAATTACGCCGTCCCGCGCCTCCGCGTAGACCATCCTGACAAAGCGTCCGTCCTGGTAGGCCGCAAGAATGACGCGGACGCTCTGCTCAAACGGCTTATCGTCCGTATTTCTCGGCGGCGCGATTAGGTCGCTGGATGGCCGTATGGTAAGTGTCGTCTCGCCTGTCGCGCTGTCGGTACTGGCAGACGCGGTAAACGCAGATTTCCATTGCGCATAGAGCACGCGCGGCGAATCTTTGATCAGGATGGCGTATGTTCCGATCTCATAACGTGTTCCGCTTCCGTCCGGCTTGGTGTTCCAGCTTTCGACCACTCTGCCGTCCTCGGAAACCAGCTGCTGGCAGCTTTCGGCGCGTTTGATCCGGCTCCAGTTCTTGAAGGTCGTACCGGTCGCCACAAGCGCGACCTCGCCCGGATTGACCGACGCAGCAAAAAGCGTCGTGTCATCCGGCTCCTGAACTGTTTCGCCCGGCAGATAGCAGCGACTGTCTGCCGTTTCTGTTCCGTTTTCGGATGTGTACCAATAGACCAGATCGCCATAACTGGCGGCATTCTGATAGACCAGCTTCGGCGCAGTCAGCGTGTCGCTGTTGCGGTAATAGGCAACGTAGCTGTCAGCTGGAACGTCTTCTCCTTTCAGGATGCCGCTTCCCCGGAACGCGATGTACGGATAACCGAGGTCCTTCCATGTAAGCGTGAACGCAAGCTGCGGATAGCTCCAGATCGTCGTGCCATAAGAATTGCCCGTGCTGCCCTCTGCACCGATCAGATCGGCGTACTGTTTTTTAAACCCAGCGCTGCGCAGGTTGTAGCCTTCGCCATACTCAAGCTGAAGCGTAATGGATGCAGCGCCGTCGGCTGTCGTGCCGCCGTTACCATCCACTGTCGTCGTACACATGACCGGTTCGGTGCGCAGCTGCCACATGTCGCCGATCTCACCCTCGCCTACGGAGTTCTCCGATGCTTCCCTGCTGGTTCTGCCGTAATAGTGAGTAGTATCCGTATCGATATTGAACTCTTCTTTCCCGCTCAGACTGGCGATCGCCTTGCTGTTTGCACCAGCGGTCAGCGTCATGTGCGGGGCTCGGCTGAGAATCAACGCTTTCATCTGGATTGCGGGCTTGTCCGCCTCTTTTGCCGTAATCGTCAGGCTGGGATGCTCCCCCCATGCGCAACTCTCATCGAGACAGAGTTCCCCCACACAGCTGAGTGTTCCGTCAATCCAGTTCTCACCGCCTATTACGCGTACATTCGCCGCACACGGGAGAGAAATGTCGCTGCCCTGATAGCCGCGCAGTTCCATTTCAAGCCTGCCGGATTCAACATGGAAGTATGCCGACCATCCATCAAACTCGAAAGAAGTGTGTCCAGCCTCAACCGCATAATCTATACCATCGACAGTCAGCTTTCCATCTGGCAGCCAGCGGGCAACCGCATTGATTTCCTTCATATCCTCCGTAACGGTTAGGGACTCGCCTGCTGCGATCATGCCGATCTGTTGATACCTTCCGTTCTGGTCGCGGTAATAGCAGCGCCACTGCGTAAACCGAAGGCCATCCGGAGTCTCGGAGGGTTCTGGAAGGACATAGGAAGAGCCGATTTTCGCAGAACTGATCTCCTGACTGTAATCCACATAATTATACAGTTTAACCGGGACACTCCCTGTTTCCAGCCACTGCGCGTAAAGCTTTTTGACATTACCGGGAATCCCTCTGTTGAACGCGTAGCTGGTTCCCGTGCCGTCCGGCTGTGTGTTCCAGCTGAACAGCTGCGAACCATCCGTTGCATCCCAGCGTTCACTGTAGTTTCCGTAAGACCCTATGACCTTTTTGCCGTATTTACCGCCGTTATCAAACAGCTTACCGTTGGCATAAAAGACAAGGCGATACTCTCCATCTGCCACAGCGCAGAGCGTTGTGCCGCTCTGAATGCCGTTTTCCTTCTCTGTGATGCTCTCCCCCGGCAAGAACTGTTGGCTATCCTTCGTTTCAGATGCCTTGCCGTCCTCGGTATACCAGTACAGCAGATCACCGTAGCTGGCATAATTCTCAAACTGCAGTTCCGGAACCGCTGCTGTGCCATTCTGGTAATCTACAAATACAACACGTTCCCTCCTTGTTTTGAAGAAATGCGCAGGATCCAATTTCGTCTCATTCTTCAGTTCACCGCTGACACGGAAGGCAAGGAAGGACGCATAGCCAGTCGGCACCCATTCCAGTTCAATCGTGCAGTCCCTTTCTGGGACAGACACTTCATAGGTGCTGCCAGCCACATTGCCAACAACATTATGATAGCCGGAGCACCAATAGCCCGGATAGGTAAATCCAATCGTGTGGTAGCTTGTCATTTGTCCGGCTTCGACCTGTTTGCTGACCTGCGTTCCACCGTCCGTTGTCGTCGCACCTCCGCCCTTTACGGTCAGTGTGCTCATATGCGGGTGGATATACAGGTCGCTGATCGCGGCGGGCATGTCCGAAGGATCGAGCGTAATTTCAGCTGTTTCTCCGTTCAGAACGCCGGAATAGCTGCAAGCAGCTGTGCCCAATTCAAGGGCTGTTCCATCCGCAAATACATTTTTACCTGCGCCTGCGTGGAACTCCATATGCGGCGCGCGGCTGTTTATCACGCGGACTGCCATGACTGCGGGCGCACCCTCACCGGCGAAAGCCCGAAGTGACGCATGGCTGTCGTCGCTGCACGCGGTTACAAGTTCCAGTCCATCGATACATGCGATTGCGGGTTTTCCCGCTGCCGCTGTGATCGTGTTTTCACCAAATCCAACTCTCAGCTGTGTATACGCAGGCAGGCTGATCGCCGATCCCTGATATCCGTACAGCTGCACGATAAATAGCCCCTCATATGGATAATACCGTACGCTCCAGTTTTCTCCGAAAAAGCTGCTGGTTCTATTGGAAAGCGAGAAGCTTCTACCTCCGATCACAAGCGGCTCCGCCGGAAGCCAATAGGCGTTGAGTCTGCATTCAGCTGCATCTGCCGGGATCGTGATGGTCTGGCCGGACAGATGCTTGCTCTCACGGATTCTTCTTCCATCCGCATAGATGAAATCCACATCCCAATACGGCTGTTCCTGTCCGTACAACGCCCCCAACTCCGGTAGTTGGATCTGGCTGCCGCGCGGAAGCCATTTTTCTTCGTCATAACCCACCGCACCGGCGTAGAATCTGACGCGCACGCTGTTTTCGGGGTCGGCCCACTGTGCGTAGAGGCGGACAAGGCTGGTGTGCGCCGCCGGGACTTCTTCGCCGTCCGCCGCATAGCTTGTGCCGGAGCCGTCGGGCTCAGTGTTCCAGCCGGTCAGGACTTTCCCGTTCTGGGAGCCTCTCCTCATCGTCCGGCGGGCATTGCTGTCCTCCACAACGGCCATGCCGTTCGGGAATGTCTCACCGTTTGCGTAGAAGACGATGCCCGTTGTGCTGCTTGTATACCGGCCATAATAGCCCACGCCTGCTGTCAGCGCAGTCTGCTCCTGTCCGGGCAGAAGATAGGTGTACCCGTTTTCGGTTTTCCGCTCCCAGCAGAGGAACTCATAGGTCACCGACGTCTGCCCGTACTCGTTGGTATATCCGGCCTGCTCCGGCGCTTTCCATCCGTCCGCCGCCGCGTCAACGGCCTTTACCTCTGTGAAGTTCGTTGCGTTTACATAGAACACGGCAGGAACCTCCGCGTTGCAGTCCTCCCAGAACGCTGTCAGCTCCAGATCGCGGTCTGCGTTGAACAGCGCCCCATACCAGTTGCCGTTTTCGTCCTTATAGAATCTGACATACTTTTTTGCCTGCGTGAAAAGGTTGGTAAGGTCGACAAGGCCGTATTGATTCACCGTCCGTGTGACTGTCTGCGTTTTTGCCTCGTCGCTGTAGACCGTGATCGTGACACGCATCGGCTCGCCTGTCGTGACGCGCACAACGGCACCATCCTGCCGTTCCTCGTTCACGCTGCATACGCTTCCGTCGTATCTGAACGAACCTGCCGTATATGCGGGGCCGTTCAGGCCATCGAGCGTGATGTTCCGTCCGCTCAGGGTCAGTCCCTTGTCTGTCCGAACAGCGGGCTTGCCGCTGAAGGTGAGCGAACTGCCGTTTGCCTGTTCCTGAAGCGTCAGCCATGAATAGCCGTAGGCCGCGATCGCAGCCCCAGACTCGTTCGTGATCTGGTTCTGCCCAGTGTAGTTGAGGATCGCAATCACGTCCGCTGTCTCGCCCGCGTTATACGGTGCGCTAAACGAGATTGCGCCTCCCGCGTAGCCGTACAGGCTGATGCAGAGGGTCGGCAGGCCGTCGCCGTTTTTGGTGAGCACCGCGCCCCATCCGCTGCCGGAGACATGCGGGTACTGTTCGCTGAGATAATAGCGCTGCCCGTCGACGACCAGATAATGGGAGATATCCCGCATGACGAGCTTCGTCACGAGGTCGCCTGTTTTCGTTTCGTTTGCCTCGCAGCGTCCGTCGTTATAGACGAAGCCGTTCGCAGCCGCATATGCCGCGGCGGTTCCGCCGTCGAGGGTGATGCCGCCGCTGAAAATCTGCAGACAGCCATCCGTCTGAACGGCGGGCTGGCCGCTGACGGTGAGGGATGCCGTCCGGCTGTAGCGTTCAATGGTCAGAGCGGTATAGCCTTCCGCGGTGATGCCTGCGCCGGACTGCGCCGTGATGGTGTTGGTTCCGCTTATGCTGACCAGCGCGTAGACCTGCTTGGCTGTTCCGACACCGGTTGGATCGGAAATTCTGATCGGCCCGCCGTTATAATCCTTCAAGTCCAGCAGGAGCAGCGGCGCGTTGTCGCCATTCAGAGCCGCATAGGCTTCCCAGCCTTCTCCGCTCACTGGGTTTGTACCGATCTTGTAGGTTTCATTGCCGATGGTAAGTGTGTGGATGCCGGGCTGAGGGCCGTTCTGCTCCCACTGCGCGTAGAGCCAGACGAGCTGGTTATGCGACTCCGGAACGTCCTCGCCGTTGGCGTAGGTCTTGCCAGTGCCGTCGGGCTTTGTGTTCCAGCTCAGGAACTTCTTCCCGCTTTCGCACCGGCTCCAGTTTTCATTTGCAGTATACGTATAGACCGGCTGCAACACGACCCAGCCGTAATCGAACGTCTCGCCGTTGGCACAGAAGATCAGGCCGGTCTCCGAGACGGTATATACGGCGTGGTACGCGGTCGGGCGCGTCAGCGCGGGCATTTTCTGCCCGGAGAGCAGCTGCGTGACCCGGTCGCCGATCTGATTTTCCCAGCAGAGCGGCGTGTTATGATACTGCGAGATATCGTATGGCTCGAACATGGGCGCTGTCCATTCTCTGCTGCCGTCGACCACGGTAACGTTTCTGTCGTCTCCGAGATTTCCGTAGAAGATCGCAGGGATCTCATAATCGCATTTATCCCAGACGGCGGTCAGGACTGTATTGCCCGGCTTCAGGTCGGGGTAGATCAGGAACGGCGAATACGTTTGCCCATCGTCGCCCTGATAATATGCCACGTATTTTTTGCTCTGCGTGAAGGCGTTCGCCAGATCAAGCTGGCTGTTTTCCTCGCAGGTCAGGGTCACATCGTCTGTCGTACCGTTCCAGTTCGTGCCGCCGTTGCCCTTGACGGTGACGGTGCGCGGCTCGGCTGTGCTGATGAACCAGATCCCGCCATTGCCGTTGTCTTTGGTTTTGTAGGTCGGCAGATCGCAGTTCACGCTTTGGGCGTTCACTGCCGGGTCGCCGTTCCAGCTGGTGAGCGTGATCTCATTGCTGTCGAGACGAACCCAGCCGTCCGGGATGGAAATGGTGGGATTGCCGCCGATGGAGAGCGCTGAGCTGCCAGCCACGGTGCTCTCGTCCATCATGATGACCAGCCCGCGATATCCGCTGAGGGACAGCGCCGCGCTGTCCTGTCTGCCTCTGATATTGCATTGGCCAATGAAGCGCAGCATGACGATTGGGCGGGTCGAGCCCGTATAATCGTGATTGGACGTTATCGTGATTGGGTCGCCTTTGTAGTCGTTCAGCGTCAGTGCGTATACCGGCTCACCATCACCGTTCATAGTGGCAACAGAAGTCCAGCCTCCTCCAGATTGCCGTTCCGTGCCGATGGTGCGGGTTTCGCCATTGATGGTGAGGGTGTGCATACCGGGGTTGGGTGCGGTGGTCTGCGGTTGGGTGGAATCTTCGGTGGGTTGGGCAGTTTGCTGGGGCTGGGCGTCGGCGGCGGGCTGGGCCGCAGTTCCTGCGGCGGAGGCCGGGAAGACGGCGCAGAGCAGCAGAATAAGCGCCAGATTCAGCGCCAGCAGGCGCTTGAGTTGTGTTTTCATGTCAATACTCCTCTCTCTTTTGCGCATGGATGAGAAAAAGGGACGCTGCGCGGGGCAGCGACCCTTTTTTATCTAGCTTCAGCGCCCCTGATAATATCTGTAGAGGAAAGTCACGATCTGTGCGCGGGTGCAGGAAGCGTCCGGGCTGAAGGTCGTGTCGCTGGTGCCGGTGGTGATGCGGTTGTCATAAGCCCAGAGGATGGCGTCGTAGTTATAAGCCGTAGTCTTAACATCCGTGAAGGGGTTAAACGTATTGGGCTTGGATGCGGATGCTGCGCGGTAGAGGAACGTTGCAACCTGTCCGCGGCTTACTGTGACGTCGGGGCCGAAGGTGGTAGCCGTGAGGCCGGTGGTGATGCCCTGCTCAACTGCCCAGAGAACTGCGTTGTAATAGTAATCGCGGGCGTCCACATCCGTGAACGCGCATGTGCGATATCTGGGCATCGGGGAACCGGCTGCACGCCAGAGGAAGGTGACAGTCTGTGCACGGGTGCAGACGGCGTCGGGAGAGAAGGTGTAGCGGCCCGTGCCGGAGGCGATGCCGTTTTCTGCGGCCCACTTGACTGCGTCGTAGAAGTAGTCGAAGCGGCTCACGTCATGGAAGTTGAAGCTGCCGGAGTTGCCGTCGATCACGCCGGGGATATAATCCGTGCCGTCGTCAACATAGGGAATCAGCTTGCCGGTGAGCGTCGTATAGTTGTGCGTGTCAGTCGGGGTGAAAGTCCATGCGTATTCCTTGCCATCCTTAAGCACAGTCGTGAGGGGCAGATCCCATGCGATGGTACCAGCCGGGCGAATCGTGCCGACAGTCAGCTTGGTGTCAGCAAGGGTCTTGCCGCTCGTCTCGATCTTGGTGTAGGCGGGCGTGCCGGCCGGGGTCGCCTTGGTGATGGTGAAGGTCGCAGTCTTGTAACCGTAGCTGCTTGCATCGGAGTAGGTCGCAGTGACGGTGTAGGTGCCGACAGTCAGCGGGAGGCCAGCTGCGTCGAGCGTTGCACCGGTCGCTACATCGGGGGCGTAGGTATAGCGCATACCGCTGGAGTGACCTGCAATGGTTGCCTTTTCGTACTTGATGCCGGAGCCGGTGTAGACAGCGGAGCCGGATTCAAAGACGATGCGGTTGGAGACGTTGGTCTTGTCATAGGCCTGGATCTTCAGATCATAGGTGCCGGCTTTGTAGTTGCTGGAGACCGGCGTGACAGTCACGTTGAAAGTTGCTTCGCCGGTTCCGCCGTTCAGCTGGTAGGTGATCATGTTTTCGCCATCGACCACAGCGGGCTCCTGCGTGAAGATCGCGTCGCCGCCAGCGGCGGTGAGTGCGATGGAGAAGCCAGTCTCCGTCTCGTCGGCGAGGAAGAAGTTGGACGGGAGCGTGCTGGTCTTCACCTCAGTCTCGGTGCAGAGGCTCGAGATGGTGTAGACGCTCAGGTTCAGGTCAGCCTTTGCAATCGTGAAGGTCGTGTTCGCCGAGCCGGTGAAGTTGCCCTTACCGGTGACGGTGACGGTGGCAGTACCAGCGGTGACGTTGGAGGCGTAAGAAACGGTGTAATCCTTATCTGCCTCAAGCGTTCTGCCGCTGATCGCAACGGTCACTTCCGGAGTATGTGCCTTGGTGTTATAGGTCACGTCAGCGATAGGCGCGAACGTGCAGCCGGAAATTTCCGCAGAATTGATAGTGAAGGTCTTTTCCGTCAAGCCCGTGAAGTGATCGCCTATACCGGTGATGATGATCTTCGCAGTACCGGCGTTGATGTTGTTCTCATAGGAAACCGTGTAGTCGTTGCCAGCTGTCAGCGTAGCGCTGTTGAAGGAAACGGTAACTTCAGGCTTCCATTCCTTGCCAGTGTAGCCATAGGGGCCGGCATCATAGGTGATCGCAGCGCTGGAGATCTGCGCCTTGCTGATGGTGAAGGACTTTGTGACCTCACCAGTGTAGTTGCCCGTGCCGGTGACGGTAACGGGATAGCTGCCTGGCTCAGTGCCGGTCAGGCCGGTGACGGTGTAGTCCGTGTCTTTGGTCAGCTCTTTGCCGCCGACGGTGACGGTCACGGTCTGAGTCAGTTCATTGCCGGTGTAGACGAGATTCTCGCCAAAGGTGACATTCTCTTCTGTGAGTTCGCGGGCAACGACCTCAAATTCCTTCTCAGCAGTGTAGATGGTGTCAGCATCCTCGCAGGATGCAGTCACTTTGTACTTGCCAACGGGGAACGGCTGGTCAGAAACCTGATTGCCGTCCTTGTCGAAGAACTTGAACGTAACGTCGCCTGCACCTGCCGGCTTGGACTCGCCGACGCTGGGGGAAACAGTATCGCCGTAGGTGACGGTAGCAGGAACGTCGATCTGGAGCGTATTCGCGTCGGTGTTCTTGTCAATGATCTTGATGGTGAGCGTACCGGACGCCTCGTTATAATTCGCCGAAGAGAATTTCAATGTAGCCGTGTCAGACGCTTTATTAGCAGCATCTGTCTTATCCGTATCTCTCAGCATAAACGTGACAGAACGCATGTCATCGCTTGGTAAGTAACCTGTAATCAGGCTATTTCCCGCGTGAGTACCCTCAATTTTAATGCCGTCCTGCGTCAGACCGAAATCAGCCGGAGTAACCGTGACTTCCTTTGTGCCGAAGAGCACGGATTTTTCTGCGTCCGTCGGCGTGAGGTCACCCTTGTTGATCTTCCAAGTGTGCTCGCGCGTGAGAACATTGTCCTCGTTGAATTTGTAATTGGCCGGGTCTACCAGTTCAAGCGATGCAGAGGCCCTATATTCACCGACGGCCTGCGCCTCAGTGTCACCAGTATACTCCTTAACTTTGACGATACCAACAAGATCCTCATCAATTTTCAGCTCGACAGAATGGCTTTTCCCGTCATAGGTGAACTCGTTGGCACTCCATGTGTTAAGCTTATCGGTAATGTCGATTTCCTTCTGCGCGACAGTCACGGTGACCTTGCCGGTAACAGTGGCGTAGAGGTCCGTGTTGGTGGGCGTGAAGACTACATCAAATTCATTCACGCCAGCATTGTCGACCGTGGTTTCTGCATTGTACTTATTCGACCATGCGAACGTGCCCTCAACAGGCTTGCCGTTAAAGGTTGCAGTGCCGGTCGGAATGAGCGTGGAGAGCAGATCGCCGTAGGTGGCGTTGATCGGATTCGGCGTGATCGTCGGGGCATCCTTATCCGCAGTCGTAGCCGTTACAACAGCTACGTTTCCAACGATATCAACCGTCTGCTCATCGCCGCCGTTGACCGTAACCGCCAGCGTCTGTGCATTAAGCACATGGTTCTTGTCTGCCTTCAGAACAATCGAGATACTGTAAGTTGTGCCAGCCTTGAATCTCTCTTCCTCAAGCTGATTGCCATCTTCATCAAAGCAGGTGGCACTCACAGACAGACCAGATGTCGCCGTCTCTACTGTCAGGCCAGAGACCAGCTGTCCCTTGGCAAAGTTGCTGATGGCTACCACGGGCGCGGTGATCTCCTGCTTGGTGATCGTGAAGGTTGCGTTCTGAACAGTCACGCTCTCATCGATTCTGCAGTTGTCTCCATTCGGCTCGGCAGTGACAGTATAGGTACCAGCATCTGCTGCAGTAACATTCAGTTCATTGCCGTTGTTGACAACGAAGCCAGCAGCGTCGTTGCCTTCTGCATCCTTCACCTTGAAGGTGACGAAGCTGGTGATGTCCTTATTAGAAGTAGACGTTGCACCCATGGTGAGCACTTCGTCGCTGCCGTATGCGACTTCAGACTTATCGACGGAGGTGCTGCCAATAGTAGGTGCCTTACCGCTTACCGGCATGGCATTCTCTTCTATAGCAACAGAGTCCTTAATGTCATCTGCCTCGCCCGCGACTGCACCCTTTTTTGTAAGTTCGTCAATCTTCAGAGTAAACGCAGCGTCTCCGGACTCAATATCATTTTTAACCTTAAACAGATAATATGCAACATCAATCGTTGCGCCAGCCGTCACGCTCACGCCTCTGCTGGAAGCACCGCTGATTTTTGATTTACCTTCTGCAATTACGCTTGCAGCAGCTTCCATTTTGAAGGAATCTGCAAAAACAGCTATACCATAAGTATCTCCCTCAAACTCCCATGTATACGGCTCCAGCACGGAACTATCATACTCCATGACCATTTCAATGCTCATGAGTTTGATTGTCTCAGCTTCTGCGTTATGGAACGTTGCTTTCACCGCGACAAGATCGTCTTTTTCATACGGAGTTGTTTTGGGAGCACCATACACAACATAGCCGTCTTCGTCAACTGTAAATGTAGTAAAAGATGCAACCGACATTTTCGATTGCTCAGCTGCACTGATCGGAAGCACACACAGCGAGAGCAGCATGGCCACCACCAGAAGCAGTGCAAATAGTCTCTTCATTTTTTCCTCCTCAATCAAGCGTGATTAATCCAACTGTATACTGCAAAATCATTGATGCGTCATATGCAGAAATCTTTCCGTCTTTATTCACATCTGCTGCCGCAACTCCTGCAAGATCTATAAGGCCGACAGTATGCTGCAAAATCATAGAAGCATCGTATGCAGAAACTTTTCCATCCCCATTCACATCGCCCAACGTGTATTCCGGCTTCTCGCCGTACTTGAACGATGCGACCTTCTTGAGCGCCTCGTCGGTCGTGCTGATGTAGATGTTGTATGTACCTACCTTCAGCGCTTTAGGCTTCAGTGTGAATTTCACTGCGCCGTTTGCGATGCTCATCTGGTCGATGTACTGGATGTTCCCGTCTGTGGGGACGGGGCTGTCGCCTTCGAGAAGCAGCACAAGTGAATACTCGCCGGTCAGGCCGCTGCAGTTCAACTCAAACTCGTTCGCGTCTGCGTAGAAGCTGCCATTCTCTGTGCCGTTCAGCACCGTCAGGGGCCCCGTCACATTGTAAACGCCAAGGACTGTGTCTTCTGCGAATGCGGCGGCGGTGAGCATGGCGAGCATCAGCACCGCAAGCAAAAGCGCAAGCATTCTTCTTTTCATGCCGCTTCCTCCATCGTCATAAATTTATCTGCATACCGCAGCAGAATCGCCGCGATCTGTGCACGGGACGCGTTGGCTTCCGGCGCGATGCGGCTGCCGCCGGTGCCGGAAACAAGTTCGTGGTAAACCGCCCACCATGTCGCATCCTTCGCCCAGGAGGCGATGGTTCCGCTGTCGGTGAAGGTCTGCTCATAAACGCCGGTCAGCATCTGTTCCGAGCCGCTCTGGCCGCCGTTCAGACGGAAGAGAATGGCCATGGCCTGCTGGCGCGTGATAGGCGCGTCGGGGCCGAAGCGTGTATCGGACAGGCCGTTCACATAGCCCTTCTCCACGGCCCAGCTCAGTGCGTCCTGATACCAGTCCGCGCTGGCGTCTGCAAACGAGGCCGCCTTGGCCGCAGCGGGCTTGCCGCACATACGCCAGAGCATGAGGACGAACTGCGCGCGGGTCACGGGGGTGTCGGGCCGGAAGGTGCCGTCGGAATAGCCGGTGACAAGGCCCAGTTCCGCTGCCCGCTCGACCGAGTCAAACGCCCAGTGCGTGCTGGTCACGTCGCGGAAGGAGCCGGACTTGACTTCCTCCTGCGCGCCATCCGCAGGCTTTTCCTTATCCTCGGGCTTTTCTTCATCCTCAGATTTCTTATCATCCTCGGACTTCTTATCGTCCGTGCCCGGCTTTTCGGCGTCAGAGCCGGAACCGCTGCCGCTGTCGGAGCCGCTGCCCTGCACGATCAGCGCCGGGAGCGAATAGGAAAGCGAAAGCGCCTTGCCGTCAATGTCAGAAAGGAGCGCATCGGCGAGGGTCAGCTTCGCGTCGCCCGCAGCCTTGACACGGAAGGTGAACACAACAAGGCTGCCGTCGGTCTTGACGGTCTTGGTGCCCGCCGCCGCGATAATCGCGCCGATACCGTCGCGCGTGGCATGCGTATTATTTGCAGAGAGCATGTCGCCGATCAGTTCACCGTTTTCAACGCCGGTGCATTCAACAACGGAATCGTCATAGCTCAGCTTGATCTGCACAGCACACAAGCCTGTGTTGCCGGACAAGTCAACCGTAACGGTAAAGGTCTGCCCAACCTCCGGAAGCTTGTCCGGGGCCGTGAACTTCAGCGTCGCACCTGCGGCGCAGGCAAGCGGCACCAGCAGCTGCACGGCCAGCAGCAGTGCGATACCAATGGCCAGTATTCGGTTGCGTTTCATTCTTCGCATTCCTCCCTTGTCTCGGTCTGGCTTTCTGTCAGATCCAAAACTGTAACAAAATGTCACAGTAGCCTACACTACCCCTAGTATTTGTACAATAATTATATACGAAGTGATCTGCAAATGCAAGATGCTGTCTGCTTAATTTACAGAGAATTTGTAAAATCTTTCTTTATTTTGCGGTGCCCGCCTCCCTTTTTTTCAAAGGCGGCTGCGGGCAGTCACCCGTGGCGGTAGATTTTTTTGTCCAGTGCAAAGATACGGTTGGAAAAGCTTCTGACAGGCAGATCCTGAAGCGCT
>ENA-UONW01002126-UONW01002126.1-human-gut-metagenome-genome-assembly--contig:-CS52-NODE-2126-length-20618-cov-5.771531_pt1 | contig 20618 bp, 13 predicted proteins | sample MGYA00242463_ERZ724010 | MGnify/ENA metagenome assembly ERZ724010 | reverse complement strand
TCTACGCAAGCAGCATCCAACGACAGCTGGGTATTTTTCATCGTTGGGTCTATCTGATGAAAGATGCTTTGCAGCAGGGGCATGCGGCCTATATACCTGAATTTAAAGAGCTGCCAGAATTACTGGAATTGGGCGAAGTTCTTCTGACATTACTAAAACGAAACAAAACAATCCCGGGAGATCAGTCATGAGATGGCTTAAAGTACGCAGAGAAGAGCTTGTAATTGCCCGGTCAAAAGTATTTGATGAAGAATATTATCGGCAGACCTATTCAGATATTGTCCGGTCTTTTCCTGGCAATATGATCCGGCATTATTGTCGTTTTGGTTGGCAGCAGGGACTAAATCCCAGTGCAGCCTTCAACACTAATGCGTATCTGGAAGCCAATCCGGATGTGAGAGCGGCTGGAATCAACCCGCTGTTTCATTATATTTCAAAGGGGAAAAAAGAAAACCGGTCGCTGGTTCCTGTAGCTCATCTGGGAAACACACCGGAAGAAGAAATTCAGCTGATTCGAGACTCTGGCTTGTTCGATGTCAACTTTTATCTGAATCTATATGAAGATGTCTCTGCCGGGAAACTGGATCCGATTCGCCATTACCATGAATGTGGCTGGAAAGAGGGACGAAATCCAAGCGCCTCGTTCAATACGCGCTCCTATCTTGCAGCGAACCCGGATGTAAAAACCGCCAATGTAGATCCGCTCTTGCATTACATCTGCTTTGGCCAAACAGAAGAACGGAAACTTCATCCTGATGATGCTCAGGGGAAGCTCCATCCCGATCCATATTTCCCAGACAATGACACGGCGGGAAACTATGTATTGAAGAACCAGCAAAATGAGTTCACCGCTGAAGAGTTGAAAGAAGCAACAGGAAAGCTGAAAATCTCTCCTTTGATCTCAATTATTATGCCATTATACAACGCTCCGTTGAAATGGTTTGAGATCGTCTTGAAATCCATCCAGCAGCAAAGCTATAAAAACTGGGAATTGTGCCTAACGGATGATGCATCAACAGACCGTCGTTGTGTTGCCCTGGCGACCGCCTATGCGGAAAAAGATCCGCGCATCAAGCTATTCTTCAATCCCAGAAACGGAGGAATATCAAAGGCGTCGAATATTTCACTGGAACATGCGAAAGGAGAGTATCTGGTTCTGATCGACCAAGATGATGAGATCACACCGGATGCCTTTTTCAGATTACTCCAGAAATTGGAGGAAAATCCGGACGCAGACCTCATTTATTCTGACGAATGTAAAATCACGACGGACACTCCTCCGAAATATTACGACTTCCTTTTCAAGCCGGATTGGTCTCCCTGCTTTTTGATTAACTACATGTATACAGGGCATCTTTCGCTCTATCGGACGGAATTTGTGCGGAAACTAGGAGGATTTCGTTCTCAGTTCGATTTTTCCCAGGATTACGATCTTGCTCTCAGAACGGCCTCGCATACGAACAAAGTTTACCATGTAGAACGAGTGCTTTATTTCTGGCGGGCAGTTCCGACCTCAGGTGCTGGCGGCGGAAAGCCCATGTCACTGATCTCCAATATTTCTGCGCTTCAAACTTGGTATGATGAAAACGGTTTTTCTGCCGTTGTAGAGCGACGTCCATTCGGCAACTATGCAAAACGAATCTTTGACAAACCTCCGATGGTCAGTATAATCATTCCGAGCGATTCGCTGAAAAATCTGCGTATTCTGATTCCTACGCTATTTGCTGGAACCAGTTATAACAACATTGAGCTCCTGCCAGTGGTCAACTCGGTAGATGCGAAAAAATTGCTTGATGAGTTTCCCTATCATGCAAAACGCCTCCGCCCGGTTTGCTATGACGATATCTTTAACTTTTCGGCAAAATGCAATTCAGGCGCAGAATCGGCAAAAGGAGAGATTTTCTGTTTCTATAACGACGATGCGCTCCCGCACAATGCCGACTGGCTTGAACGGTTGCTGGATCTCATAGATCTGCCGCAGGTGGGAGCAGTCTCTCCGCTCATGCTGTATGAAGACGGGAAAAGCATTCAGTATGCCGGGATGCACGTTCTGCATAACTTTTTCGGTTTCAACGGACCTACGTTTTTCCGGGAAAATTTTTCGATGTTAGAAGGCTTAAATTCCGTTAATTCGCACTTGATTCGGGAGACGACCTGCATTTCCGGCGCCTGTTTCATAGTTCGCCGGGAAATATTCAGGAAAGTCGGCGGTTTTGATGCGGAAAATACACCGAATGGGCATTCCGATCTGGATTTTGGCTTCAGGCTCCTTGAAAATGGATTGCACTCGGTTTACACGCCTTACAGCATGCTGATCCATCCGGGGAAAGGCACTTGGACCGTAAAATTCAAAAAAGATTCAGCGACTCTTTTCTGTATAAACAAATGGCGCAAATATTTGGAACGTGATTCTTTTTATACGCCGTCCATGCAAACGTATCATGAGAAAACCCTGAATAAAACTTCTCTTTTTTATCCGGTAGATTTCGATCCGAAAGCTGTCAAACGCGGTAATCTGCTTCTGGTCACTCACGAACTGTCCAGAACGGGAGCTCCGGTCGTCATGCAGGATACCGCCCGCATTTTAGTACAAAGCGGATATAACGTTGTTATGGCATCTCCATCGGACGGGCCATTACGCAAAGAATTGCAGGAAGCGGGTTCTTTTGTCTGGATCGATCCGAATCTCAATCGTGAAGACTTTTCCACTCAGAGTAGTTTTCAAGCGCATGACTACTTCATCGCAGAATTTGATTTGGTTATCGTTTGCTGTATGGTAAACCATCGATATATCCGCCGCTATATCGACATACCGATCCCGATCATCTGGTGGCTGCATGAGGGGCCGTTCACACTGACCTTACTCAAACATTTGATTCCGCAAACGCTGGGAAAAAACATGAAAGTCTATTGCGGAGGAGAGTATGTCTGGAAGAGTCTGCGCGACTTCGGATTTTCATTCCCTGCTAAAATCCTGCTCTACGGAATCGCAGACCGTGGAAATGACAAACTGAAACCGATTCGAAATCCGAAAATCCGTTTTTTGCTCGCCGGAAGCTACGAATATCGCAAAGGCCAAACACTCTTTATTGAGGCGATCAAGCTTCTGCCTCCGGAGTTGCAGGATAAAACGGAATTCATGTTTGTCGGTAAAATCCATGAGTTGCATGTTTACAACGCGGTAAAAGCCTTCTGTGACATTACGCCCAATGCGACATGCTATCTGCCTGTCACTCGTGAAGAGCTGTTTGAGATCTATCAGCAAACGACATGCGTCGTAGCACCGTCATATGATGATCCCATGCCGGTGGTTATGACAGAAGCCATGATGTTTTCTAAGATTTGCATTTGTTCGGATCATACCGGAACAGCCTCATTCATCAAGAACGGGGAAAATGGATTTGTCTTCCCCTGCGGCAACGCCCAGGCTTTTGCTGACTGCATGGAGGCTGTCATTCGCAAAGATAAAGCATTGAATGCCGTCCGTCAGGCCAGCAGAAAGATCTATGTGGAGAATTTCGAGGAGTCTATCTTCCGGAGGAATATATTGCATATCGTTGAAGAGTCTATAGATACGGGAGAGGACTATGAAAAATTCAGGCAGTAAAAACCGTTTTCAAAAATACAGTAAGTATCTTCATGAATAATATTTTGATCACAGGTGGCAGCGGATTTTTGGGACATAACGTGATCCTTGCTCTTCGTGCAGCAGGATATTCTGTCAAATGTCTGGATCGTTATGAAGCGGATTTTTTGAGGGAAAATAATGTGGAATTTCTCTCAGGAGATATTTCTGAAAAGAACTTGATCGAGCAGTCGCTGAAAGATGTGGATATTGTGATCCATATGGCGTGTACCATCCTGCCGCAGATGTCGAATTCGGACCCCTATTTTGACATGATGACCAATGTAGGCGGAACTTTAAACCTTTTGGATGCAGCTGTCAAAAACAATGTTAAAAAAGTGGTTTTCCTGTCGTCCGGCGGAACTGTTTACGGTTGCCCGCAATTCACGCCGATCACCGAAGAGCATCCGACCAATCCGACCTGTTCCTACGGGATCTCCAAGCTCATGGTTGAAAAATATCTGCGGCTGTATCGGGAGCTCTACGGCTTGGCATCCTGTGCTGTCAGGCTTGCCAATCCCTATGGCAGATTTCAAAGGGTGAAATCAGCGCAGGGCGTAATCCCCGTTTTCTGCTACAAAGCACTCAAAGGGGAAGAAATCCAGATATGGGGTGATGGAAATGTGCGGAGGGATTTCATTTATGTGGACGATGTGGCTGAAGCAATCCTTCGTGTGTTGAAAACAGAAGGGCTTCCGCCGGAACTGAACATCGGAAGCGGGATTGCCACGTCTCTCAATGAGCTACTTAAGGAAATTACGGTAATCTGCAATAAGAAATTGAAAGTGAAGTACATGGAAAAACGCGGATTTGATGTCCCTGTCAGCGTTCTGAATATCTCGAAGGCGGAAACGGTTTTAGGTTGGCATCCTGTGATATGTCTCCGAGATGGATTGAAAAAAACTATTTCCTGGATCAATCAGAATTGTCTTTAACATGTTTGGGGGAAGACGGACTCATGTTGCAATATTCGATTGAAATCGTTAAAAGGTTTGGGGAAAAAACTGTCCGTCATGAGATATCCGGCTGGCTTCTAAATACAGAAAAGGTCGAGACCCAGATTGAGGTCCGGCAGAAAGACGGGAAAGAATTTTCTTTTTATGTATCCCGTTTTTTCAGACAGGATATTGCCGATATATTCAAAAGGCGTCATGAACTAACCGGTTTTGATCTTTCTTTTGAATGCAGCGATTCCCAACAGATCCAGATCATTTTTTCCTCTGGGAAAGAGATGCAGATCTTTGAGGCGAAAACCATTTGCCCGACAACGACTCCGCTAGCAGTGAAGATTCTAGTGCCGTTCATCATCAAAAACAAATGTGCTGCAGTCCGGGAAGGTGTAAAAAATACGTTTGTCTCCGGGCTCTGCCTTCTCAAGCAGTTTAAAGGTTATCTTTTCCGGAGCTGTCCGATATTCCAGCGTTTTTACATGCGCTATATTTACCATTTGCTTCTGCACAGGGAAAATGTCCGGAGCGTCCCTGCAACGCAAAAAGTCTTTTCCCAATGGGGAGAGCATCTGCTGCTGGTCTCCCACTATGCCGATGGCACCGGGGCTCCGATGCTGGCGCTACATCTTGCTGAGTTTTTCTTCGGATTCGGGTATAATCTCCACATTGTCCTGTTGCGCGACGGCGAACTGCACGAACGTTTTGCCGAATATGGGGAAGTTTCCGTGGTCCATTCAGAAGAGGAATTTCAAGGGCTTCTCCTGAGGATCCGTGACTTTCGCGTTACCAAAGCTATTCTGAACACCTGCATGTCCGGGATGTATGCAGAATTGCTGCATAAACACAAAATTCATGTAACCACTCTGATTCATGAGATGGCGCAGACTGTGTTCGAGATGGCTCTCTCCGACGCAGCAGAAAAAACAATTCGTTTTAGCGATAAAATCATTATTCCCTCTTCGCTGATCCGAGATTCTTGGGAACAAAGCGGAATGCATCTTCCTAAAGACCTGACCACCATCATGCCGCAACCGGATTATCATTCGGATCTGCAACCAGCTCAGACGGAGGAAAGAACGGAAGCTCGTCATGCTTTGCGCAGGGAGCTGGGCTTGCCGGATGATGCATTTATCGTCATGGGATGCGGCTCACTGGAACCGAGGAAAGCTCCGGATGTGTTTTTTCAGACAGCCAAGACTGTGGTTGCCGACCATCCGAATGTCTTTTTTCTCTGGATCGGGGATCAAGGGGCCGATTTCTTTAAACACAGAATTGAATCTCTGACCAAACCGTTGGGATGCCATGCTAGGCTGTTGTCTTACAGAAATCTGAAGCCATATTATCATGGAGCGGATCTTTTTTTCCTACCTTCTAAATATGATCCCTTTCCCACGGTGGCGCTCCTTGCTGCAAAAGTCGGCATGCCAGTCCTATTCAGCAAAGATTCTTCCGGAATCCGGGATCTGTTCGGGGCTCTGAAGGGATGCTCTCTGGAATCCTATTCGGAAAAAGGATTCGCTCCTCTGATTTCCCACTTGCTCAGGAACAAAGATTTGCTGAAGGAAAATTCGGAAAAGATCCAGAAGATCTATATGGAAAAGATGTATGACTTCCGGACCTATGCTAAAAATCTTTGCGAGTTCTCCGGGGCCAGGTTTCCAAGTATCACAGCGGTGCTCCCCAACTATAATTATGCTTCTTTTCTGGAGAGCAGAATCAAGAGCATTGCCGCTCAGAGTTATCCCGTGGATGAACTGATCCTGCTGGATGACCATTCCACCGATAACAGCGAAGAGGTCATCCGGGATTTGCTACCCAAATATGAACGGGCATTCCCGAAGGGAATCCGTTATGTCAGAAACGACAACAATGCAGGAGTGTTTCGTCAGTGGTTCCGGGGAGCGGAAATGGCAAAGAGCGAACTGATTTGGATTGCGGAAGCCGACGACCTGTGCTGTCCGGAAATGCTTTCCAGACTGGTTCCGGCTTTCCTTTATGATCCGAAAGTGCGGATCGCCTATGTCCAATCTGCTTTGATGGATGAAACTGGAAAGATCTATGCCCCTGATATGAAACAACATACCTGTTCCATCTCTTCCGAAAAATGGAACTTTTGTGGTATTTATGATGACCGAACAGAAATTGAAACAGCCATTGCCATCCGCAATACGATCCCGAACGCAAGCGCCGCGCTGATCCGCAAGGAAGCAATTCTTCAGATTTCCGATGAATTGTTTTCCTATCGGGTGGTGGGGGATTGGTTTGCCTATCTGAAGATTATAAAGGGCGGCCATATTGCATATTACCCGGAATCGCTGAACCTGTACAGAAGGCACCGGAATTCGGTGATTGCCAAAAATTACACCCGCCTTATGCAGGAGTTCTACAGGATTCATCAGTATCTTCTGAAAAACTATGAATTGTCGCTCTACACAATAGAGGAGATGAAAAAAGAGTACTTGAACAATTGCAATGTACTGAAAACAGAACAGAAATCCACAGAAATCTATTCTTCCGCCCGAAAGGAATGCCAAACTCAGCAGAAACTCTCCTGGTGTATTCTCCAACTGACGAAGGATACGCTCATGACATTCAAAACCTTTCTGCAAGAATCGAAAGCCCAATATCTTTTCGTCTGTATTCTCGGTGCGCAGGAAACGATTCCGCCGGAAATCACCGAGGCGGCCTCCGCAACGCTTCATCTCTTCTGGCTACAAGACTTTGACCGCCGGAAAAGGCAGCATCTGGTCCAAGCCTTGAATGATAGCAACACCAAGATCATTTGTGAACCCGACGGTGCAGCGCTGGCACAGCTCATCCCCTATAAAAACGATATGGAGCAGTTAAAAAAACTAGTCTACACGCCTGTAACATTGCCGGTGGAATACTTTGACGAACTCATCAGTTTGGGATATAATTGTGAAGTCTCGTTTCATATGGGGCGGATTTATTCTTATGTGGATTCCTATCCTCTGACATGGGCTTCCTGCTACCCGCAGGATGTAATTGCTTTTCTGGAACACCCGGAAGCAATGGTCCACGGAGGTTTTGATTTTGATGAGAATAGAGGAATGTGGCGTTCCCGGGAATATCCAATTTTTGTTCACGGAAAAAAACAGTTGCAGGAGCTCTATGTAAATGGCGTACTTTCAGACGAAAAGCTGCAGGAAGACTTGCAGGAACTGATTTCCCGCATGACTCATCTGACAGAAAAATTCAACCGTCTGTTGAACAATCCCGAACTCCGCAAGCTTTTTGTTCTCTCTTGGTTTCCAGGAGATCCCACGCCTGAACATATCATATATATCTACCGACTTTTGTCGGAAAAAACATCAAACTTCAAATTGCTGGTCCTGGTTTCTCCCGAGACCCCTAAAAATTCCGTAGATGCAGTGGAACAGGTTTCCTGCCAAAATTTCCGGATCCAAAAGGTAAATTTTCTGGCTCCGCCATTCGATGCGGTCAATATCCAGAAGACAGATGTGGAATCGTGGGACCGAATCTTCTCGAAATACCGTCCGAGCCATGCCAAAGAGATTATCAAGACTTACAAATGCCAGAAAGCCGACAGCGAATTCCACGGTGCAAAAAAAATATTTGGAAAACTCTCTTGTCATGATTAATGTTTTGCTGGCGGCTTATAACTCGGAAAAATTCCTCAGGGATCAGCTAAATTCTATCCTGGCACAGGACCAGACCGATTTTCAACTTTTGATTCGGGATGGAGGATCTGTTGATTCCTCCCTTTCGATTATCAAAGAATATACAGGAAAAGATTGCCGTATCCGGTTTCTTGGAACCGGAAAGGCTTCGGCAAAAGAGAATTTCGGAAAGCTACTGGCTGCGGCAGATGGGGATCTCATCATGTTTGCCGATCATGACGATGTCTGGATGCCGGACAAAATCACCCGGTCTCTGAAAGCATACCGGGAACTCGAACACAAATACGGCTCTCAAACTCCCCTTATGGTCTTTACCGATGCGAAAGTGGTCGATGCCGGATTGAATGAGATCGCGCCCTCCATGATCCGTTATCAGCATCTTGTTCCATACAACATGAAACTTTCCCGGTTCCTGGTCCAAAACATTGCGTACGGCAATACCATGCTGTTCAACCGGGCGCTGGCGGAGCTCGCCCGACCAATTCCTCCTTCGGCGGTCATGCACGATCACTGGATCACTCTGGTTGCCGTCCTCTTCGGTAAAATCGCTTTCCTCGACGAGCCGACTCTGCTGTACCGCCAGTCCGGCAGCAATGTCTACGGTGCGTTCCACTATACCCCACTCGCCTTCCTCCGAAAAGCTCTGGACGGCCCCGGGCGCATCCGGAAACGGTTTTATCAGAATGTCACTCAGGGGAAAGCGTTGCTGGAACGTTTTCACGACCAGCTTCCTCCCCCGGAACAGGAAATTCTCGAAGCGTTTGCTTCGCTGGACTCGATGAGTTTCCTCCGCAGACGCCGCTGCATTCTGAAACACAGAATTTACAAGTCAGGCCTGCTCCGCAATCTGGGAATGCTCCTGATCCTGTAAAATCAATTTTTCAGGAATTTTTATCGATTTTTCACATCCGCCCTTGATTTTTTGGAAAAATCACTTCTATTGTTAGTGAATGATAACTAACACCAGGAGATCGGCAGATGAAACTTACCGGAAGGCAGCAGGAAATTTTAACGGCAGCGCTGAAACTTCTTGCCGATGGGGGAATGCAGAATCTCACAATCCGGAATCTGGCGGAGAAACTGAACATCACCGAACCGGCGATCTACCGGCACTTCCGGAACAAATCGGAGATCATCCGTACCCTGATCGGGGAGTTCGACCGGGGAGTTCCGGAACTCCCGCCGGAACTGACCGGCTTCGAAGCGGTGGCCCGGTTCGTCCGGAACCGTTTCGGACAGGTTGCGGCACAGCCACCGCTGGCGAAGGTGCTCTTCGCCGAAGAGCTTTTCATGGAAGATCCGCAGTTCGCCCAACTCCTGCTGGAGATGATGCACCGACACCGGGAAAAGCTCGGGGAGCACTTCCGCAAAGCGCAGCGCTCCGGCGAGATCCGGCAGGATATTCCGGAAGAAATGCTTTTCCGGCTGGTCTTCGGGCCAGTCCGGCTGCTGGTGAAGCAGTGGGGACTCTCCGGCGGCGCGTTTGACCTGCGGCGGAAAGGCGAAGAACTCATCGACGTTCTGCGGAAACTTCTCGCTCCCTGCGGCTGATTCCAGTTCCCGCACTTTAAAATCGACAATGTGTCATCCAAGGAGGAAATCCATCATGAAGAGAAAAATTATCCAGATCGATGAAACGAAATGCAACGGCTGCGGCAAATGCATCCCCAACTGCCCGGAAGGGGCACTCCAGCTGATCGACGGCAAGGCGAGGCTGGTCAGCGACCTCTTCTGCGATGGCCTTGGCGCCTGCATCGGCGAGTGTCCGCTGGGCGCGATTCAGGTCGTCGAACGGGAGGCCGAAGCCTACGATGAGCGCAAGGTGATGGAGAACATCATCCGGCAGGGCCCCAACACCATCAAGGCCCATCTGAAGCATCTGAAGGAACATGGAGAATTCAAGCTGCTGGAAACCGCAGTCGCCTGCCTCCGGGAACAGGGACTTCCGGTGCCGGATCTGCAGCAGGCGGGGAAGCTCCCCTGCGGCTGCCCCGGCACACTGGCGAAACGGCTCGCACCGCGCCGGACGACGACATCCGCTCCGGCGGACACTCCTTCCGCCCTGCGGCAGTGGCCGGTTCAGCTCAAACTGCTCAATCCCGCTGCGGAATATTTCGATGACGCCGATCTGCTGATCTCGGCCGACTGCGTCGCCCACGCCTTCGGCGGCTTCCACCGGGAGCTGCTCGACGGCCGCATTCTCGTCGTCTTCTGCCCGAAACTGGACAACAGCACCGAAGAATACGTGGAAAAACTCGCGGAAATCTTCCGCCGTCATCGGATCCGTTCCATCACCGTCGCGAGGATGGAGGTTCCCTGCTGCGGAAGCGCCACCGCCATCGTCGAACAGGCGATGGAGCGTGCCGGGCAACAGATTCCGCTCACCGTCCGAATCGTCGGCATCGACGGCGAGATGCGCAGCTGACTGCCCGGATCAGCGCCGCCGGAGAAACTCCGCCCGGAGCAGCCGGAACTCTCCGGCGAACGCTTCGGGCAGTTTCACCCGGCAATTCCGCTTCCACGGCGACAGCAGCCAGTTCGGCGAGGTATCCAACGGGATGAGATAGCAATTGGAGCCGCCCCAGAATTCGATCCACGGCTGCCCCCTGCCGGCGAGCACATCCTCCCAGACCACCCGGAAGTCGCGGCCGACGATCGGACGGTCGAATTCGAGCAGCAGAAAATCCCCTGTCATTCCGGCGGGAATCTCCAGCCGCAGTTCCGCTCCGCCAGGCTGGGCGAAGAAGAGTCCCTCCCCTCCGCCTCGAAGATTCTTCCCCGCTCCGACCCGCGCCGGAACCGGATCCGCCAGGTGCGGCGCGAGCCGTTCCAGCGAGGCGCCCCAGGTGAAAGGATAGGCGTCGATCTTCGGATCCTGAAACGCCTCCGCCGCCAGCGCCATGTCGCCGATCGAAGCGGCCTCCACCAGCGGAACCTCCTTCAGCCGGGCCTCCGAGCCGCGCCGGATCATCCAGATCCGGCCGCCGGTATCCCGGAACGGCAGGTATTCTTTCAGCAGATACCGGTAGAGCGCGTGGGCACGGAACGGCAGACGCCCTTCGTAGAAGTTGACGTCGCGCCCCTTCACCAGCACCAGCAGCGGTTTTGCCGCCTTCACCTCCTCCACCATCCGCTCCACCTGCGGACGCGAGGCAACGTAGTTCCACGCCGGATAGGAGACCGGCGGACGGCGGTGGAAGTAGGCGTAACCGGTCGCGTTGTTGGTCATGTCAAGATAGCTCTCCTCCGGCTCAAGCACCCGGTCGAGCAACGCCTTCGTGCCGATCAGATGGGCGAGATGATCCGGTTGAATCAATGAGGCACGGCCGAGCATCGGGAATCCCGCCGCACTGAGATCGACCACCCCTTCCGGCTCCACAACCGTCACGGTACAGTTGTACCGGAGATTCCGCCAGTCGGCGCTTTGCAGGCCATACAAGCCGAGAACGATTACCCAGCCGCAGAGCAAAGCCCGGCGGCGCGCCAGCCCCGGCAGCAGCCATGGAACCAGAAATCCGGCAAACAATCCGGAGACTGTGAAGATGCGCGACGTGCTGCCCAGATCAATCCGCCCCCCTGCCCGCTGGATCAGCAGGACCGTCAGAATAAGAACGGAGGAGCTGCCGAGAAAATGCAGTTCATCCCGCAATGTATTCCGCCGTTTCCGCAGAAGCGAGAAAAGCGCCATTGCCCCCACTCCCAGCCAGCCGAACCGGACGAACTGCCAGAACAGCCCCTGCGTCACCATGGCATCAAGCTCACGGGAGCTCATCCACGGCACGCAATGCGCCAGAGTGTAGACGCCCGCCTGTTCCAGCAAAATGCACAGCATCCTGCCGATGATTCGGTAGAACGGCGTCAGCAGAAGCAGCAGCGCAATCACCACGACCGCACCGGCGGAGAGGCAAAATGCCCGCCGTTGTTCCGTCACCGCCCGCCACAGCTGCCGGAGCAGCAGCGGCACCGTCGCCAGCACCATCGCCGCCGTGTCGGTAAGGGAGTAGAAAACGCCAACCAGCCCGAGCACGCCAAACCACCAGAGCCACCGGATCGGATCACGGTAGCGTTCCGGTTCGGTCAGGAAGAAGAAGAAGGCGATCGCCACCGCCAGCCCGGCGCCGATGCCGCATCCCAGCCCGGAAATCACCAGAATCGCCGCAAACGCCACAACACTCCCGCAGCGGCGGCGCAACGGCGGCAGCAGCACCGCGAGCACCGCGAGATCCGCCAGCCTCTGACCGATGCCGAGGAACGAAAGATCATGCCCACGGAACAGCCAGGTGAAGAACCCGGGCAAATAATTGATCAAACCGCGCGAAGGAATGTAGTCGATGTAGGGAACACACCCCATCGTCTGCCAGAGATACCACGGAAGCGCCACTTCGCCGTTGTGATAGTCGTCATGCCAGATGGCCGGCCAGCCGTCCTGCCCGGCGAGCAGGCACCCCGCCATGGCGAGCAGAATCGGCAGCGGCACCCGAAAAATTTCCCCTTCCGCGGCGCGACGGAATGCCCGCGCCAGCGCGAACCAGGCAATTCCGATCAGAATCCACACCAACAGAGAAAATGTCCAGTGAATTTCCGGATCGAACCAGCTGCCGTCACGCCGTTGAAACGGCGGCGGCAGCAGGTAGAGGAAGAGCAGCGGAATTCCGAGCTGGGCGACGAAGAAAAACCGGTCACAACTCCCCGGAGAGGGATTCCGGCGAATCCGCCAGAGCAGCAGGCAGATCACCGCGACGTAAAAAAATCCGGTCACCGGCTCTCCCACTCCCCACACCCGCTGATGGAAGAACTGAACTCCAGCCAGCGAAAACGGGAAGAGCAGAAGTCCGGCATAACAGCGCTCCGCCGTGCGGGAAGCCGCAACACCATCCCCCGCCGGAATCACCGCCAGCGCCGGAAAAGCGAGCAGAACCGCCAGCGCCGGAAGCGTCGTCAGCGGCTCCAGCGACGCGACCGTCACCGCCTGCCCCGCCATGACGAAGCCGGGCAGAAGGGAATAGAAGCCGATCCGGGCGAGGAGTGCGGCGCCGCCCGGCTCCGCCGCCAGCCGCCGGTACCAGCGGCAGAGCAGAAACGCCGCCGCGCCGAAGACAACCAGCCCGACATATTCCGCTGTATACTCAAAACTTTTCGGCATGCCGGACATGCCGAGAAAGCCGCCGATAAAATCCTGATACGGTTCCGGTTCGTACCGCATCGTCCGCCAGTAGAATCCGCCCGCCGCCAGTGCCAGAATTCCCGACTGCCCGAACACCGCGAACCGCACCTTCACCGGAAGCGGAACTTGCGGCGAAGAACTTCGGGGCGCGGAACAGAGCCAGAACAACCCGGTCACCAACAAGACCAGTGCCAGCGGAATAAACATCTCAACCTCCTGCTATCACTTCATGGACAATGCAACACGGCACAAGCAGGGCTCCGGCCGCCGGAGCAGCCGCTCCGCTTCCGTGAACACCCGTTCCGGCGATATCTCCGCCATACAAGCCGCCCGGCCGGAACAGCGGCTCCGCTCCACAGAATGCACACATGGAGAACAGGGTGCCTCCACCCGAATCACCGTCTCGGCGAGCCACGGAGACGGACGCAGCAGCAGGTCCGGTTCCGTCGCGCCCCAGAAACTGAGCACCCGCCGCCCCGTCAGCCGCGCCCAGTGGAGCGGCGCACTGTCGATACCGACAAAAAGGGCCGAACCATGAATCGCCGCCACCGACTCCCGCAGAGAGAGCCTGCCGCAGCCGGAAGAGATCCGCTCCGCCAGCTTTGGCGGCACCGCGGCAAGGATCTCCCGGGCGTGCCCGGCATCCTTCAGACCGCCGATCACCAGCACCCGCCACTCCGGATGCGCAGTCAGAAATTCGGTAAGAAATTTCCCCCAGGAGAGAAAATCCCACCGACGGAGAAAGCTCAACGCACTGCAGAACGGCGCAGCCACCAGCAGCGGCCCCCCGACCGTCGGAACGGGGACTTCTGAACAGATCCGCTCCCGCAGCTCCTCAGGCTCCGGCAGGGGGGACTCCAGCTTCCCCGCCAACGCATCGTAATATTCATAGACGCGCCCCCGCCGCGCAAACGGGAGCGCCATATCGTAACATCCGCGCACGGGCGTCTCCTCTTCCAGATAAAATCCGCTCCGGAACCGCCCTCCTGCCAGTGCGCCGCAGAAGACCGCCACCCGAGAGTAGACCTCCAGATTGACGGAAAGCTCCGGCCGCATCCTCCGGCACCGGTACAGGATGGAGGCCAGGGAAAGCGCCAGACGAAACACTCCGCGGTCTTCAACAGCTTCGATCCGATCGAACAGCCCGAGCAGTTCCGCGTGTGGCGCCACCTGCGACGTGCAGACCAGCACCAGCCGCGCTCCGGGATGCCGCCGGCGCAGCGCCAGCAGCAGCGGACCGGCGACGGTGATCGAGCCGCCTCCCATGAATTTGAAAACCAGAATCGTCCGGACCGCAGTCGGCAGTGTCCGCCGACGCCACCGCCGGCAGAACAGCAGAAGCAGTCCGCCGAGCCGGCGGTCGATCCGAAGCAGCCATTCCGTATGCATCTGTCACTCTCTGCGTCGGAAACGGACCGGAACGGAACTCCCGCCGGACTCCGACCGTCCGGGTCTTCTCAAGCCGGCCGTCCGACATTCCACACGCGCATCTGGTTAAAATATTTCTCTTATTATATCACGGAATGCCTGAAAAAACAAACCGTTTTTCCGCTCTCCGGCGGAGATTCCCACGCCCCGCCCGCCGGAACGCAAAAAGCTCCCCGACCGCCATGCCGACGGTCGGGGAGCTTGCAAACCGAAGTGCGGAACTCTCACCTCTTCAAGGGAGTTCCATCCTTTGCGGGAACGACCTTTTCCGCTTTTTCCGGAGCAGCCGCTTCGCTGCGCATGCTGTTCTGCGGCTTTCCGTTCAACCGGTACTGGTACATGTTCTCGCCGACTTCGCGCGAAGCGCGGCAGATTTCCGGATAGGGGGTATCGGCGACATCGACAAAGCCGATCTGATAGCGCTCCCCGTCGCCGCGGCCAGTCAGCGGCTGGTCCCGGTACTGGAACCAGTGCGCTCCGACAATCTGCGGATGGAGCAGCGCCCCCTGCAGAAACCGGGTATAAGCGATCGCGCGATCGTTCTGATCCACGCCGACCGGGCAGAGTCCCGGCGAATACATGCCGCGATCGAGCACACCGAAGTGGAATTCGCCGATCAGAACCGGCATATCCGGGAAGGTCTCGGCGCCGATGTTGGCCGGAGAGTGCGCGTAGATGTTGACCGTCAGCACGTCGCAGTACTTCTTCGACGCCGCCGAAAGCTCCGGAATCACACTGTCGGTGCTGATGAAGCGGCAGCCGAGGTAGAGCCGATGCGGCGCCACCGATTTGATCGAATCGCGGCAGATTGCGAAATAGCGGTCGATCGTCTTCTCCAGAAACGCCTTGCCGTCGGCACGGTACGCCTCGGTCTGCTTTTCGGGCACCTCGGTGCTCCGCTGCATCGCGCTCCAGCTGGCATAGCTGGTGTTCCAGGCCTTGTTGAGCTTGTGGACCGTATGGTACTTACGTTTCAGGTCTCCGATGAACTCACGCTTGATGCACTGCTTCTCCGGGCTGCCGAGCACCGCGCGAATCAGCTCCAGCGGCTTGCGGTTGCCGAAGTTGAGTTCGTTGTCGATGAAGTAGCCGATGCACATCGGATCGGTGAGCGAACGCAGCACCTCCGGATGCTTCTCCGCCAGATCGGGGATCAGCGTCCGCATCTTCGCCACGTAACGCGGATCGTAGACATCGTAGAATTTGAGGTTGCTCGTGCCGACCCGCGGCATTTTCCAGTCGTAGTCGGTGAGCTGCATGGTGTAGGGGGTCTCGCCGAGCGCGATCAGGCGGAAATCGCCCCAGTCGCCGATCGAATTGAATCCCCAATGCTCCAGCCGGCGGCTGACGGTGTGGAAGAAATCCGGTTCATAGTCCTTCTTGCCGTATTTGATCTGGAGATTGCGCCGGTTGAAGGCGATCTCCTTTTCATTGCCGACCGGGAAGGCGAACCATTCGGGCCGTCCGGCGCAGCGGATCGCATTGCCCGAGGTGGTCAGCACGTCCATGCCGTGGGAGAAGAAGAGCCGTCCTTCCGGATCGACCATCCACCACTTGCCGTCGTACTTGGCGACACGGAAATTGCCCGTCGCTTCGAGCTGCGGACCATTTTTCCAGCCGCCGAAACGGTTCCATTCCGCCGGCCGTTTCGAAGCGGCCAGCTCCTTCTCCTCCTCCCGGCGGTTGCGGACCAGATCGGCGTCGGAATGGATCTTGGCCGGCCACTCATCATGAACGAACTGACCATACCGGTCGATGAAGGGGAAGAACGGTTTCGGCGCCGCCTTGACCACGCCAGGCTCTTCCAGCCGGAGGTTGGTGATCCGGCAGTCGACCAATCCGGGCTTTTTCGGCTCGAAGGGCCACTGCATGTAGAACTCCACCGCCTTCACTTTCTCCGTGTCGATCACGGCGGGAGAGGGCACCCCCTTCGGGAAGCAAAACCGCTTCATGTGCGGCAGCTCCATCCGCAGTGTGCGCTTCTCGCCCGGGTTCAGGGCGATGCCGACGTAGCTCTCCTTGAAGTCCTTGTTGGGCCAGGAGCCGTTGGAGATGAACATCACCAGCCGCATCGGACGCTCCTTCGAGAGATTCTCAATGTCGGCGGCCAGCACCTTGTAACCGGACATATCCCAGACGCCGCTCTTGCCGGGCGGGGAGATCCGCACCCCGGAGGTTCCACGCGGGTCGTCGATCTTAAGATGGATCTCCCGACCGTTTACGGCAAATCTGCCGGAACCTTTGGCGGAGACGTTGTCCGCTTTGAAGGGCAGCTCCTCCGCGCCGACGGTGATCGCCGCAGCAGCAAGGAGACCGCACCAGAGATTCAATAACTTCATCATATCCTCACAAAGTCGGGGGGAATTACTTCACGTTGCCGCGGAGCGCCAGGTTGCCGTCGCGCCACTGCTCGACCCGCGGATTGGTGTACTGATCACGCTCGTCGGAAAGCTGACGGACGGAGAGCGTCTCGACATGGCCGTCGAACATCATCGCCTCAGCGTTGTCGGAGTGGCGGACGTAGGCCGGATAGTAGGCCGAAGCCGAGTTGTAGGGAGCGACCGGCGAGGTGGACTCGTAATAGGCGCCCTGGCCGCCACCGTGACGGATCTTGCCGTTGTATCCGGCGCAGACCGGCGGGGTGTCGATGAACATGATCAGCTTGTCGTTGCGGCCGAACTTCGAAATCTCATCGACCTTGTGCGGAACCTTCTTCTGGTTGTTGTTGAAGGTTTCGCCGAAGGTGAGCACGTTCAGACCGTAGTTGAGCCCCTTCGAGGTGAAAGAGTAGTTCGCGTCGGCCGGGCAGTGGAACGCATCCTTATTGATGCCGTACGACCTCTCGAAGACGTGGAACCAGTTTCCGGTCTGTGCTCCGAGGTAGCCGGTGATTGCCCAGTTGTCGTTGTCGTTGCTGTAGGAGGTCGCCGCCTTGCTGAAGAGCGAGAGGTTGCTGCGGCATCCGGCTTCCGCCGCCGCGTCGCGCGCCGCCGAGAACATCGGGTGCATCATTGCCGCCGCGATTGCGATAACTCCGACGATCAGCAGGAGTTCGAAAAGGGTGAAGTTGTGTCTCATTTTCTATTTCCTTTCCTTTTGTTGGGAGTGGGTTTCATCAATTTTTCCAAGTGGCCCAGAATCCGTTCGGATCTCTGCTCCAGCTACCACTGCCGACACTACCGTTGTCAGGGATCTGGGCATATTTCATCATCCTTGCATGTCCATCCACAAAAAGGACATTCATACCCTGTTTTTTCTGATGCCGCCAGTCAGCAAGATTATCCGCAACATTCCTGCGACCACCAACTTCCGGATTTGTTCCAGGTCGAGCGGTATCCATCACTATCATTCGCTGGGAAGGATGTTTAATAGACGTAAGCAGAAAGTTCGGTCCCGGAGCATTTGCCGACCAATCCTTACCATGATCCGCATAGTCCGGATTGGTATGATAAGAATTGGTGGAATAGTGCATGGAAATGCCCTTGGAGGAAGGCATCGATTCCGGCATTGCTGGACAGGCGAAAAACCCTTTCGGCCGATTATTGCCGCTAATGGAATTTTCAGGATACTTACACTCACCCACCGGACGATCATAGAAAACCTTGTCTTCGCTTTTCGCACTCGGATTAGCCAACAAGTACAGCATATCCTGCCATTTTCCCTGCTCGTCATAAGCTGCACTTGTCTTATTAAAATTCCCGTTGTACTTGGGAAATTTGTTCTTGTTGATGTCAACATACATCGCCATGTAGGTACCGATCTGCTTGAGGTTGTTGACGCAGGTGAGGTCCCGCGCCTTGGCCCGTGCACTGCTCAGCGCCGGCAGCAGCAGCGCCGCCAGAATGGCGATGATCGCAATCACAATCAAGAGTTCGATCAAGGTAAAATGCCTTTTCATTGGTGCCCTACCCTCCTTGTTAAAGCGCGACATGATGAATACCTTTCCTTGATTCGGGTTTCAATGCCATCACGGAGTTCCGTTCAATCAGAGTGTTGGTCAATTCGATCTTCTGCAGACTGTCAAGCTCATCGGCAAGGACGAGTTCGACCGCCTTCTCTGCGGTTTCCCGCAGCGGGCTCGCGATGGTCGTCAGCGAGGGGCGCTGGAATTCGGAGATCCCCGGATTCTCGAACGCCATCAGCGAAATGTCCTCCGGCACCCGCTTGCCAGCCAGCTCCTGAATCAGCCAGTTCACTTCGAGCGCCTTCATATCCTCGCCGGTCACCCAGACCGCTGTGCATCCGGCATCGATCATCTGCTTGACCGAGAGATGCAGCGGCAGCGTATTGGCGAACTTCAGGAGATACTCCTCCGGATCAAATCCGTTCTCCCGCAGCACGTCGCCGACGCCGTCCGCCCGGCCGGTACCGGTGTAGTCAGGTTCGTGAATGACGGCGATCCGCCGATGCCCTTTGCTGAAAAGATACTCTCCGGCGAGGTGACCGGTCGCGCGGCAGTCCACATAGATGGTGTGAAAATACTCGCTCTGATCATCGCTGAGCCAGACAATCGGCAGATTGCGCAGCTTGCGCAGCATTCCGATCGTTTCCGGCTCCCAGGCGATGCCGATGATGCCGTCGAACCAGCAGTCGGAAAGACTCCCGATGCGGTCCTCCGTAATCAGATTGATTCCGGCATTCGCCCGCGACAGCGCGAAGCAGATGTACTGGGTCAACGTATTGACGTATCCGCCCATCACCGTCTTGTACGGCGGCTCGGTCACCAGCGCAATCTGCTTGCTCCGCACGCCGACCCGCGGACGGAACCCCAGTTCGCGCGCCGCCGACAGCACCCGGCTCCGGGTTTCCGAGGGAATCAGCGCGCTGTTGTTGAACACACGGCTCACCGTCCCGGTCGAGACCCGGGCCCGGAGCGCCACCTGCGCCAGCACCCCCGATGTTCCATTGGTATTTCTCGTTCTCGATACAGCCATTTTTCTACACCTTTTTTTTGCTTCCTCTATAATTATACTCGATTTTCTGCAAATGTCAATAGCAAAATAGTAAAAATTGTCTCATTTATGCAATTTTTGCATAACAAGGAGAAAGCAAGAGGCCTCGGGATCGTTTTTTTGCAGAGAAAAAGCAACCGGTCAGCAGGAACCGGTCCCGTCATCACCATCGTCGAAACAGTCACATTCCGCATCGCCGAAGGGGTCAAACTCCATTTCGGCAGCATTGCCAAAGTCGGTTTTACTGAAGAGCTCGCGGATGATGGCGCCGGAGAAGCCGCGGCTGACCAGAAAACGGAACGCCTTCTCGCGCTTTTTACGAGGATCCTTCTCGTTTGAGAGCATACGAAGTTTGTATTCGAGGGCGCGGCGGGCGGCCTCGTATTCAAGATCGGCGGTCTTTTCGAGCGCGGCTTCGACATGTTCCGCCGCCAGCCCCCGGTTTCGGAGCCGCAACCGGATCAGCCGGGCGCCGCTTCCGCGTGCGGAAAGCGCATGGGCAAAATCCTCCGCAAGCAGTTCATCATTGAGGTAACCGCGACGGCGGCACTCGGTCACCGCGGCCTGCGCCTCCTCAACAGCCACTCCCGCCCGTCCGAGTTTCGAAAGCAACTCCCGCTCCGAATAGGAACGAATACTGAGCAGTCGCATCGCCCGCTCCAGCGGTGTAATACGACGTTTCCCCGGGTTACCTGATTCCATAATACCACCCTGTCTTATTCTTAAGCAAATCACGCCGGGAAAACTCCGGCCACCGGACGCAGGTTTTACGACTCCGGAATAATCAAAACCACCGGCTTAGCCGGTGGTATGCACCACGCCTTCAAGGCGATGTTA
>ENA-UONW01002124-UONW01002124.1-human-gut-metagenome-genome-assembly--contig:-CS52-NODE-2124-length-20621-cov-7.592580_pt1 | contig 20621 bp, 8 predicted proteins | sample MGYA00242463_ERZ724010 | MGnify/ENA metagenome assembly ERZ724010 | reverse complement strand
ATTGTATAAAAACTTTCTATATTTGTCTGCAGATCTGTAAAAAGCACTCTTAATGTTAAAAAAATGGCTATCCGTTCATTACTTTTTTGTATATTTTGCATTATAACGACGTACTTTCAGGCGCAAAACATAACATTCAGTAATTTGACCACTGAAGACGGCTTATCGCAGTTTTCGGTCAACAGCCTTTACATCGACGAAAGCGGATTGCTTTGGATTGGTACCCGTGAAGGGTTGAACCGGTATAACGGTACAGACATAAAGACCTACAAGTTGGAGAAGGACAATCCACACAGTCTTTTCAGCAATAGCGTCAATGCAATTACCGGTAACCAGAACGGGAAAATATATCTGTTGTGCAATGATGGAGTGGCCCAACTGGACCTCCACACGCAACAATTCAAGACACTGATAGCTGATAACATACAAAGCATATACTATCACAATGGATTGTATATAGCCAAGAATAACGAAATATATATCTATAACGAAAGTACCGGCAACTTCAACCTGTACTACCAATTGGCCGGCAAAAATCCGGAAATATACTGTATGCATTCCGATGGCCGTTATCTATGGATAGGTACCACCAGTGAGGGAGTCTATCGCATGCGGCTGGACAATCACGAATTGTCGCATCCCATTCCAACCGGCAACATTACCAGTATCTATGAAGACAATGAAAAAGAGCTTTGGATAGGAAGTTGGGATGATGGTTTGTACAACATCAAAACTGATGGCAGTATACAGAACTTCAAATACGACGCCAACAATCCATACAGCATTTCTTCCAATTTCGTCAGAGCATGTTGTGAAGACAATTTAGGGAATATCTGGATTGGGACGTTCAATGGGTTGAACCAATACAACAAAAAGAACGGGCGTTTCCAAAATCATACAGCCAACAATTACCAGGTAGACGGTCTGACACACTCTTCTGTTTGGTGCATTGTGAAAGACCAGCAAGGCACTTTATGGCTCGGCACCTACTTTGGTGGCGTCAACTATTTCAATCCGGAATATAACATCTATACCGTCTATAACTATTCATCCAATGAAAAAGAAGGATTAAGCGCCCCTGTTGTAGGACGTATTGTAGAAGATAAAGACAATAATTTATGGATAGCGACCGAAGGTGGCGGCCTAAACTACCTTGACCGACATAAAAATGAGTTCCGCCGATACCGTTCGGACAAGAACAATCCCAATACTCTTGCTCACGACAATATCAAAGCCCTTTATTATGATTCGATCCATAACGAAATCTGGATTGGTACTCATTTAGGTGGTCTCGACCGTCTGGATATACGAAACGGACGTTTCACTCATCATCGTATGGAGGAAGGCAATCCAAACACTCTACCTTCCAACATCGTACGCGACATCGAACCATATGGTCACGACAGTTTGGTCATTGCCACCCAAAACGGAGTATGCCTGCTCAGCAAGGCAACAGGCCGATGCCGCCAATTGTTTCAGGACACACAAGAAGGGCAGATGATAAAAATGGTGGCCGACATCGAATTTGACAGAGAAGGCCAGCTTTGGGTTGCAGCCACCGGTGAAGGTGTATACCGGTTCAACTTCAAAGACGGACAATTAAAGAAATACCGCCATTCCAACGATAACCCCAACAGCCTGAGCAACAACAATGTCTACAACATATTATGCGACAAGCAGGGCCATATCTGGTTTTCAACTTCAGGAAGCGGTCTGGATCTTTATCGTCCTGAAACTGATAATTTTCAGAACTTTGACCAGCTGCACAACGGATTGGTAAGCGACTGTATCTATGCCGCACAACAATCCCCCGTCAGCGGCAACCTGTTGCTCATCACCAACCAAGGTCTTTCCATCCTGGACCAGCACACTATGAAAACACGAAATTACAACCGCGACAATGGTTTCCCGTTGTCTTCCATCAACGAAAACGCCTTATGCGTTACAAGTAACGGTGAAATCTTTCTAGGCAGTACCAAGGGGATGGTAGCTTTCCAAGAAACCAGACTGCATTTTCCCAAAAAGCCTTATAACATCATCCTGTCAAAACTCTATGTCAATGGGAAAGAGATTGAAACAGGAGACGAAAGCGGCATCTTGCCACAAGCCTTCCGGTACACCCCCGAAATAACGCTCAAGGCCGGACAATCCATGTTTACCATTGAATTTGCTACCTCCAACTATGTGGCAGCCAATAAAGATGAAATAATCTATCAGCTGAAAGGGTTTTCCAACAAATGGACCGATACACATGCCAGCAATACCATTACCTATACCAACCTCAATCCCGGCACTTACACGCTGATCATTAAAGCCAAGAACCAAACGGACGACATTTGCCCGCCCGTCCAGCTTCGCATTCACATGTTGCCTCCATTTTACAAAACCATATGGGCTTACCTGCTCTATGTATTGGCAATCGGCAGTCTGTCCTGGTATCTCATCCGCACCTACAAGATGCGCATTAAATTAAGAGAATCACTCAAATACGAGAAAAAACATGCACAGGACATCGAACTGCTCAACCAGTCCAAACTACGTTTTTTCACCAACATCTCCCATGAGTTCCGTACACCGCTCACCATAATCATCTCTCAAATCGAGACACTGCTTCAGACACAAAATTTCACTCCGATACTCTACAACAAGGTATTGAGCATGTACAAGAACAGCATCCAGTTGCGCGAACTCATCACCGAACTGCTCGACTTCCGCAAGCAGGAGCAGGGGCACATGAAAATTAAAGTCAGCCAGCACAACATCATTGATTTCCTATACGAAAATTACCTGCTGTTTTTGGAGTATGCCCGTACCCGGCAGGTAGAGCTGAAATTTCAGAAAGAGACAGAAGACCTGGAAGTCTGGTACGATCAAAAACAAATGCAGAAGGTCGTTAACAATCTGTTATCCAACGCCATCAAGCATACCCGCCCGGAAGATGTCATCACGCTGTCTGTCGGCAGCGAGGACGGGAATGCCATCATCCGTGTAAGCGATACAGGTGACGGCATTGACGCCAAGGAAATCGACAAAATCTTCGACCGTTTCTATCAGGTAGATACCATTACCTCCGAAGGCATCAAGAAATCGTCGGGGACAGGTATCGGACTTGCCCTGACCAAGGGTATCGTTGAATTGCACCATGGCAGCATCCGTGTGGAAAGTACATTGGGTGAAGGAACCTCGTTCATCGTTACTCTTCCATTGGGTAACAGTCTGTACAAGGAAGAAGAAATAGACCACCGCAATCCAGTCAGTCAACAGATAGACATTGAGAAACCGGAAATGGACATTCTGCTGAAAAGCGAAATGGAAGAGTATCGGCAGACTTCCCAGGCATCCGGCTCCCACAAAATACTGATTGTAGAAGACAACGACTCCATACGCCAAATGCTGGAAGAAATCTTTTCACCCTTCTATCAAGTAATGACCGCCGCAGATGGAGAGGAGGCATGGGAACAAATCAACAAAGAGCAACCCAACATTGTGGTGAGCGATGTTGTCATGCCCCGCATGTCGGGAACCGAATTGTGCAAACGCATCAAGTCCGACTTCAACACATGCCACATTCCTGTAGTTCTTCTCACTGCCCGTACCGCTATCGAACAAAATATCGAAGGCCTCCGTATCGGTGCAGACGACTACATCACCAAACCCTTCAATACCAGTCTGCTCATTTCGCGATGCAACAATTTGGTGAACTCACGCATCCTGCTGCAAGAGAAATTCAGCAAACAGCCACAAACCACTGCACAGCAGCTGGCTACAAACCCTATCGACAAGGACATCCTCGACCGCGCCATGGCTGTCATCGAAAAGTACCTGGACGATGCCGAGTTCAATGTCAACACCTTCGCCCGAGAAATGGGAATGGCCCGTACCAACCTTTTTGCCAAACTGAAAGCCATTACCGGACAGACACCCAACGAATTCATTCTGACCATCCGCCTCAAAAAGGGTGCCTACATGCTGCGAAACAATCCCGAACTGAACGTTACAGAGATTTCAGACCGCATCGGATTCAGTTCTTCCCGCTATTTCTCCAAATGTTTCAAAGACGTCTACCACATCAGCCCATTGGCCTACCGGAAAGGAGAAGATACCGACACAGACAAGGGTTGCGACAAGGAATGACACTCGAAGACAGAATGTTCCGACAAGATAGTCTGTACCATTCATAACATAAGATGGCATCTCATGCTGCACAAGATGGCATCTTGTGCAAGGTATCCTACAAGGTCGGCAACCACAACCTGCTACCTAAGTTCCCGAAAAAGGCTTTCATGTACGTTTTTCGACTTTCTTTGAACGATTCCTCACACCCGCATCCCGAAGCAACCTCTATTTTTGCGTGAATTTTAAACCAAACATCAACGCCATGAGGACTTCATTCCACATTTTATTCCTGCTTCCTACAGGATGTACACTGCTGGCAGCATGCGGCCATACTTCCAAACAGTCAAAAGAGACAAGGAGCAATGACAAGCCCAATGTCATCTATCTCATCTCCGACGATTTGGGAATCGGTGACTTGAGTTGTTATGGTGCCACTCAAATCAGTACCCCCAACCTTGACCGTCTCGCCGGCCAGGGACTGCAGTTCACCAACGCATACGCCACATCATCGACCAGTACTCCCTCACGCTTCGGCCTGCTTACGGGCATGTACCCTTGGCGACAGAAAAATACGGGTATCGCTCCCGGCAATTCTGAACTTATCATCGACACCGCCTGTGTTACAATGGCCGATATGTTCCAGGCAAAGGGGTACGCTACGGCCGCCATCGGGAAATGGCATTTGGGGCTGGGTCCCAAAGGAGGGACCAACTTCAATGGCCTCATCAAGCCCAATACGCAGGACATCGGTTTCGGATACGAATACATCATACCCGCTACTGTCGACCGCGTTCCCTGTGTCTTCGTGGAAAACGGCCATGTAGACGGTCTCGACCCGAACGACCCGATTACTGTAAGCTATGAACACAAGGTAGGCAACTGGCCCACCGGAGAAGAAAATCCGGAGCTGGTCAAACTGAAACCCAGCCAAGGGCACAACAACACCATCATCAATGGCATTCCCCGCATCGGATGGATGACAGGCGGCAAATCGGCGCTATGGGTGGACGAGAACATTGCGGATGTCATCACAGACAAAGCCAAGAACTTCATTATTGACCACAAGGACCAACCTTTTTTCCTCTATATGGGAACCCAAGACATACATGTTCCGCGTGTACCCCATCCCCGTTTTGCGGGTAAGAGCGGACTGGGCACCCGTGGTGATGTCATCCTTCAGCTGGACTGGACAGTGGGAGAAATCATGCACACGCTCGACAGCCTGGGTATTGCCGACAATACCCTCTTCGTATTCTGCAGTGACAACGGCCCCGTCATCGACGACGGCTATCAGGACCAAGCCCGCGAATTGCTGAACGGCCATACACCGATGAAGCACTACCGTGGCGGCAAATACAGCGCCTACGAGGCCGGAACGCGTATTCCCTTCATTGTACGTTGGCCGGCCGCCATCCAGCCGGGCAAGCAACAGGCATTGTTCTCCATGATTGATGTCTATGCTTCATTGGCCAATCTCTTGGACTATAAGTTACCTGCCGGAGCCGCCCCCGACAGCCGCAATCAGCTTGCGACATTCTTGGGTAAAGATACTGCCGGATGTGAATACGTAGTCCAACAAAATTTGAACAATACCCTCTCCATCATTCAAGGCAATTGGAAATATATAGAACCCAGCGACCAGCCTGCCATCGAGTTTTGGACAAAAATGGAATTGGGAAATTCCCGCGAGGCACAGCTGTACAATCTGGCAGAAGATCCTTCCGAAAAGAACAATGTCTTCAAGGACAATTCACAGAAAGCCGAACAGCTGGCGAAATTGCTGGAGGGGATAAAAAAGAATCGATAAGGCCCCCTTATAACGCATTTCAAATGCCAATTGTACGGAATTATACTATTTGTGAACAATTCATTAAATAGAGATTACATTGTATACCATATTTTTGCACCGGTCTTGTACCGCATTGCAATATATGCCGCGAAACAACCTTTATTATTAACTAACTAATTTAATATTTATGATGAGACGAAAACTCATTTTGATGTTATTTGCAAGTCTCCTCTGTTGCTTCCAAAGTATAAAGGCACAAACAGGAGGCGAGATTACAGGAAAAGTAATCGATGCAATGGGAGAACTTCCCGGTGTAAGTGTTGTTGTAAAAGGAACAACTAATGGAATCAGTACCGATCTTAACGGTGAATTCAAACTAACAGGTGTTAAACCCAATGACATCTTACAATTTTCTTTCATTGGCTACAAGACTCAAGAAATCAAAGTCGGTAATCAAAAGACATTCACTGTAACAATGGAAGAAGATTCAGAGACATTGGAGGAAGTCGTTGTTGTTGGTTATCAAGAAGTCCGCAAGAAAGATTTAACGGGTTCCGTAGCCAAAGCAAACATGAAAGACATTCTGTCAACCCCTGTAGCTTCATTCGATCAGGCCCTGGGAGGACGTATTGCAGGTGTCAATGTAAGTTCAGGTGAAGGCCAGCCCGGCGCAACAATGAACATCACAATCCGTGGTAACAACTCTCTGACTCAAGACAATTCTCCACTTTATGTCATCGATGGTTTCCCTGTAGAAGATGCTGCAGCAGGTAGTACTATCAACCCTTCAGACATCGAATCCATTGATATTCTGAAGGATGCTTCGGCTACAGCCATCTATGGTGCCCGTGGTGCGAATGGTGTAGTTATCATTACCACCAAACAGGGTAAAATCGGAAAGACACAGATCTCATACGATGGTAGTTTTGGTATTTCACAGGTCACAAAAACTCTCGACATGATGGATGCCTATGATTTTGTTAAATTACAGGCTGAAATAGACCCAACAGGAATAGAAAACACCTACTTCATGGAATATAATGGGAAAAAATATTCGCTCGAAGACTATCGGAACGTTCCACAGAACAATTATCAAGATGAAATCTTCCGCACAGCCTGGCAACAAAGTCACAATGTCCGCCTGAGTGGAGGTTCAGAAGTCATCCGATACAATGCATCTTTATCCTATTATGACCAGGAAGGTATTCTACTCAACTCAGACTACGAACGTTTACAAGCACGTATGAATACCTTAATCAAACGTGGTAAACTCACTGCAAACATCAATACGAATTATTCGCGTTCAATCAAAAATGGAAGTTCACCATCCGAAACCTCCTATTCCGGTATGAACAACCTGTTTTATAGCGTTTGGGGTTACCGTCCGGTCAACTACCCTGACGGAACATTGGATGACCTGCTCAACAATCTGATGGATGATGACTTGGATGCATCAAACGACTATCGTTTTAATCCTATTTTGGACCTGAAGAATGCTTATAAGAAAAATTATACAGACAATCTGCAAATCAATGGTTATGTGGAATATGAGTTCATCAAAGGATTGAAACTGAAAGTATCCGGCGGTTATACATATGACAATCGTCACAGCGACACTTTCAACAATTCACAGACCCGTTATGGCGGTCCCACTTCAACCGACAAAGTCAATGCAGAAATTGTTCGCCAACAACGTCTCACTTGGTTGAATGAGAACATTCTTACTTACCAGACCAACTTCAAGAACAAACACTACTTAAATGCAATGGCTGGTGTCACTCTGCAGAACTCGGATTACGAATATTACTCACTCCGTACTAAACAAATACCCAACGAATCATTGGGAATGGCAGGTATGAGTCAAGGTACATTCGACAAATCGTCTTCACTGAAATCATCTTGGGCCATGCTCTCCTATTTGGCACGGTTCAATTACAATTACATGTCGAAATACTACGCAACAGCATCTTTCCGTGCAGACGGTTCTTCCAAATTCAGCAAAAAGAATCGTTACGGTTATTTTCCTTCCGGATCTCTTGCCTGGAGCTTCTCCGAAGAAGAATTTCTGGAAACAATCAAGCCCGTTTTATCCAGCGGTAAGTTGCGTTTAAGTTGGGGTTTGACAGGTAACAACCGTATTGGTGAATACGACCGTTTTGCATTGTTGGATATGATTAAGTCACATGTCAACAATGAAGACATTCCCAACACAGTGTATCCTTTTGATGGAAATAACAGTAATGTAGGTGTAGCCCCTATCTCTCTGCCCAATGAAGACCTGAAATGGGAAACAACCGAACAATGGAATTTGGGTATTGATCTGGGATTTTTCGACGAACGTATCGGATTTACAGCCGATCTCTATCGCAAGACCACTCGCGATTTGTTATTGGACGCTACATTGCCTTACTCATCCGGCTATCCGAGTGCCATGAAAAATATTGGTAAAGTACGTAATGACGGTATAGAATTAACATTGAACACAGTCAATATCAAAAACAAGAACTTTGAGTGGAGTACCAACTTCAATATAGCTTTCAACAAGAACGAAGTTTTGGAATTGACCGAAGGCCAAACCAGCCTGTTAAGCACTGCCAATTTTGACCAGAACTTCAATAGCCAACCAAACTATATTGCCAAAGTAGGTTATCCCATGGGTATGATGTATGGTTATGTTTACGAAGGAACATACAAATATGAAGATTTCGACAAGTCAGGAAATACCTATACACTGAAAAGTAATATTCCACACTATACCAGTGAAAGCAACACCCAACCTGGTATGCCCAAATATGCAGACCTGAATGGCGATGGTGTAATCGATACGAACGACCGTACCATGATTGGTCGTGGTCTGCCTATCCACACTGGAGGTTTTACCAACAATTTCCGCTATAAAGATTTCGATTTGAGTGTTTTCTTCCAGTGGTCATACGGCAATGATATCCTGAACGCCAACCGTCTATTCTTTGAAAGCGGATTCCAAAAGAAAAAAGACTTGAACCAATTTGCAAGTTATGCAAACCGTTGGACTCCAGAAAATCCATATAGCGACATTCCTGCAGCAACTAACTCCAGCTCAAATCTTGTTATTTCTTCCCGTGTTGTTGAGGATGGTTCATTCCTGCGCTTGAAAACTGTAACATTAGGCTACACAATTCCCAAAACATTCTTAAGTAAATATAAGATTGACAATGCCCGAATTTATGTAGCAGCATCGAACTTATGGACACTGACCGGCTATTCCGGATACGACCCCGAAGTTTCTATCCGTGAAGGTGCTTTGACTCCAGGTTTGGATTTCTCCTCTTATCCAAGAGCCATGTCCGTCAGCTTCGGTCTTAATTTAGGTTTTTAATCTCATAAACACAATTCCATATGAAAACTTTTAAAACAACCATATTATTCCTTTTCACAGTTTTAGCGGTAAGTTCCTGTGATTTTCTAGACAAGGAACCTACTAAACTAACTCCTGAGGTTTACTTCAACAATGAATCAGAAGCAACCTCGTTCCTGACTTCAATATATGCACCGTTAGCATCACAGAATTATTATGGAAACTCATATATGGATTTGGTTGCAGGTGATGATCTTTCTCACTATGGCGGCGGCCGTAATCCTTCTTCCAGCGGTGCTATTGCCTGTAACAATGCCAACTCCAGTTCTCCCTACTTCAGTAGATTGTGGATTACATTATACTCAGGTATTGACCGTGCTTGTACCTTCTTGGAACATATAGACCAAACGCCCGACATCAGCGATGCCACACGTGAACAATACCGCTCGGAAGCACGTTTCCTGCGCGCTTTCTATTACTTCACTTTGGTAGAATGTTGGGGAGATGTTCCATTCAGAACCACCGCTACCAACAGCGTAGTAGGACTTGACATCGAGCGTACTGACAAAGAAAATATCTATGACTTCATCGTAACAGAAATGTCAGAATGTGCCAACAATCTGAAGACTGCCGCCGAACTGGGCTACAAACCGGGACGTATCTCACGTTCTACTGCATGGGGCATCTTGGCCCGCGTGTATCTGTTCCGTGCTGGAGAACACTATCGCGATAATGAAAGCGGAAATGCCGAACAAATCAAAGAATACTTCAAGCAAGCTGGTATTTATGCCCAAAAAGTAATGAATGAGGGACATGGACTGGCCGAGAACTATTGGGATGTATTCATCGACATGTGCTCCAACAACTATAATACAACTGCCAATGAAAGCATTTGGGAAGTAGAATTCGCCGGTAATTATACTGAAGAAGTCCGTGCAGAAGGCCGTATAGGTAACCTACTTGGTATAAAGTGTCCCGACGTCTCCAACGAACAATCCATCATTGGAAAACAAGACCCCGGATATGGTTATGCTTACTATTGGTCTACCCCGAAATTATATGATTTATATGTAAACAACCATGATCAGGAACGTTTCTATTGGAATTTGGCTCCATTCGAATATGTGGAAAAAACAAAAGGTAAAGGAGTAACCGGACGAAAGTTCGAAAAGAATGAACTGGAGAATGCCCGTGCCCAAGGTTGGTGGAACAAATCATACACATACGGAGAAGGGGATGTAACCAACAAAACAGGCGACTACGAAGACGGAACGAAACTCAACAAATCGCGTGCCTGTGGCAAGTTCCGTAGAGAATATGAATGCCAGAACGAAAAAAAGAATAAAAACTATACATCCATCAACTTCCCCATGCTTCGCTATTCGGATATCCTGCTGATGATTGCCGAATCAGAGAACGAAATAAACGATGCTCCTACGACTCTAGCTTACAAGTGCCTGAACGATGTAAGAAGACGAGCCGGTATCGACACCTACGAAGAAGGCTCACTGAGTAAGGAAACATTCCGTCAAGCTATCAAAGATGAACGTGCCATGGAATTCTGTTTTGAATACACACGACGTTTTGACCTGATTCGTTGGGGAGAATATATTGAAGACATGAACGAACTTGCCCCCCTTGCACAGCAAGGTGACGGAAGCAATTGGAATGGTGGTGACAAATACAGTGTATGGACCTATTTCCAAATAAGCGAAGCATACAATTATTTCCCGATTCCCGATAGCGAAATCTCTGTCAACAAAAAAATGACACAAAATCCTGGGTGGTAATCAGCATCTGACGAACATTAAAATAATGAAGAATATGAAACTAAATAAATTCTTACTATTAACAGCTTGTATAACAGGTTTTGTTTTCACATCTTGTGAAAATGAAATGAAACAAGACCCAGAACTCGACATCGTTGCCACAGGTGACGGTATAGTCTACGACGGACAAACCATAACCGTACAGAAAGGAACTCCCATTACATTCCAATTGGGTGGAGCAAATGACTTCCTTACTTTTTTCAGCGGAGAAGCAGGAAGCAAATATGAATATAGAGAACGTTCACAAGTCGCAACCGACCAAATCGAAAGTTCCAAACTGAAACTGGACATCAAGACCGAGTATGGAAAACTTGACATGATTGACTTCAAGGTATTAATTTCTAAATCCTTTGAAGGATTAGCCAAGAATGATTTTGAAGCAGACTCCATTCTGGTGGAACAACATGACGGATGGCAAACTCTTTTATCTACAGAAGACATGCCCAACCCTACCAGTACCCAAACTTACGAACTGGACATGCTCCCCTATCTGGGAGAACGTGTGGCATTAGCTTTTGTATACAAAGGTATCGCCAACGACCAGACTCAACCGAAAGTATATATACAGAATCTGCAGGTTGTAAACCAAATGACTGACGAGACATCTACTTCACTGGCTGCCTCTTCACTGGGTTTCACACCTTTGAACATGATGTACAAACATAATCTGAGCGATCAGAAATCAATGACAAGTAACCGTCCATACGGAACTGTCAGCAACAATACCAGTGGCATTTGGAACCTTTCCGATATGAACAATTTCTTCATTCACAGTTCAGGTGGCGGAGCAGCACTAAAATACAGCTGGCTGACTTCCAACCTTTTTGTAGTGAACGCATGTACCCCCGATTCTGGTACACCCTTAAAAAACATAACTCAAAGCCTTGACAGCTATACATATACATATACTGAGGCTGGTACCTATACCGCTACATTCGTTGCTACAAACGGCAATTATAACCAGCAAAAAAGGATTATACGTGAATTTACAATCAATGTGACAGAATAAAGAATCTCTAAGGCACAAAACTTCTAACTTTAAACTATCAACATAGACTCATTCACGAACTACTTACAAGGGGAGGACGTCCATACGTTCCTCCCTTTTTTATTCTAAAGTTATACATTCATTTATCACAATATAATTTTTTTTGTAAACAAAGAAATGCCTTATCACAAATCTACGTAACTTTACCCACTGAAAATATAACAAGAACCGATAATAACATGAACAAGCTCATCCTTATTACATTGTGTGCATTCGTCTCCGTTTGCACCCATATGGAGGCCCAAAATTCCGATGAACAGAATTCGGCCATTATCCACGCATTACTGCCTGCACCGCAATCTGTCGTAACTTACGACGAGGAAGGTGTCAGCCCAATGGACATCAAAGGCTTATATGCTGCGAAAAAAGTTCAGCTACCGGATAGCATCAAGAGTATCAAGAGTTTCCCCTACGTCATGAGGGACACGGAAGAAGGGAGTATCCTGCTTGAAACAGACAGAAAGATACAAGATGAAGAAGAATACGAACTGACCATCCAGGATAAACAGATCAGAATATGCGCCCGGACGTCCAAAGGGCTGCTATACGGCTTAATGACACTGGAACAGCTGGCCAGAGTGGCACGTGAGATTCAGGCTGAAATACCTGCCCTTCAAATAAAGGACAAACCTTACAGCAAGTATCGGGCCATTCATCTGGACTTGAAACACCATATAGACAAAAAGGAATATATGTACCACATCCTGGACAAGATGGCCTCGTATAAGCTGAATGCAGCTATCGTTGAGTTCGAAGACAAAATAAAATATGAGACATACCCTGTCATCGGTGCTCCCAATGCATGGAGCATAGACGAATGGGAAAAATGGTGCGAATATGCCCACCGGCTCAATATTGAAGTCAGTCCGCTGATTCAAGGCATCGGGCACGCAGATTACATCCTGAAGCATGAAGAGATGAAACATTTGCGCGAAAACCCTGCTTCCGACTGGGTATGCTGCCCGTCGAACGAAGACTACTATAAAGTCCAATTCAGTCTTTATGCCGATGCCATAAAGGCTACTCCACATGGGAAATACCTGCATGTAGGCGGCGACGAAGTCGGGACGTTGGGAACCTGCCCTTTATGCAAGAAGCAGCACAAGAACGCACTCGAACTGCAAATGAAATGGCTGAAACGCGTAAGCGACTATGCCGTAAAGCACGGCAGAACCCCCATTTTCTGGGATGACATGGTATTCAAACAAGCCGGACTTTATCCTGCCATATTGGACCAGATTCCACCTCAGCAAGTAGATTCGGTGTGGAACAGACAACTTCCCGAATTGGACAAACATATCCAATCGTTTCCCAAAGAGGTTATCTACATGCGCTGGCAGTATGGGAATGCCAACCAGCCGGGCAACAAGAAAGCACTGAAGTGGTATCACGACCACAAGCTGAAAACAATGGGAGCCACCGCAGCCCAGACCACCTTTGCCATGATGCCCCTGGGAGGTTTTGTCGACAATATCAAAAGCTTTCAGCTTGCAAGAAAGGATATTCCTATCGAAGGCGTACTCTGTACTGCATGGGACGATGCGTCTCCGCTCAGCGATACGTTCTGGCAAGGCTTTATAGCCCATGCACAATACAGCTGGAACATACAGCAGGAGATGCCAAAGGACGAATTCGACAAGCGTTATCGTATCAATGAATTCGGATATGAAGCAGCCCAGCTGCCCAACTTCCGTCCGTTGCTGGAAAGTACATTCGCCCTTTGGGAAACCGGCCTATTGGACGAAGGAGTGAGACGCGCACTGTATCGTACTGGCGGCAAATTCAAGCTGATGAGCCTGCCTACACCGAACAAAGGCGAATGGAGCCGGAAATACCAGCAACGGCTGGAAGAAGCCCGATCCGGACTGGCCAAACATCAGCAGTTGCGTGAGCTTCTGTCTGTGTATCGGAACGAGGCTGTACGAAACGAATATTCCATACAGGTCTTCGAATGTATCAATGACCTGACGGGCTATACGGCCGAACTGTTGTATGCATTGGCCGAGTATGACCAGAAACGGGACTTTCCAAGCCTGAACAACCTGAAACTTTGTGTAAACAAGTTCGACACGGTCCGGCAGAACATGGAAAGCGTCTATTCGCAGATACGCGTCCTGGGACAGCCGGAAGGTTATCTGTTGCCGATGAACTATCATTCACACCTGGCCATCCAGACAACAAACTCCGATTGGATGTTTTGGTATGAAAACAAATTCGTCAAACTCATCAAAGACAAGATTCTGTCAGTTCAATAACCCGCATATACTCATATAAAATCCATGTTATGACAAAATATATCAAGATTCTGGCCTATTCATTGTTTCTGGCTGTTGCGGCGCAACCGGCAAACGGAACAGAAAAGATTTACAAATTGTGGTACACCGCTCCCGCAGCCAACGATGGAGGGGTGTTTGAAAAAGACTGGAGCGACCGTCCCACCGACGCCGACTGGGAACGATACTCCCTGCCCATCGGCAACGGCTATATGGGCGCATCGGTTTTCGGGCGGACCGACTCCGAACGCATCCTTCTGTCCGACAAGACCCTGCATATCCGCGGACTATGGGGGACAGAGACCAATACGGCCTTTGCCAATGTTTATCTCGACTTCTTCCACAACAACCGCAAGGACTATGAACGAAGCCTGACACTGAACGACGGCATCCAGCGGGTGCAATACAGCTATCAGGGAACAACCTACAAGCGTACCTACTTTGCCAGCTATCCGGACAAGATTATCGCCATCAAGCTGACAGCAGATCAGGCGGCCAGCATCACGTTCAACGTGCGGATACAGATTCCCTATCTGGTACCGTTCGGAGCCCTACAACGCCCCGATTCCATCACCAAAGGGTATCTGAGCGGGCCTACACAAACCCGATTCAGCGGTAACGGACGTACAGGAAGGGTTGTGGCCGAAAGCGACAACATCCTTTCCATGCGTGGCGAAACGGAATACCTGAAAATGATTTATGAGGGAAGAATCAAAGTCATCCCTTACGGAGGAAGCATCCATGCCAACCGCACGGACGACGGGAACGACTGGCTGCACGTAGAGAAAGCCGATTCGGCAGTCATACTCCTGACGACAGGTACCAACTACAAACTGCAGACCTCCGTCTTCGAAGGAGCGCCTGCCGGCAGGCTGAAGAATCAGGCCGACCCGCACGACGAGGTAGTCAGGACCATTGAAAAAGCTTCTGCCCTGGGTTACGAACAGCTGCTGGAAAGGCATTCGGCCGACTACCGCCAGTTTTTCGACCGCGTGAAAATCGATTTGGGCGAAGCTCTGCCCGCGCTGCCCACCGACAAGCTGCTGAAAAACTATAAGGAAGGGAAAAACAGCAACTATCTGGAAGAACTGATGTTCCAGTACGGGCGCTATCTGCTGATCTGCAGTTCGCGCAAGGGAACCCTGCCCCCATTGTTGCAAGGCGTGTGGAACCAGTACGAACTGGCTCCGTGGAACAACAACTATACCCACAACATCAACATACAGATGAACTACTGGCCCGTTTTCAGTACGAACCTGGCAGAGCTCTTCGAAAGCTATGTGGACTACTACAAGGCCTACCGCCCGAAAGCGGAACAGATAGCCTCGGCATATATCCGAAAGCACCATCCCGATGCCTACTCTTCCAAACCCGGCGACAACGGATGGGTCATCGGAGCTGGTGCAGGGCCTTTCTTCATCGGACAGCCAGGAGGACACTCAGGCCCGGGTACCGGAGGAATGACCGCCAAACTCTTTGCCGACTATTACTACTTTACGGCCGATGACAACATCCTCGAGGAAATAAGCTATCCGGCCATTGCGGGCATGGCGCAGTTCTTCTGCAAAACGCTGACCGACACACTCGGCCACATGCTGGCCTATCCCTCATCGTCGCCCGAACAGTTCAGCAAGCTGACGGGGAAACCCTATCCCACCGTCGGGTGTGCCTTCGACCAGCAAATGATTTACGAGACCTTCAACGACGTCCTGAAGACTTCCCGAATCCTTCATCGGAGCAATGCCCTGACCCGAAGAATCAAGAAGCTTATGCCACAGCTCGACCCCGTAATCGTCGGCAAGTCCGGCCAGGTCAAGGAATATCGCGAAGAAGAATACTACGACGACATTGTGCTGGAGACCAACCACCGTCACATCTCCAACCTGATAGGCCTATACCCGGGTACCCTCATCAACCACCAGTCACCGCAATGGATTGATGCCGCCCAAACCACGCTCAACCTGCGCGGAGACGCTTCGACAGGATGGTCCATGGCACACAAGCTGAATCTGTGGGCCAGAACCGGAAACGGAGAACGGGCCCATCAGGTGCTCGAAACGCTGCTGAAAACGGCCGTAGCAGATAACTTATGGACCAACTGCATCGCCGTCCTCCGCTCGCCTTTCCAGATTGACGCAAACTTCGGAACGACCGCAGGCATTGCCGAAATGCTTCTGCAAAGCCATGAAGCGTATATCAGTCCGCTACCGGCTCTTCCCGACAACTGGCAGACGGGAAGCTATGAAGGGCTCGTGGCACGGGGCAATTTTGAAATCTCCGTCCAATGGAAAGACAAGCGGATCACCCAACTGCAAATCCGCTCCAGAAAGGGAATGCCTTGCAGAATCAAGCTGCCGGACGGAGGCACTCTGCAACTGACTGATTCCAAGCGGCACGAAGTCGCATACCGGCTGGAGGAAGGTAACATCGCATCCTTCGGCACGCAAGCCAACGAAGTCTATACGTTCCGCTGCGAAGAAGAATAAGACAGCCCCCTCGGAACCATCCGAAAGCATTGCCGCTTCCGATGCAAAACATTGCTTTCTTTGAGGGAAAACATTGCTTCTTCCGGAGGAAAACATAGCCGCCTTTTCAGCGGCCCCTACCCGGCTTCCGATTTGCCCGGCCCGAAGCATCCGTTTGCCCGGCTTAAACGAATGATTTGCCCAGCTTAAACCGTCGCTTTACCCAGCTTAAACGACTGCTTTAAGCTGGGCAAACGTTTGACGGGATACGGAGAGGCGAGGATGCTTCTGCCATCCTGTTTGCAAAACCCCGATAATATCGCTACATTTGCAGAAAACAAGAACGTATGCAAGACTCATTCAACCTCCGCTTCTCCCCCCTTCAGGGGTATACCGACGCCGCCTACCGCCAGGCGCACGCCCGCTGCTTCGGCGGCGTGGAATGCTACTACTCCCCCTTCGTGCGGGTGGAGCACGGCGAAATCCGACGGAAAGACGTGCGCGACGTGGAGCCCGACAACAACCGGGGCCTGCGGCTCGTCCCCCAGCTCATTGCCTCCGACGCAGAAAAAGGGAAACGCATCCTGTCGCTCTTCGCCGACAAGGGCTGGCAGGAGGCCGACGTCAACCTGGGCTGCCCCTTCCCCATGCTGGCCAAACGACACAACGGAGCGGGCATGCTGCCCCATCCCGACGAGGTGGAGCGGCTGCTGACGGCCCTTTGCGAGAAGTTTCCGCAGATACATCTGTCCGTCAAGCTGCGCCTGGGTTGGGAACGGCCCGACGAATGTCTGGCCCTGCTTCCGCTGCTCAACCGCCTGCCGCTGACGGACATCATCCTGCATCCCCGCCTGGGCAAGCAGCAATACAAGGGTGTGGTGGATATGGAGGGATTCCGAACGTTCTACGAAGGCTGTGAGAAGCCGCTCTTCTACAACGGCGACCTGCTGACGACGGACGACATCGACCGCATCCGCCACGAGTTTCCGCGGCTGGCAGGCGCAGTCATCGGCCGCGGACTGCTGGCCAATCCGGCACTGGCACTGGAATATACGCAGGGAAAGCCCCTGACGGAAGAAGAGAAAAGGGAACGGATCAGGCAGATGCACTCCGACGTGTTCTGCCGCTACGCCGACCAGCTGGAAGGCGGCGACCAGCAACTGCTGATGAAAATGAAGAGTTTCTGGGAATATCTGCTGCCCGACGCCGACCGCAAGGCACGCAAAGCCATCCACAAGGCGACGCGTCTGGAAGCTTATCAACAAGCTGTAGGCAGCTTGTTGAAGTCCTGAACACAGGTTGTATACAACATTCAGGCACGGAGTGCACAGCCTCAAAGGGCCATGCAGTCCGTGCCTGAACGTTTATTATATCCTTACAGACAAGGAGTGAATCTCAGCTTGTAGGAATGTTCCTCCTGAGATACGCGATAGATGGGGAGCGTGTCGACATCGCTGCCACAGCTGGCATTGCCCACACCCCGCATAACGGCATCCAGATGGAGCACGATGTACGGACGGGCTGTCAGTTCCCACATGTGCTGTCCCTTCATCAGATCCTCGTCGGTGTAACGCAGAGCCGAGAAGGAAACGTTGCCTTCCGTACGGATGCAGACACCCTTGCCCGAAGCGTCGGTCAGCTTCAGTTCGCGCAGGCCTTCACGGTTGCCCATAGACTGCGGCTTGACATACTTCTCGACCATATCGTCCACGGTCGTCGTATAGCGGCCCACCATGCAGCCGTCCTTGCGGTCGTTGTAGTTCTCCCACGGACCGTAGGCGTAGTAGTCAACCTGGCTCAGCGAGGGGTTGATACCACACACCAGGCCGCAACGGCGCAGGTCGGCCGTATGAGGCTGGAACACGGCGTCCATATCCATCGTACCGTCGGGGGCAAAGGTGTAGGTAATCTGCGTGTCGCAGAGCGAACCCTTACGGACGGTCTTCACCACGACTTTCGCACCGTCTTTCGTCACTATGCACTCGCCTTCGGCCTCAAGTCCGTTCTCCGTACGGGTAAAGCGGTCGTTCTCTATCCAGCGATGGTTGTCATAGACAAAGCCCTGACCTTCGCTGACAACGGCCTGGCCGTTCATCACCAGCGACATCATCTGGCCGTTCTTGCGGTTGAATACGGCTTCTACGTTGGCATTCTTCACGCTTACGGTGCTTTCCGTCTCTTCCACCTGCAGGGCCAGCTTGCGGCCGCCCTTAGTCGAGAGTGCGGGCAGCGGGCCGCGATCCAGCAACGTGTATTGCTGCTGTGCTACCACATGGCCTGCCGGTGCCCAAGGAGCAGCTTCCTTCTTGCATACCTGGAGGTTGAGCATCACTTCCTCGCCTGCCTTCTGTGCCTGACGCAGCTTGAGGGTGTTCAGTTTCAGCGTCACGGCCAAAGAGTCGTCGGGCATTACGCGATCCAGCATCATGCTGTCGGCCGCCAGTGCCACACCATCCTTCACGGCCTGCCAGCGCAGGTAGAAACCGTCGAGCGGCAGGAAGTCGTAGGTGTTCTTCAGCAGCACGCTGACTTCATCCTTCGGTACATCCACTTTCAGGAGGCCGAAGTGCACGTACTGGTACGCTGCCTTCACCTCCTTCAGCTTCGGCGACTCGTCGCGCGTGGCGGGGATGATGCCGTTGGAGCAGAAGTTGCCCTGATGGGGGCCGGGGAAGTCATAACCCGTGTGCAGGCGGTAGATGCCCTTCTTCATTTCGTGAGGCTCGTAGATGGCCTGGTCCACCCAATCCCAAATGGCACCGCCGATGGTGGACGAACTGCTTTCGATGCTCTGCCAGTATTCCTTCAAGTTACCGATGGCATTACCCATGGCGTGGGCATATTCGCAGATGAACATCGGCTTGTCGAAGGAGTTGACATACTTGTCCATCCACCGCATGCCCGGATACATTTTCGAATAGAGGTCGCTGAAACGGTTGCCACCGAAATCCTTTCCGTCGCGCGTTCCTTCGTAGTGGATGGGACGATTGTCCAGACGGCGGGCTGCATCGTAGCAGGCCTGGAAATTGCTGCCGCCTCCGGCCTCGTTACCCAAGCTCCAGAAGATGACAGACGGATGGTTGCGGTCGCGCAGCACCATGCGGTCAATGCGGTCCACAAAGGAGGGAATCCACGACGGCATGTCGCTGATGGACTGGTTGGCATGATTCTCAAGGTCGGCCTCATCCATGGTATAGAGTCCGAAGTAGTCGAACATGGCGTACATCTTGGCCGCGTTCGGATAGTGGGACGTGCGGATGGTATTGATGTTGTTCTGTTTCATCAGCAATACGTCGCGCAACATCGACTCTACAGGCACGGCACGGCCGTAAAGGGGGTGCGTATCGTGGCGGTTCGTACCTTTGAAGAACACGCGCTGGCCGTTGATGTACACCAGCGGGCCACGCACTTCGATGTCTCTGAAGCCATATTTCGTAGAGAAGGCCATCTCATCCTTGCCTCCCTCAAACTGGATGACGTGCAGTGTGTAGAGGTTCGGCGTCTCGGCCGTCCAGAGCTGCAAATCCTTCAACGAAGAAAACAATGCTTTCGCCTCCACTTCGCGGTCTTTTTCAGTGAACGAAACGGTGAGTATCTTCTCGGCTACCACCTGTAAGCCGTCGGGAGCCAACAGGCGAAGAAGTATGTTTTTCTTGCCGTTCAGCCCGTCACGGTTGTCAATCTTCAGGGTAACGGAGAGCTCACCGGTCTTATATCCGGCCTGCGCATCGAGGCGGGAGGTGATGTAATGGTCGCGTACGCTG
>ENA-UONW01002121-UONW01002121.1-human-gut-metagenome-genome-assembly--contig:-CS52-NODE-2121-length-20642-cov-6.020644_pt1 | contig 20642 bp, 19 predicted proteins | sample MGYA00242463_ERZ724010 | MGnify/ENA metagenome assembly ERZ724010 | reverse complement strand
ACCGATGAGTTTTCTGGAGAGAAATAATGCATGACACAGTTTATTTTACACTACCGAATCTTGATATAAGAAGAAACCTATAACTAAATCCTGTTTCCATTTATACAAAATTATGGACAGTGTCTAATTATGGTATATTAATTATTTTGTGTGTTTGTAGCGACAAATCCCACTGAGGATGTGTTAAACAATATTTTATTGCTTGCTGTAGAGTCCGGACATTTTGACTCTGATTTTTGCTATCACAGGGTTGTATATATCGTACTTGGCATTGAATGTTAAGATAAGAAGACAGATTTTGCTCGTCTCCAATATATACAACTTTTAATTCATCGCATTTATTTAAAACTAAAGGTACATTGCACCATTCAACTTTTGGGGAGCAAGTTATCCAGTCAATGTCAGGAGGGATAGGCAATGTTCCATTTGTTTCTATTGCTACATATTTATCTGCTTTGTGAAGAGCTGTAATAAGCGCTTCATCTACTTGAAGTCCGGGTTCACCACCTGTCAGTACGACATGCCGTATGTTGGGCCAAACATTAATTTGTTCACATATTTGGTCTAGTGTATACAGCTGGGATTTATGGTGTAGTGTGTCACAGAAAGGGCACTTAATATTGCATCCGGAAAATCGAATAAAAATGGATGCCCTTCCTGTATAAAATCCTTCTCCTTGTAAAGTTGAGAAGATTTCGTTAATGTGGTAAATATGATCCATGATTTTAATGCTTCAGGTTATAGTCCCTTTTGTTCAAAGTCATCTTTAACATATAGTGCCACATTTCCTTCTGATTCTTGAAATTTTACTTTGTAACATTGAGGAATTTGTTGGCAAATCCAGCGGGCCATATTTTCTGCAGTGGGATTGAAATCTACTATATCATTAAGGCATTTATGATCTAATTGCTGCATAATCAGATCTTTTATTTTTTTAAAATCAACAACCATTCCATCTTCGTTAAGTGTAGATGATTGGCAGTATATAGTCACAATAGCATTATGTCCGTGTAAAAAACGGCATCGTTCATCATATGAGGTTGTGAGGTGGTGGGCTAATGATATTTCTAAGCGTTTTGATACAAAATACATAGATGTTTGCTTTAATTACAAATAGTATGCAGTATTTTTTTGCTTGGGCAAGAAAGAATACTGCACACTATATTACTTTGATACACTAAATATGAATAACGTGTAGAAAATTATTGGTTTGAACTTTTTAGAGAAGCAATGGTTGCTTTGATGGTCGCAATTTTGCTGGTTGCATCCTTTTGTTTTTTACGTTCCAAGTCAACAACTGCTTGGGGAGCATGATTTACGAACTTTTCATTAGAAAGTTTTTTCTCAATTCCTTTAAGAAAATTTTCCAAGTGATTCAATTCGGCTTCTGCTTTTTTAATTTCCTCTTGAACATCAATGAGACCGCCCAATGGAACTGCAAACTCTAGTGTACCAACCATAAATGATTGTGAATTTTCAGACTTAGAATCCACCGAGGTGATGGAATCAATATTAGCCATTTTTTTGATGAGGCTATTATAGGCCTTTATGGGATTGGGGCCAACTATTTGTAGCTGTAATGCTTCTTTAGGTGAGATATTCTTTTGACTTCTAATAGAGCGGATAGCAGAAATAATGTCGCATGCAATCTTTACATGAAACAAAATTTCTTTATCAGCCGCCTGTGGTGCCTGTATTTTTTGTGCACTTGTCATTATACTTTGTCCCTCTGTGCGTGGTGCCAGTTGCTGCCATAGTTCTTCTGTGATAAATGGCATAAATGGGTGAAGCAGGTGGAGTAGGTGGTCGAAAAATTCCAGCGTATCGTTAAATGTTTGTTGGTCAATTGCCTGGCCATATTCAGGTTTGATCATTTCAAGATAGTTGCTGGAGAAGTCATCCCAGAAAAGACGATAGATTTCCATCAGGGCTTCGCTGAGTCTATATTTTTTATATAGGTCTGCAACTTCTGCAGCACTTTTTCCAAGTGTGGCGGAGAACCACGTTACTGCCAATTGATTTGTTTCAGATTGAGGCATTTGTGCAGTTTTCCAGCCTTTGACAAGACGAAACGCGTTCCAAATTTTATTGCAGAAGTTTCGTCCCTGTTCGCAAAGCGCTTCATCAAACAATATATCATTTCCTGCAGGAGCTGAAAGCATCATACCCATGCGGACACCATCGGCACCAAATTTATCGATTAATTCAATTGGGTCTGGAGAATTGCCAAGTGATTTGGACATTTTACGTCCTTTTTTATCTCGTACAATTCCTGTAAAGTATACGTTCTTAAAAGGCATTTTACCTGTAAATTCATATCCTGCCATAATCATACGCGCAACCCAAAAGAATATAATATCAGGACCTGTTACTAAATCATTGGTGGGGTAGTAATAATTGAAATCCTCGTTGTTAGGATCATTAATACCATTGAATAATGAAATTGGCCATAACCATGACGAGAACCAAGTATCTAAGGCATCCTCGTCTTGTTTAAGCTGATCTATTGTAAGCGTCGTATCTTGGGTCTTTTTAATGGCCAATTGTAGTGCTTCTTCCGGTGTTTCGGCTACGACATATCCACCCTGGGGCAAATAGTATGCAGGTATGCGATGTCCCCACCATAATTGACGACTAATACACCAATCTTTTATGTTTTCAAGCCAGTGTCGATATACATTCTTATATTTAGATGGATAAAAATGTATTTCGTCATTCATAACAGGAGGTAAGGCCATATCGGCAAAGTGCTTCATCTTAAGGAACCACTGCATAGATAATTTGGGCTCAATTGCAGTGTCCGGATTTCGTTCGGAGAATCCAACTTTATTAGTATAGTCTTCTACCTTTTCAAGCAAATCTGCTGCTTGCAGATCTTTTTCTATCTGCTTGCGAACGGCAAATCTGTCCATACCGACATACATGCCAGCAGCTTCACTTATGGTACCGTCATCATTGAAAATATCAATGGATGCCAAGTTGTGTTTTTCTCCAAGCATGTAGTCATTAATGTCATGGGCTGGCGTTACTTTCAAACAGCCAGTTCCGAATTCAATATCTACATAACTATCTTCTATTACAGGAATTACTCTATTAACAAGAGGTACAATTACTCTTTTTCCTTTTAGCCATGTATTTTTTGGATCATCAGGATTAATACACATAGCGGTATCGCCCATTATCGTTTCCGGACGAGTTGTAGCAACCACAGCATATTTCCCTGGTTCGCCTTCTACATAATAACGTAAATAGTATAATTTTGAATGTTCTTCCTTATAGATAACCTCTTCATCAGATAGGGCAGTTTGTGCCTTAGGATCCCAGTTAACCATTCTAACCCCGCGATAGATGAGCCCCTTGTTATATAGATCTACGAATACTTTAATTACGCTTTTTGATCGTTCTTCGTCCATCGTAAAGGCTGTTCTGTCCCAATCACATGAGGCGCCAAGTCTGCGTAATTGTTTCAATATAATGCCTCCATGCTCATTGGTCCAATCCCAGGCATGCTGTAGAAATTGTTCGCGTGTTAAATCTGTTTTTTTGATGCCTTGCTTCGCTAGTTTATCTACGACTTTTGCTTCTGTAGCAATTGATGCATGGTCTGTGCCAGGCACCCAGCAGGCATTCTTTCCTTCCATACGCGCTCTACGCACCAAGATGTCTTGAATTGTTTCATTGAGCATGTGTCCCATGTGTAGTACTCCTGTTACATTGGGGGGAGGTATCACAATAGTAAAGGGTTCTCTTCCATCAGGCTTTGAGCTGAATAATTTATGATCTAGCCAATACTGATACCATTTTTTTTCTACATTACTTGGTGTATATTTGCTTTCCAATTCCATTTTATGAGAAACTTTTAATTTAATAATCTATATTATAAATATGTATTGAATAGAGTACGACAAAGCGGACAATCTCTTTCAATTATAATTTATCTGTAGAGACGTCCGCTTTATAGCATATTTGCGAAGTATTATTCTTCAACTTCAATTATTTTTTTTATTTTTCGTTTGGCGCCTGTAGATTTTGCAGACTCACTAAATATTTGGTCTTTCCTGTCAATAGTAAATCTCCGGAACTTTCCACCAATCTTTGTTAGTTCCTTTCCATCCTTTTTTAATGCCTCTTTATCAGTAATCCATTCTTCGGCAAGTATTGGAGGAGTATTTTGAGTACCATATCTATCCTCTTCATAAATATAGCGTAGGCGAAGCATTTCCACAGTAAATTTTTCGTCTTCTATTATATAATTGATTTGGTAGAAGAAGCGTGTACGATCTGTGACCCATGCCTTCTTCTTGAAATACAACCATTCTTCAATAGAAGCAGCTAGTGTACCTTTTTCACTATTGGCTTCTATGATGCGTGACTGTTCAAGACTGTTTTCTCCTTTTATCAGAAAATTCTCAACGAATTGTTGTAAATTGTTGAAAATTTCTGCTTTATTTTTTCCTGGTACTTTATATTCCTTTTCAAAGAAAACAATACCATTTTTTGTTGGTACGGCTCCAGCTAAATATTTACTTATATCATTTTGTGCAGTCGTGTTAATTGTAAACAACGGGAGCAATGCGCATAAAATAACGAACAATAGCTTTTTCATTGTTATTGCTTTGGGATTATATTTTTTACAAAGATAGCAAATAATAATTATATTCCATTCAAGCTCAATTTCTTTTTAGCATCGTTCTACGAGTTTCATACCTTTTAGAATAGCTTCTTCATTCATGGGTAACAAATTGTGATGACGTTCTGGGAGAGTTTTTCGTAGGGCCTTCATTATATTTTCAATAGAAACTACAGGATGCATTTTTAAATATCCACCGAGTACAAACATATTAAAGCATTTTATCATTTTCATACTGGCTGCGGCATCCATAGCTGTTGTTCGATAAATTGAAATCTTGTTATTTTCAGGAATTTCAAAAATTCCAAATGTGTCATACAGCAGATCTCCTCCAGGACGAATTTTTGATATGAATTTTTCCAGTGAAGGTTGATTCAGCAATATAGCTGTATCATATGTACTTAGGATTGGAGATGAGATCGGTTCATCACTGATAATGACCGTTACATTTGCTGTTCCTCCACGCTGTTCTGGACCATACGCTGGCATCCATGTTACTTCTTTTCCTTCCATGAGTGCACCATAGGCCAATATTTTTCCCATTGACAATACGCCTTGTCCACCAAAACCTGAAATTATTATTTCGTTTTTCATAATTTCTAAACTATTTGTCTTTTAGGTCTCCCAACTTGTAATATTTAAACATATTTTCTTCCATCCACTTATTGGCTTTTTCTGGTGAAAGTTTCCAGCCGCTGGAGCAAGTAGAAACAATTTCAACCAAATTAGATCCTTTACCATTCATGGAGTTTTCAAAGGCGTGTCTAATGGCTTTTTTTGCTTTTCTTATGGCTGCAACATTTTCTACACTTTGCCGGGTTACATAAGCTGTACCCTGTAGTGTAGCAGCTATGTCTGTTATATTAAGAGGATAGCCGTGAATATTGACGTCTCGTCCATATGGGCAAGTTGACGTTTTCATACCAACTAAGGTGGTTGGTGCCATTTGTCCACCTGTCATACCATATATAGCATTGTTGATAAAAATGATGGTGATGCGTTCGCCACGGTTTAAGGCATGAATTGTTTCTGCTGTACCAATGCAGGCAAGATCGCCGTCACCTTGATATGTAAATACAAGCCGATCGGGCCATAAGCGCTTGGCTGCCGTAGCCAATGCGGGGGCTCTACCATGCGCTGCTTCAAGCCAATCGACATCCAAATATCGATAGGCGAAGACCGCACATCCTACAGGACTTACTGCGATGGTTTTTTCAGCTAAGCCCATTTCTTCAATAATCTCTGCAATTAATTTGTGTACTACGCCATGTGAACAACCTGGACAATAATGCATGTCGGTATCGTTCATTAAGTCTGGCTTCTTGTAGACTAAATTTTCTGGTGATATTATATTATTTGGATCCATTTGAATTCCTTTCTTGCTGTTTTTTATCTTGAAGATTTTCGAATACCCTAATAATAGCTTCTCCCATTTTTAAAAGTACAGCTACAATTCCACTTAAAATACAATAAATATTTGATAATGGATTTTCGACGAGAAAGTAGCAAATAATAAAAATTAGAGCAAGCGCAATAAATAATACGTTGAGCCAATTTCTAATGATCAAATATCTTGAGGGCGCTTCTTTTTTTAATCTCATTTTATTTGTTTAATTACTTACGTAGGAAATTATTACGTAGTGCTTCAACAATCTCGTCTGGGTCAGGAACGATACCTCCTAAACGTCCGAATTGTGCAACAGGAACTCGTCCGTTAACAGCTAATCTGACGTCATTAACCATTTGGCCTGCATTTATTTCTACGACAAGTATTCCTTTTACATGATTTGCTAATTCGGCAATTTCCTTTTCAGGAAAAGGCCAAAGGGTAATAGGACGGAATAATCCAATTTTTTCTCCTTCAGCCTCTGCAATTTCCATTGCTTTTTGTGAGATACGGGCAGCAGAGCCAAAGGCTATAATTGCATATTCACAATTGTCCGTATTTTTAGTTTCGTAACGAACTTCGTTTTGCTGTATCTCTTTATACTTTTGTTGCAAATGGAGATTACGTTGTTCCATTACGCTGGAAGTGAGTTCTAGTGACGTCAGAATATTGGGCTTTCTTGTTTTAAGGCAATGTCCGTTAACTGCCCAAGGGCATTCCTCGGCAATTTCGTTTTCTGTTCGTCTTGGCTTAATAGGTGGAAGAATAACTTTTTCCATCATCTGGCCGATGACGCCATCCGAAAGGATCATTGCTGGATTGCGGTATTTAAATGCGAGAGTAAAGGCTAAGTCAACGAAATCGGCCATTTCCTGTACTGATGCAGGAGCCAGGACAATTACATTATAGTCTCCGTTTCCGCCACCACGCGTAGCTTGATTGTAATCGCTCTGACTTGGTTGTATGGTTCCTAATCCGGGACCACCACGCTGGACATTTACAATTAGTCCCGGTATTTCTGCACCAGCCATATAGCTAATGCCTTCTTGCATAAGAGCAACGCCTGGGCTTGATGATGATGTCATAGCACGTTTACCTGTTCCGCCTGCTCCATATACCATATTGATTGATGCTACTTCGCTTTCAGCTTGCAGTACAACCATACCAGTGGTTTCCCATGGTTTTTGCTCTGCTAAGGTTTCTAGAACTTCGCTTTGGGGAGTTATGGGGTAGCCGAAATATCCATCACAACCACATCTAATGGCTGCGTGAGCAATCGCTTCATTACCCTTCATTAATAGGACTTCTTCTTGTTCCATATTTAATCTATTTTCTTTTTATAAACAGTAATACAGGCATCCGGACAAACTATTGCGCAAGATGCACACCCTATGCATGCGTTTGGATCCTTTACTTCACAGAATTTGTAACCTTTATGGTTTACTTGTTTTGAGGTAAGTTGAAGGCAATTGCATGGGCATGCAATCGTACATAGATTACATCCTTTGCATCTATCAGTATTAATAATTACTGCTCCTTTAATTGTTGACATATATTGTTACTGGTTATATAAATCTTTATTTCTGAAACTATATATTTCGTTTAGTATAGACATCGCTTCCGCTGCAGGCGTAGTGTCATCAATTTCATTAGCCTTGAGATAGCAATTGTATGCTTTTGTATAATTTCCTATTTTGCGATAGATGTTTCCTTGTAGGTACATAAGCCATGCATCATTAGGCTTTTGGTGCAACATTTTATTAATGTTTTCTTGTGCTTCACTCAAATCACCAATTTGTATTTGTTTGAGTAAGTCTGAATACGTCGTGGCCATAGCTATTAACTTTGTACTACATACAAAGTTACGTAAAACATAGCTTCCTAAATCTATTTATCGAATGATAATCTGTGCTTTTGAAGTAGATTTTTTATGATTAAATGTAAAAATCATTTGATAATCAGTAAGATATAGCTTGTGTTCGCATTGTTTTATTTGCAACGAAAAATATGTTCAATGCATTAAATATTGGTTAAATGGTGCACATCATGTCGATTAATCGTGCAGCTTGTCTTATAATATAATTTATGCTTAGTAGTTAATTAACTTTTGGAATATTCAGTTTTTTATGGATAATACATTATGTTTTTATGCATCTGTTTTTGAATTTCATTTGGTTTCTTTGTATTTTTGTAATTATATAAAATGGAATTTATGAAGAAAACTATTTTTTCTTGGGTGCAAATCTTTTTAGGTTGTTTTGTGTTAGCTGCAGGTTTTGTGTATTTTATAAATCCCTACAATATAGTGCCAGGGGGAGTTTATGGTACTAGTATTGTGTTGCATAATCTTTTTCCGTCTATTCAGGTCGGAACATTTGGTTATATGTTTGATATTCCGTTATTAATACTTTCGGTAATTTTATTAGGTGCAAAGTTGGGCTCACGTACTATTGTTGCTGCTATGACAACTCCTTTGATGATGAACGTAATGTCGCGTCTTTCATATCCTAGTCAGCAAGCTTTGGAGCAGCTTGACCCTCAATTACTGCTTGGAGGAATGCTTAACATGCAAGATCATTTAATGCTAACCTGTTTGGTTGGTGGTGCACTAATCGGAATAGGTTCTGGCATAGTGGTACGCAATCAGGCAACAACTGGTGGTAGTGATATTATAGCTATGATTTTACAAAAATATGGGCATATACGATTCTCTCGAGCTATCTTGTTGGTAGACGCCATGGTAGTTTGTTTTGGATTAGTGGTTATTGGATTTGGTGTAGGCAGTTCAGATGAGATTAAAGATCCGGCGCTTTATCTTTCCTTTTATTCTTTAGTAACAATATATGTTAGTTCACGAGTTTTAGCATATACAATTAATGGTACTAAGGATGACAAGCTGCTTTTTGTGATTAGTGATACAAAAATGGAAGAGTTGCGTACGTATATTTTAAATGAATTAGATCGTACAGCAACATTTATAAAAAGTAGTGGTTTATATACTCGCAAGGATAAAGAAATGCTGTTTCTTGTAGTCAGTTACAAAGAAGTTGCAGGTTTAAAAACAAAAATAAGGGAAGTTGATCCTAAAGCTTTTGTCGTCGTGACTGATGCTTATGATACTTTTGGAGAAGGATGGAAGCAACTTCCAGAAAGAGGAGAATTGGATCCTGAGTAATAGCGTGTTTTCTCGTTCGGAAAATAATAATATTAAAAATCTATACTTAAACGCGCATTTATTTGTCGGCCCGTCAGATAGTTGGGTACTGCATATTGTGTATTAGTAATGTCTGTTACCCAATAATATGAGTTTACATTATTGATACCTAACACGTTAAATGCATCAAGTCCTAACCAGATGTTTTTAATGTATTTCCAGGGAGTATTGTTTAAATGATGATCTTCATTGTTTAGCAGGCGGTAGCTCATGCCAATATCTACGCGTTTATATGCGGGGGCTCTAAAGGGGCGTTCAATTTGTTGGCTGTGTGGTGCGCCAAATGGAAGTCCATCGGAAAATATTGCTTTTAGAGTCATACGCCATCGTGTAGTTCCGGGAAAAAAGTCTGTAAAATGCATGGATAAACCATAACGCTGATCCGTGGGACGAGGAATCCACCGGCCGTCTATGCATTCTTTTGTTGACATTAATGAAAAGGTTAACCAAGAGTCTGCACCAGGAACGAACTCTCCATATAATTTAAAATCGATGCCTGTTGCATAGCCTTTAGCTGCATTTTTTCCGTAATAAACTATACGTACGTTATTGACTTGGTATGGGATAAGTCTTGATAATGCTTTGTAGTATGCCTCAGCTGTAAATCTAAATGGGCGATTGGCAAAACGAAAAAGATAGTCTCCACCCAATACAACATGAATAGAACGTTGAGCACGGATATTTGAATTAAGATTTACAATTGTTAACCCTTTAGTAGTCGTTGTATCTTTTAATTCCTTGTAGAATGGAGGTTGGTAATAAAGTCCAGTTGCTAATCTGAATGTCAGATTTTCGTTAAATTTGGGAAGGAATCCTATAGAAACACGGGGTGAAACTAAAAATTCCTTATTGAAGTTTCCATAGTTCATTCTCAGACCGTAGTTGAGTGTAAATAGGCCAGCCTTCGCACTAAATCGCCAAGTGTCTTGAAGGTATCCTTCAATTCTATTTGTCTCAAGTTTATTTTGTGATCGTAAACTATATATGAGTTGTAAAATATCTTCTGAATGAGGTAGGGAGTATCCCATGGAATCACGCATTTCCCATTCTCTAGAATCTTCGTGTATAAATTCCTTTTTCCATTCTAATCCACTTTGAATATAGTGTTGAGTAAAACGACTTTGGAAATGCAATCCTACAGTTACCACTTTTGCTTTCAAATAATTGCGCGCATGCTCCATATAGGTACCAACACCAATTTGTTCTTGTTGTGTTGCTTCGTTCAGCCAATACTGCCCACTAATATCATAGGTTTCCTGCTCACGTGTTGAGTAGGCTGAACTTTGTAAACTTATGCTAGTGTTTTTGCCAAAATTGCGGGTAAGGGTAAGTGCACCGAACCACGTTCGGAACATGTCTGCTTCTTGTCCGTCGAAATATACTTTAAATTGTTTGGCATCGTTTAAAGTTCCAAAATTGGTTTCCCTATCATGAGGCTTAAAATTGTATTGGTTGTCCGAGAAGTTGCCGATAATGTTTAATTTCCAGTGTGCATTAGGCTTCCACGTAAATACAGATTGGTAATCCATAAATTGTGGATTATATTCTCCTGATGTTTCAAGTGAAGAAAGCAGGTGTCGAGTCGTTTTATAGCGCACAGAATTCATCCAACTGAAATGCTTATTGCCGAATCCGATATAAGCACTTGCACCAAGTAAACTCGCTTGAATTTTGGCTTCGAATTCTTTAGGCTCTTTATAAGTAATGTCTAGTACTGAAGACATTTTATCTCCGTATTTTGCTTCAAATCCACCGGATGAAAAACCTATGTTTTCAACCATGTCACTATTGATAATGCTTAATCCTTCTTGCTGGCCGGATCGAATAAGCATGGGACGAAATATTTCAATACCATTTAGGTAAACACTATTTTCATCAAAAGAGCCTCCTCTTACATTATATTGTGATGATAATTCATTATGACTAGAAACTCCTGCCTGCGTAGCAATGATTTCCTCTACGCCATTACCCGTAGTAGATGGGGATAGTGCATTATTTTGAGGCTTAATTTGTTGTATAGTTCCTGTTTGTAGGTGTTGTCCTACTACCGTTGCACCATCCAGTTGAATTCCCATAAGTGGGAGACGTACATCCAATCGTATTGTGTCTTGTGGCTTTGAAAATGTGCGTTTCCGAGTCTCGTAACCGATAAGGGTGTATGCAATAGTTACCGTATCCTTTGATTGCACATTAAGATGATATTCTCCTTTTAAATTTGTCATTGTACGGGCTGGCTGACCTATTGCATAAATGGTCGCCATTTCTAATGGAGAGCCGTTGTCGTCAAGTACACGTCCATATATGTAGCTGTTCTGCGACTTAGCTATGATTGGCATAGTTACAATAATGCATACTCCCAATAGTATGAAACTGAAAGTATGTAGTATGCGTGACAGATTTTTCATATATAAATTTATGTACTTGTTATTTTTGTCTTATTTAGATTTGAAGGTTCGGGTTATACATTGTTCACGATGGCACACAGTAATTTCTACTCCAAATTTATCGTATAAATGGTGAGCCAGATGTTCTGCACAATATACACTGCGGTGTTGACCTCCTGTACAACCAAAGCAGAACATTAAATTTGTAAAGCCACGTTCTAAATAACGTTTTACATGAGTATCTGCTAATTTATAAACGCTGTCTAAAAAGGTTAGTATTTCTCCATCATCTTCTAAAAATTTAATGACAGGTGCGTCTAAACCTGTTAATTTTTTATATGGTTCGTATCTGCCTGGATTATGTGTAGATCTGCAATCAAATACGTATCCACCACCATTTCCAGAAGTATCTTCGGGGATACCTTTTTTATAGCTAAAACTAAATATCCTAATTCTTAGTTTGCCGGCATTATCAAATGGTGATTGTGTTGGTTCGCCATTATTGATTGGGAGTATATTGAAACGAGGCAGGGCACACATTTTATTAAGTATTTCCTCTAAATAGGGATACGTTGAAGCAACATTCTGGGAGAGAAGATCTCGCAGATTGTCTAATGCCGGTGGAATGCTATCAATAAAATATTTTTTCTTTTCAAAATAGCCGCGGAACCCGTAAGCACCGAGAACTTGCATCACACGGAATATGGCAAACAGATGTAATTTTTGGTAAAATTTTTCTTTGTCAAGATTGGGAAGTATAGTCTGCAATTCTTCCAAATAAGCCGCAATCATTTTTTTACGTAATGCGGAACTATATCTTGCGGATGCCTGCCATAAGAATGATACAACATCATAGTATAACGGGCCTCTTCGCCCACCTTGGTAGTCTATGAAATATGGTTCACCGTGGTAGAGCATTACGTTACGTGCCTGAAAATCCCGGTACAAAAAATATGGACTGTTGTCTACTGCAAGGTCGTGTGCAAGTTGCTGAAAATCTTTTTCCAATTTTAACTCGTTATACTCTAAATCTGTAGTTAGCAGAAAGCAGTATTTGAAGTAGTTCAAGTCAAATAATGCTGCAGTCGCATCAAAAGGAGTAGGCTGAAGACATTGATTAAAATCCAGTCCTTGGGCACCTGTTACCTGCAAGAGAGGAAGTTGCCTTATTGTCTTTATAATGAGCGATAACTCTTCTTGAGAGTATGAACCTTTTTCACGACCTTCTGAAAGAGCACTATAGAGTGAGCAACGTCCTAGGTCTGTTTGTAGATATCGTTTTTTATCATTGCTTACAGCCATAATGTCAGGTACTCTAAGTCCTTTTTGACGAAAATGTTGACTTAAATAGATGAACGATTTGTTTTCAGCTACAGACGTACCTATTACGCCAATTACGGAATTAATAGGGAAATTTGGCGGGCACGTAAAACGAATATATTTTCGGTTACTTCCAGCCTGTGGTAAGCTTTCTATATTGGTTGGATTTTCACCACACCACTGTTTGAATAGTTGAACGAGCTCTTGCATGTTGGGTCGTGAGATTTGCTGTTAGTTTCGATGCTGCCAAATTGACATTACTTTCCGATGGATTGCTATGATATTGAATATTGAAACCAATATAAATAAGCATAGGCCTGTTAACAGTGCAGGCGAAATACTGCTGATTTCCATTTGTGGGAATACCATTTGAATCATGTGCATGTAATATTCGCGTATAAAGGTAAGGAAAATTACGGCTAAAACAAGCACAATAACGTTCATTAATATAGTAAGTAACTGATAGGGTAGTGCTACATTTTTAGGGCTATACCCTATGAGTAATAAATTTTCAAGTTTTGTCGTATTTTTTTGTACGAGTAGATATATACTTAGCATTAGAATGTAGAATGATAATATGCTAATAAACAAACCAATAAACATTACTAAGCTAACTACTATTTTTAAAAAGTAAGTTGCTTTGCCTGCATCTAACTTGTTATCTTCGACATCGTAACCATTTTTTTGCATAAATTTTGCAATATGATCGTCTGTAGGATTATATACACGCATAATTAGACGAGAGGGATCGTCCGTCTTGCCCGGTTCGTAATAATTATTACTCCAGTCAATAAAGCTTTGTGGTACAAGTATGGTATTTAGTCGATTGCTAAAGCCTAAAATACGTCCTTTATATTGGTCATGTTTGTCTCCTGCATTGATAAATATAGACATATTAATCATGCCGACTAACCCATCTGAGACTTTGGGGAGTCCACGACTTTGGGCGAAGCCAAAGTTATAAAGCGCAATATAAGTTCGTGGCATAATCACTGGAATTTCTTTGTCTCCAGGATGATAATTCCATTGATTGGCTTGGGTGTCTACAAATTCATCAGGAACAGCTTCAAAAAACATTTCGGTTGTAAGAGCTGGAGCTCCTTGCATGCCCATTGCTGCAGAAACCTTATATTTTGAAGAAGTAAAAGCTCCAATACTTTTACAGAAACTTTGATTGCGGATTTCTTCAATTTCATCTGCATTGAAGGTATTGCTCCGTCCTGATAATGTGCCGACGGTGGTAATGTGCTTTGAGATGACAATGTAATCGTCGTTAATAAAGCTATCTTTTTCAAAAAAAGCTGGAGCTACATCTGCATAGAATTGTACGCCGAGCAATACGACTAACATCCCAAATAAATTCGCGAAGAAGAAACCTGCAAATTGGGGTAAACTAATATGTTGGCGTAATAGTTTCCAAACAAGATTCATAATTTATATACTTTATCGTAATTTAAATCCATATGTTTTCCGATGCTGGTAACAATAATTCCTGCACCCTGTTTTTTTGCTTCTTCTGTCATAATATCGCCCATGATTCGTGAGTTGTTGGCGTCTAGGTGACTTATAGGTTCGTCTACAAGAATGAAATCGAAGGGCTGTACCAGAGCTCGAATCATGGCCACACGTTGTTGTTGGCCGAAACTCATGATGCCAAGCTTGGAGTTGAGCTTATCACTGATTCCCAAACGTTCAAACCAGCATTTTATTTGCTCGGTTGAAACTTTATGGGTCAATTTATTCTTTATTTCGACATTCTCTAGTGCTGTAAGTTCTGGGAAGAGACGCAACTCTTGAAAAAGATGGCTAATAGAATTTTTCCTTATGGATACCCATTCTGAAATTTTGAGTTGTCTAATGTCTTGTTCGTCAAATAGAATTTTTCCTTGATAATCGTGTCTATACCCTAATATGTAACTGCACATAGAGGACTTACCGGTACCAGATGCAGCTTCAACTAAGTAGATTTTCCCTTTTTCAAAATCAACGTTTTGTAGCCATATTTCGCTGTTCATATCGGTACGTTGTTTAAAAACGTAAGGCAATGTTTCTTTTAACCTAATTGTGTTCATCTTGTTTATTTCCGATAATATAAGTCTATAGTTGAAAATTTGCTGTTTTTAGCTTTAAATTCTAGAATATTTAATTGTTGACCAATTTCATATAAAAGATTGGTCGTATCATTTTTTTGTGTAGAATTGTTATCCCATAACTTTGCGAAGTTAATGGTCATGTACATAGTGCTTTGGTTTATACAGGGGGGCATTTTAGCAGGAGATGCTTGAATGCTAGGACCGGATGTCATCAGCAATTGATTATTTTCTGCTTTAAAAAATAGATGATAGTTTTTATAGCTTACTTCGTAACCATTATGAATTGAATGTATGCTCATTTCTTTTTTCCCTTTAGCATTTTCCTGCCAATTCGAAACATTATGCAAAAAGTCTTGATTGTCAAGTTGTGCTTGTAATACAAAAGTTGGGAATTGGTCTGTTGACCAATTCCTAATTTGAAGTAAAACTTCACCTTTTATTGAACAAATCATTTGGTCTGCGTCTATTACTTGATTCATTCCACCTAGCATGGCTCTGAAATCTGGTTCCTCTCGCAATATGTGCAATAGCTTTTTCCCCGTTGTGTGCATATATAGGGTGATGCCATTGCTTGTGTCGACATATGATTTAAAGTGCCCAAGTAAAGGGGACGGCTGGTGTATTAAAGTCTTTTCGTCCTTCTCGTCATTACTATAAATGGTATTTTGTATATGTAGTTTGTCCTTTTTTACTTGGATTTCAGAACATAGGTATGTTTGTTGCACAGAAATGTTTTCAGGAAGCTGCAATTTTATAAAAGTATTATACGGAACGGGCAGAACATTTATACGGGATATCATGTTAATATCTCCTTTAAGTTGGTTAAGATATTTGTAATAAGGAGTTGATGAAAAACTTTCATCATAGTCTTCATTCATGATTTCTCGCATGGTTTGTCTGATTGTGCCTGCTTCTTGTTGACTACCTGGCCCCATTAGCAAAATTGCATTTGATCGCCATGCTAATTGCCAACCGTTTTTCAATGTACTCCATGTGGCGTCATCATCTGTAACTTTATCCGTTGGTTTCCAATCTGTGGGTAGAGCATTCAAACTGCTTGTTAGCGCTTTATGATCAGAGATAGCCCCTACAATTCCTATATATTCGTTAGGAGTTACGAATATGTAGATAGGTTTATTCCAATCTATGCCTTGTATACCATTAAGTATTTTTTGTTGAATGTCCCGAATTTTCTGTTGGATGATTGGATTGTTGTGACATGAATGATAATCTATTTTTATGACCAACTTAGATTCAGCAGGAATAATTGTTTCGTACGTGTGATGACGATTGAACCACCAAGTAGCTATACCGATTATGATGATGAGTATGCTAAATATAGTCCAGTTTCGTTTCCTGATTTTCATGATAGATTTTATATATTTATTTGTAGAATGTTTTTAATGCGAAAATAATTGCAAGAGATGGGTGGCTATAATAGCAGCAGTCTCCGTGCGTAGTCTGCTGCTCCCCAGACTAATAGGAATAAAGCCGCGGTTCATGGCCTGTTTAACCTCGTCGATACTAAAGTCTCCTTCGGGGCCAATACATACTAATGCGTCAATTCCTTTTTGAAGAGCATTTTGCAATAGAGGCTTTTCTGATGGATAATCGGGGAAGTCTGATGCGCTATAGCAATGGGCAATGAATTTTTGACCTGTCCATGGTTTTGCTATGAAGTCTTTGAATTTTGTTATTTCATCAATTTGTGGTTTCCACATTTTATGACTTTGTTTCATTGCAGCTACAGCAATCTTTTCAATTCGATCTGCTCTAACTTGATGCCTTTCGGAGAAGTCACAATCTAAGAATGTGATGTGATCAACGCCAATTTCTGTCGTTTTTTCAACCATCCATTCATTTCTGTCCATATTTTTGGTTGGAGCAACGGCTATGTGAATTTTATTCGGCCAAGGCTTAGTTATTGACTCTTTTTTTAATAGTTCTACAGAACAATGCCTAGTCGTAGCTAAAGTGATGCGCGCCTCATGCAGATAACCTTTTCCATCAGTTAATAATATGATATCGTCTTCCTTTAGTCGAAGCACTTTTACAATGTGCTGTGCTTCTTCTAAAGGTAGCTCATTGCTTACTTCAATATCGGGGGTATAGAAGAGTCGTGTTTCTTTCATCTTATTTTTGCTTTTGACCTTTAGGGACCATGCTGTTTTTTTGTCATGCAAAAATAGTAAACAATTTGTGCGTAGCGAAGAAAACATCCTTTTTCTTTTCGAATCAAAAGTGCGGCAAAGGATATTTTTTATGTCATAAGATGAATTTGGCTTTGTCAAATCAATATTTTATTGTAATTTTGCACTGCTTTTGTTAGGAAACATAAGCATTTAGTTTTGGTGTGTTAGTTCAGCTGGTTAGAATACATGCCTGTCACGCATGGGGTCACGGGTTCGAGTCCCGTACACACCGCAGATTGATACACGTGTTTTTTAAGGCCCGCAAATTTCAAATTTGTGGGCCTATTTGTTCCTTTATACTATAATTATCAGCAATTAGAAAGTTTTTTCAATGAATATCTGCAATATTTTTATGAAAAAAGATTGGATATCAAATTATCAATCCAATATGTTTACAGATTCTTAAAGAAGAACGTTCTGAAGTAAAGATAAATGGCTTTGAGCCTTTATTGTGTTTTTTGATGTGATTTTACAGTCTATTTTTATTAAAAAGCAATTTAAATGAAAAAATTATTTTTTCCCGTTTTTCTCTCGGTTGTTTTTGTTGGCGAAATCATGGCACAGAACATACAGTTGCACTATGACTTGGGACGTGCCTTGTATAAATCGCTTGATGAGCGTTCTTGGGTTACTACTACAGTGGAAATGTTTAAGGCAGATAAATGGGGAAGTACGTATTTCTTTGTTGATATGGATTACACGGATAAGGGTATTGCTTCTGCCTACTGGGAGATTAGCCGAGAACTGAAATTCTGGAAAGCTCCTTTTTCTGCTCATGTAGAATATAATGGTGGCCTGAATTACGTTAACAATGCATTCCTAGGAGGTGCTGCATATATTTGGAATAATGAGAATTTCTCAAAAACATTTGCCATTCAGGTGTTGTATAAATACATTCAGAAGAATGCAAAACCACACAATTTTCAATTGACTGGTACTTGGACGCTAAATTTTTTGCAGGAAAAGTTTACATGTAGTGGCTTTGCTGATTTCTGGCGGGAAAAGCATACTGATGAAAATGGTAAAAATCACAACTTTATTTTTATTAGTGAACCACAGTTTTGGATAAATTTGAATAAATTCAAACATGTAAGCAACGATTTTAATTTAAGTGTTGGTTCTGAGTGGGAATTGAGTACCAACTTTGCCACTCGTGATGGCTTCTATTTTATACCAACACTGGCTATGAAATGGACTTTTTGATAAGGATAATATGAACTTAAAGTATTTATAAAATGAAGATGCTGGAAAAATTATTCGGCTTTGACCCTCACAAAACTCGTGTACGCACAGAGATTTTAGCAGGAATTACTACTTTTTTGACAATGGCTTATATTCTAGCGGTCAATCCGAATATCTTGTCTGCTACGGGGATGGATAAGGGTGCTTTGTTTACGACAACTGTTGTGGCGTCTGCTTTTGCTACCCTGTTGATGGCCGTATATGCGAAGCTCCCCTTCGGCCTGGCTCCGGGTATGGGATTAAATGCGTTTTTTGCTTATACAGTATGTTTAACATTGGGATATTCTTGGCAGTTCGCCTTGACTGCAGTCTTGCTGGAGGGTATTATCTTTATTTTGTTAACTGTAACCAATCTGCGTGAAAAGATTGTTGAGGCGCTTCCGCTTACGCTCAGGAATGCTATTGGAGCAGGTATTGGTCTGTTCATCGCATTTATTGGCTTACAGAATGCCGGTATTATCGTGAAAAACGATGCTACATTACTTTCTTTAGGGGATATTACTTCAGGTTCTGCTTTACTGGGTATTGTAGGGTTATTGATTACCTCTATTTTGTTGATCAAAAAGGTACGCGGTGCCCTATTGATTGGTATATTATTAACGACTATTATTGGTATTCCGCTGGGACAGACCCATTTAAATGGTGTGTTTAGTATACCTCCTTCTATGGGTCCTATCTTTTGCCAGTTTCAGTGGGAACATATTTTTACAAAGGAAATGATTATCGTGGTTTTTACTTTCCTATTTGTAGATATGTTTGATACTATTGGTACATTGGTGGGAGTGACAACAAAGGCCGGCATGGTGACAAAAGACGGAAAGATTCCCCATTTGAAACAGGCTTTCTTGGTGGATGCAATCGGCACAACTGCAGGAGCATTTCTTGGAACCAGTACGATTACTACGTTTGTTGAAAGTGCTTCTGGAGTAGGAGAAGGCGGCCGCAGCGGACTGACTTCATTTGTTACAGCTGTTTGTTTCTTGCTGGCTTTATTCTTAGCACCTTTCTTTTTAGCAGTTCCAGGGGCAGCTACAGCGCCAGTGTTGATTTTGGTAGGCTTGATGATGATGTCTTCTGTAAAGAAAGTAGACTTTGCCGATTATTCCGAATCCATTCCGGCTTTTATCTGTATTATTTTCATGCCGTTAGCTTATAGTATATCTGATGGCATTGTGTTAGGAATGATTAGTTACGTATTGATCAATTTGTTGTGTGGACATACTAATAAATTGACGCCTGCTATGTATATTTTGTCTATTATTTTTGTCTTTAAATTTTTTCTGTAATTTGTTGATCTTTACACAGGTTGGAATAATAGCATTTATAATTCTATTATTTCAGCCTGTATTTTATTGTAAATATTTTTTCCAATTTACTGAACATGATTTTATGGAAATAGGTAAATTCTTTTTGAAATGAAACACTTGTAAGTTCATATAAAGGTTATGAAGATATATAAGTGCGTTGAATTTGATAAAGAATGATTAGTAAGTGTATGAAAGAGGAAATTGGTGCATCCTAGAAAAAATTAGGTCCGACCTAATTTAATTTAGGCGCCGCGCTATTTTTTGATTAGATAAATAAGAATTTTATTACTATTGAAGTGATACGAAAGGTATGTGATACATGCAATATAGATGCTGAAAAGTCAATTGTTGTTTTAATGCATTTATATTAATGAGAAGCCCCTTCATAACCTTTAGGTATGAAGGGGCTTCTCATATTTTGTATTTCAATATTTATTCAGATTAAAATATGGATATTTTTCTTACGATATTACCAACTTTCAAAATGTAACAACTTTTTGAAAGTTGATTCAGTGGAATGATTTTGTCAGCTGAATCTATTTTGTAGCTGGCAACTTTAACGCCTGTAATATTATAAATTTCCAGAACTTGGCCTGTCGCATTAGTAATTCTAACACTATTCCTGTTAATACTAATTCCAATAGTAGAACTTTCAATGAAAGTAGTTTCATCTGTTATTGTAGAAGCGAAAGAACAAATTCCTCCACATGCAAACAATAAGAAAGCTAATATGATATGTTTCGTTGAGGGCATAAGTCTTAATAATCTCTTTTACGCAAATATACATTGTTTTATGTGAATAGGGGGGCTGATTACAGAATAATCTTTCAGAATTAAGATCTTTTATATTATTCTAGGCAATATGCATAAAAT
>ENA-UONW01002114-UONW01002114.1-human-gut-metagenome-genome-assembly--contig:-CS52-NODE-2114-length-20683-cov-11.393543_pt1 | contig 20683 bp, 8 predicted proteins | sample MGYA00242463_ERZ724010 | MGnify/ENA metagenome assembly ERZ724010 | reverse complement strand
GATGCCGTGCCGCAGCTGCCGGAGCGGTGCTTAAGCCGCAAGGCGGGAATTGTGCAGTGTTGCCTTTATTAGCGGCTGCTCATCCGTTCAGTTTGGCGTACTCTTCGTCGGTAACGGGCTCACACCATTCGTTGCTGCAATCTTCGCCGGGAACTTCCACAGCAATGTGGCTGAACCAGCTGTCGGCCTTGGCACCGTGCCAGTGCTTGACGTTGGCCGGGATGGTGATCACGGTGCCGGGGGTCAGGCTGACGGCGGGTTTGCCTTCTTCCTGGAATTGATAACGCCTTCTATATTTTCATATGAATACCACAGCAATAGTACAACAATAGCACAACACAAGCAGGATTTAAGGCAAAGAGCTGCAGGCAGTATGATGCGGGAATGATCAACCAGCAGGGTTCCGGCTGCTCCGGCGCGATGAGCGCATCGCGCCCTACAATCGGTCCAATGCCTTATCGCAGTATGTTAAGCATGTAACCATCATATTTTTTCAAAACCCCTTATCGAAAAAACTGCCCGCACAACGGCTTATCATACCGTGTACGGGCAGTTGATTTATCATTATCTACTTTTCTCTCAGGTCTGGGTCGATAAACGCAACCCCACCTGGTACCCCAGCAGGGTGCGGGTTTCCACCGGCTGATGGCGGATGAGGGAAAGCAGCTGCTGTGCGGTACGGCGGCCCAGCTGTTCGGCATCAAAAGAGACCGCCGTGATCTGTGGCGTACACCCCTGCAGCGCTTCGTCGTCATACAGGGAGGCAAGACGGATATCCTGCGGCACGCGCAGGTTCAGCTGTCTCAGGGTGTTCAAAGCCAGCTGGGCAACCTGGTCATCCATGCACAGGATGCAGTCCGCCCCACGCTGTACCGCGAGCTCCACAGCGCTGGTGCGTAGATCGTCGCTTTCCAGCTCCAAAAACAGCAGGCTCTCATCAATCTTGCAGCAGGCGCGGTCATGCGCCTGCTTATAGCCTTCCAGGCGGGACTGGTTGACGGTGTACAGCATGGATCCGCCCAGCAAAGCAATGCGGTGCAGGCCCTTCATCAGCAGCAGGCTGACCAGCTCGCGGCAGCCGCCCACCTGATCATGGTCCACCGAGATGACATCCTGGTCAGCCGGGCGGCCAATGGCAACAAAGGGGATGCCGCTTTTTTGCAGCATGGGGATCAGCGGATCACGCTCCAGCGTGCGGGCCAGAATCACGCCATCAATCTTGCGGTTGACCAGCAGACGCTGCATCGGGCTTGTTTCCTGCTCGCCCACCATCGTCATCAGCACATCATAATCATTGCGGGTGGCAATATCGTACACGGCGCTGACGGTTTTGCGCAAAAATGGTGCGGCAAGGTTGCCGAACTGGCGCGAGAACACCAGTGAGATATTATAAGACTGCTGGGTTACCAACCCGCGTGCCAGCATATTGGGCACATAGTTTTTCTCTTTGGCGTACTGGACCACGCGGGCGCGGGTCGCTTCGCTGACACGGCCATTGCCCGAAAGGGCACGGGATACCGTGGTCTTGGACACGCCAAGGTCTTCAGCCATCTGGCTGATGTCAATTTTTTTTTCTCCTTCTGTCTGTTTACGACGCGGCATGGGTTTACTCCTGTTAACGTTTGCTTCTATAAGATCTTCTTTCTGTCCTTGCCGGTTTTCCGCCCCACGGGCAGTTCCCAGGGTACTGTTCCAGAAACCAGTCCCCCACCCCGGCCATTCCCTACTTGGTTAATAGGCTTAACATATTATACCACATTTTTCTGGATCATGGTAGCCCCCTGTGCAAAGAAAGCAAAGAACACGCTACCCCAATACGGGGTCATTATATCATTCCTGGCTCTGCTTTTCAACCGATTTCTGGCTCTGTTTCCGTTTTCCAGTGTGTTTTATAACCTGGTAAAGTTTTCTCATTTTGTCCGTATCCTGCTCAGTCATCGTACCTGCGCCAAATTGGGCGGCTTGGGCCAATGCCAGCAGAGCTTCGGCATCCTGGGGTTCAAGGGTGGGGACACAACTTTGCAAAAATGCGGCAAACTCCGGCGCATCGGATGGTGTATCCGGCGGCAGGCCGCGGCGCACCAAAAGGCGGTAGATGCTGCCAAACACGGCCAGCACCCGCGCGTTGCAGCTGCCCCGGCCATACCCCATGGCATGGCGGCGGGCCAGCACCAGCAGCACCGCAGCAGCCAACAGGCACCCCCCCAGCAACGCCGCCAAAACCAGCCTGCTGCGGGGCACGATGGTGGTTGCGGGTTCGTTTGCGCTGCTCTCCCCTGCTGCGGGGGCGGTGTCTTGACCTTGAGTTTCGGGCAGCGGGTCGGTGCGCAGGTCGGCCTGTTGGGCACTGACCAGCACGCCGGGGGTCATCTCCATGGGGGTCCAGCCCTGGCCGGAAATGTACACCTCCGCCCAGGCGTGGGCGTTATCGTCCTGCAAAATGGCGTGCCAGCTGCCGTTCTCCTGTTGGGTAAACAGGCTTTGCGGCGCGGCATAGCCCACCACATAGCGCGCAGGCAGCCCGAACATGCGGAACATAACCACCGCCGCCGAAGCAAACTGCACACTGTACCCCTGTTTGGATTCCGTTAAAAAGTAACGGATGGGGTCGGCCCCCTCCGGCGGCTGGGGAGCGCTGGCGTTATACTGGTAGTTGGTGTTTAGGTAGGCGCGGATGTAATCGCCAATGTCCGCAGCTTCGGTCAGCTTCTGGTCCTTTTTGGCTTCATCGCACAGGGTTTGCAGCTCGTCATAGCCGTCCGGCACGGCGGTGTAGCGGCTGGCGGCGTAAGCGGCATAGGATGCTTCCATCCGGTCCAGCACGCTGGGGTCGGCATCGGCGCGGGCTTCCAGCTGGGTTTGGGCGGTATCTCGCGGGTAATACAGGAACACATCGTCCTGCGCGGTCTGGCCCGCGGCGGCGCCATCGCCCTGGATGGTGTAATAATCGCCCCAGTAGGCGTTGTACGGTGCATAGGTGTACTGGGTATCGGCGTGGATGCGCTCCACCGTCAGCGTCTGGGGCTGGGCGGTGCCGTCATAGGCGGTGCGCAAAAACGGCAGGCTGGCAATGGTCAGCCGGGTATTATCCTCGGTTTTCCAGTTCATAGCGGCGCTGTCAAAGGCATCGGCATCAGGGGCCTGCCAGGTGGTGCCGTCATAACTGCCGCCGATAAATCCCCGCAGGTATACGGTTTCTTCGGGTTTGTCGCTGGCGGTCAGGGCCAGATCCGTCACTCCGCTGACCTGGATACCCCCGCCCTGGCTCAAGGCGCCATCCGCCACACCACCGGCGGCGGCTTCTACCTGAATGTTCAGCCTGCCGCCGCTGACCCGCGGCAGCCAGGTAATGGCGGTGCTCAGCGCGGCGGATTCCACCCGCTGGGCCGCGGGCTGCAGCCAGCCAAGGGGAACCCCCAGCGCCGGGCGCAGCAGCCACCAACAAGGCAGCGCCAGCGCAAGGCAAAACCCGCCCGCCGCCAGCGCGGCAGACTTTTGGATGTTATAATGGCGGCAAAGGTTCTGGCGGTAGTTTTCGGTATCGCGCCTGCCCCACAAGGCCCGCCGCTGCACCGAGCAGGAAGCCGCCCACGCCCCCATCCAACCGACCAAAAGCAGCAGGCAGGCGGGCACAGCAGGCGCGGCCCCGGCCAGCGCCAGCAGCACAACAACGGGCAGCAGCATTAGATCCAGCAGCAGGGCATCCGCACGGCGCAGGGCCGCAGCGGCCAGCGCCCCGGTAACGGGCAAGGCGGCCAGCAGCAAAAACAGCCCCAGCTGCGCCGCACTGCCGCCCTGGGCCACCGGCAGCGCGCTGCCAAGGCGGGCGTTCAGGCTTTGGGCAATGTTCCCGGCGCACTGCTGCGCCCCGGCCAAAAAGTTCCGCTGGCAGATGAACAACACCACAAGATACACAATCACCCCCGCCAGCAGCCCCCAGCGGCGCAGGGCTTGCGGCGCACGCAGGAACAGCGCCCACCCGGCGCAGAAAGCGGCTGCCGCGGGCCACACCCACAACGGCACCGCAATGCCGAACCCGGTGGAAAGCACCAGCAGCAAACCAAAGGTGAGCGCCAGCAGCAGCGCGGCATCTGCCGCCAGCCACAACGCGGGGTGCGCTGCGGGGCGCTGGGTGCTCACCAGCACACGGTCCACAAACTTCAGCCCGCTGCCGGGGTCGGCAGCGCCGCGCCGGCTCAGGGCAGTACGTTCTTTTTTGCGCTTGGGCGGGTTTTTGCGGTGCTTCGCCGCCTGTTGGGGAAAATCCCCCCATTCCTCCGCTCCGTCCAGGTCCCCACCGGGGGTCAGGGCAGCGCGCAGGGCGGTCAGCGGTTCGCGCACCATCAGGCGGTCCAGCTTGGCGCTCAGCTTCCAGTGTACCTGCTTGATGGTATCCCCGTCCCGGTACTCCCGCAGCTCATAGCTGCCGCCCAGGGCGGCGCGGGTGTCGGCTTCGTCGCCGTCCTCATCGGGGGCGGTTTCCGCTTTGGCTTTGCCAGCCGCGGCAGCGGGCAGCACACAGATGCTCTGGCTTTGCACGGCAGCCGGGCATACCGCGGTGAACACCCCCAGGTGATCCCGCAGGGTGATGCCCCGCACCGCAATGCTCCACACGCCGCTTTTGCCTGCGTTTAAGGTAATGCGCTGTTCGGCGCTCTCCTTGCCGCCCAGCATGGCGGCGCAGCGCAGGGTGATCTGCCCGCCGCCCCATTCATCGGCGGCGTTCAGCAGCACCACAAGCGCAGGGATGGGCAACCGGCTGCGGTTGCGCAGCCGAACCGTCAGGGTAAAATCTTCGCCCTGTATCACGGGTTTGTCCGGCACCAGCAGCTCTGCCGTTACCTGCCTGCGTAGATAGGCGGCGTCCAGCCGCAGCAGCACCAGAAGCACCAGCGCAAACGCTAACAGGAACACCGCCAGCGGTGCCTGGGTGATGAGCGCCGCGGCCAGCAGCACCAAAAGCACCAGCGCCCGGCCCAGCTTACCTGCCATGGCGGTCAGCCTTTTCGGGGCGGGGGCGCGGCACGGTGCGCAGCAGGTCCTGCATTACGCTGTCCACCGTTTCGCCGCCTGCGCGGGCCTGGTCGTTCAGCACCAGGCGGTGGCGGGCAACCGCATCAAACACAGCGGTCACATCCTGCGGGGCAACAAAATCCCGCCCCGCCAGATACGCCGCCGCGCGCGTCATGCTGGTCAGCGCCAGGGTGGCACGGGGGCTTAACCCCACGGCCAGGCGCGGGTCCTTGCGGCTGGCCTGGGCCAGCGCCACAATGTAGCGGTACATCAGCTCATGCACAAATACCGTGCTGACCTCCTGCTGCATGGCAAGCAGATCCGCCTGACCGGCAACGGGGCGCACACGGTCCAGCAGGCGGCCTTTGCTCTGCCCGGCCAAAATTGCCAGCTCCGCTTCCTCATCGGGGTAGCCCATTACGGCGCAGACCATGAAACGGTCCAGCTGAGACTGCGGCAGCATCTGCGTGCCGGCGGCGCCGATGGGGTTCTCGGTTGCAATTACGGTAAAGGGTGCGGGCACCGGGCGGGTAACGCCGTCCACCGTCACCGTGCCTTCTTCCATCACTTCCAACAAAGCCGACTGCGTGCGGGAGGAGGTACGGTTGATCTCATCGCCCAAAAACAGGTTGCACATCACCGCACCGGCGTGGTACACAAACTTGCCGGTCTCTTTCTGGTAAACGGAAAATCCCACCAAATCGGACGGCAGAACATCCGGCGTAAACTGCACGCGGCTTTCTTTCAGGTCCAGCGCGCGGGCAAAGGCCAGCGCCAGCGTGGTTTTGCCCACGCCGGGAATATCCTCAATCAGCACATGGCCGCCCGCCAGCATGGCCATCCAGATGGTGTTTACCGCTTGCTGTTTGCCCTGCACGGCCTTGTTTACTTCGGCCGTAACGGCGGCGGCCTGCTGTGTGTACTGCATGGTTAATCCTCCCGGTGTTTTTTCCATATCACCATAATGCCAACGGCGGCGGCAATAACCACCAGCCCGGCCCACAGTGCGTTGTTTTCCAGCCAGATCATGGTATTGGAGATCGCGCTCCCCTCGGATTCCGCGCTGCCCTCCCCCGGCAATGGGGTCAGGGCCTGGGGGGCCACTTCGGCAATGGAGCTGCCGCCGGCATCCTCCACGGTCACCTGGCGCGGCGTTTCGTCCCAGGTAGCGGCGCTTTCCTGCAAATCCTCCTCTTTGGTGGTGTCCGCAGCGGCGGTGTCGTGCTCCGCAATTACCAGGTAGCGCTGGCTGTTGCGGGTGTAGGGGTGGCAGGTGGAAAGGGTCAGCAGGTCCCGCCCCGGCTGGATCAGCACGGCGTTGATATCGCTGGGGTCAATAATTTTCAGCTCGCTCACGCGGTAAATCAGCGTTTCCCACGGGGTGGTCAGCTGGATCTTGTCCCCCACCTGGATCTGCTGCACGTTGCGCAGCATTTCCGCGCCATAATAGCCGCGGTGGGCGGCAATCACGGTGTTGGTGTTTTCGTCGCCCAGCGGCATCGAGGTCTGGCCCAGCAGCGCCGCGCCTTTGGCCAGGTTTTCGCGGCTGGCGCCCAGGTAAACGGGCAGCTCCAGGTTCAGGCGCGGGATCCACAGCACAGCCAGCACATCATCGTCATAGCCATAGGCAGCAAGGTCCAGCGGGGCTTCCTCGTAGGCGAACGGGTCGGTCAGGCCGCTTTGGCCCCCGGCGTAAATTTCCGCGTTATAGTCCTGCATCGCGGCGTACAGTTCAGGGTAGGCGCGTTCCGGCTCCGGGGGTTCGGCTGTGGTTTCCTCCGCCGCGGGGGCGGTGGGCTGGGCTTCGGCGCGGGCCGCAAACTGCGCAGCGGTTTTGGCGTTGCGGGTGCTGGTCCACCACTGGGCAGCGGTGGGCTGTATCAACAGCGCCAGCCCCAGCAAAATGGCCAGCCAGGCCAGAATTTTAGCAATCAGCCGTCCCATTTAGTCATCCTCCTCGCGCTTTTTGCAGCGGTGCAGCAGCAAAAGCAGCAGCAGCGCTTCGCCGCCAATCACAATGCTGCCCGTTACCGCGATCCACGGCCAGGCATCCACCACGCGCTTGACCACCGTTCCGGTGCGCAGCGCCTGATACTGCACGGCCTGCGGGGTGTTGGTTTCTTCCTCTCCATTATAAGGGATGCGGGTGCCGCGCACAAGCATGCGGTGGGTGTTGATGGCATACGGCGTGCAGGTAACAAGGGTGCAGTAATCCTGCCCCGCGGTGATTTCCAGATCCTCGGTGTGCTCCGGTTCCACCACTTTGATTTGATCCACCTGGTACGCCAGCGTTTCATCCAGAATATGCAGGTAGAAACAGTCGCCCTCTTCCAGTTTGTCCAGGTCGGTGAACAGCACGGCTTCGGGCAGGCCGCGGTGGCCGGTCAGCACGCTGTGGGTGCTTTCGCCGCCAAGGGGGTAGCTGGAGCCTTCCAGATGGCCAACGCCCTTTTGCAGCACATCATCGCTGGTGCCTTCGTAAATAGGCAGGTTGACGTCAATTTTCGGGATGGTGATATACCCCAGGCTTTCGCCCACATCCACAAGGTCCACATAGCTGGTGCCGGTATCCTCCGCTTCGCCTGCGGCATCGCGCTCCACGGCGCTGTCCAGCTGCTGGTTATAGCGGCGGGCGGCCTCCTTGGCGGCGTCCAGTTTTTCGGTATCCATGCTTTTTACGGTATCATCGTAATTTTGGATCGCTTCGCTGGCGTGGCGCTGCGCCACCGCGTTGCTGATAACCGGGTACGATGCCACCCCAATGCCGGACAGGATCATCAAGGCCGCAAAGCCGACTTTTAGTTTTGTTGTGGTATCCATAGCGTCACCGCGAACCTTTCCGTGAGAGGGTTGAAGTTGGGAACTGATGCAATTAGAAATTAGAAATTAGGAATTGGAAGTAGGCAAAAGAATAAATAATAAAGAATAATGAATAATTGTGGTGGACCGCGCCGCATTGCGCCGCTCAGGAGATATTGGGTTGGGGGTGGTTTTTAGGGTAGTGAATAACAATAAAATAATCTGTAGGGCCTTACGGCGTTGCACACCACAAAATTGTAATAAACCTCGCCCTGCATGTAGGGGGCGGCGTCCCCGACGCCCCGTTTGACGGGCCTAATAATTGCCGCCCACCCACCCCGCGCCGCAAACATTGCAAATCATTTGTAGGGGCCGATGCTCGCCATCGGCCCGTTGACGGGCCTTGCCCTATTTATTTTTAGGGCAATACCGCATAATTCTAAGTGCCGATACGGCGAGCGAGGTACGGCAGATGCTAAGCCAAAAGCGCAGATAATACTTTGTGTATTATCGAGCATTTTGGCAACGCAGATGCCGTACCGCAGCCGCCGGAGCGGTGCTTAAGCCGTCAGGCGGGAATTGTGCGGTGTTGCCTTAGGTTCTGCACGGGGAACCACCCCTCAGTCACCTTCGGTGACAGCGCAAACAGCGCCCCGTCCCCTCTGTCGCTTCGCGACATCTCCCCGCCCCGCGGGGAGTCACCCCTCAAGGGGCGCCAATATCTCCACCTTATGTTTGCGGTGGCTCCCCTTAAGGGGAGCTGGACGCGGAGCGGCCTGAGGGGTGGTTCCCCGCCACAAACCTAACCCGTAGGGTGGTTCCCCACGCAGGGCCTAAAAATCAACCGAACAACGGCCATGTACACCCAAAAAAATTTATTCCCCAATAACCCACCATAGGGGGAGGGCCAAATCCGGCCCTCCCCCTGTGTATGATGGATTATCCCTCTATACCCTATTGGTGAATTGTAACATTGTTTTGCCTTGCGGCGGGCGCATCAGGCGCGGTTCTTCTTTTTCAGGCTCAGCAGCACGCCAACACCGGCCACAACCAGCAGCACACCAATGCCGCTGAACAGCAGGGTGCCGAAACCACCGGTGGTGGGCAGGTCGAAGCCCTTGCGGTTGATGATGGTAATTGGTGCATACGTATAATCGTCCTGGCCATTCTTGAAAGTAGTGGTCTTTACGTCACGCTTAATCAATTTGCCATCGCTAGAAAATTTATCGTTAACTGTCCAACTAGTAGCATAATCCACAGTCAAATTGGCATCAACAGGGCCGGAAAGCAAGTTATAGCCCTTATTTGTCATGGTTTCTACCAATTTGTACTCGCCATCGGGCAAACCATTGACAGTTGCGCAACCAGCATTTACACCCTCACCCGCGGTCGTAAGTGTGGTTACCTTAAACCACTTCGGCTCATTCTCAGCTTCTGTTGCATTCAACCCCAGTGCCTTGGCCTCTGTCGCAGTCAGGAACTTGCATTCCTTTATACCAAAGATAACAGTATCGGTCGTACCCTCTTTCAGTTTGTCAGTCTTTGCATCGTACTTCTTATAAAGGTCAAACGTTACACCATTCAGCAGTTTTTCAGTATTTCCATCCTGACCCTTTTTCAGGATACCAGTTTTGAAGGTATAAACAACAGCCTTATCATGGATTTCGTAGGGAGTATCATCCTCGCCATGCTTAATATCCGTCTTACGGGAGTAATCAAGGTGAGCTTCGTTCACATTGCCATCAGTGGTAGTGTCTGCGCCCGGCTGTAAAGTTGCAGTGTAAGTAATCGTGATGGTCTTACCGGCAGCTGCATTCAGGTTATCCTGGCTCGTTCCTGCTTTAAAATCAATCGTAATTTCAGAATTATTGCTATCAGAGGTATCTGTCAACGTGTAATCAGTATTCGCAGCAAAGGTTACATCTTGACCGTCTGCATTTTTACCGCTAATGGTAACACTGTTAATGTTATGCTTAAGCTGATTCTTGTTCATTGTATCAACAACTTTAAAGGTTTTCAGCTTTGCTACATTTTCAGGAACATAGATGGTCAGAGTATATTCAACGGTATCATCAACAGCATAGTCGGTATCGTTGCCTTCGTCAGTGCCTTTGCCATCATTACGCTTAGTTACGTCTTTCTCCAAATCCGGCTTATGGTTATAAACCGTCATGGTATTGTCATTGTTAATTACAAAATCGCTGTTCGGGGTAGCTCCATCCGGCGTTACAAGCTTACCTTGATCATTAATTTCAAACTCATATGCCACATTGTTGTTGATAATATAGCCGCTTTCCTTGTTTTCTGCATAGCCAATTTCCACAAAACGGTATTTACCCTTGAGCAAATTCTGAACGGTGATTTCGCCACTGCCATTTGTTGTAAACTCGCATTTGCCATTTACAGTATAATCATCGTATTTATCCTTGCTCGTTGAATTTTCGTTGTAGCGCTGCAACTTAAAGATAACATTCGGCAAATTTTCGATTTCATTTTCTTTACCGTCTGTCTTACCTTTCTTTACCAGCGTAATGTCACCTTTCGCGGAGCTGTTCTTCGGGTAAACAACAACATCATAGAGCCATTCCTTAAGCTGGTCTCCCGTTGCTTGCTCACCAACCTGAACTCTCGTCATAGGAATAGAAACAAGGAACGGATCCACGGGCTTTACAACGGAATCCGGCGTCGTTGTTTCGATAACCAGGTACATGCCAACGTTCAGGTCTTCAAACTTAACAAAACCATTAGCATCCGTTTTTCTTTCCGTTTTGCCGTCTTTACCTTTAACAGCTTTGTCAGCGATACCTTCTTTCAGATTTGCTGCGGTTTTATCGCCAGGAGTCTTAAAAAAGCTATCCGCTGTAACAGCATTATCATCACTAGCAGCTTCATAATATGCTACCAGCTCATCTGCCGTTTTAACCTGATAAATAGTAAAACCTGCATCTTTAAGCGGCGTAGCCTCATTCGGCACAGCCTGCTGCTCACCAGTTCCAGCTACAGAACCTGTCAATTCTGTGCTATGGAGATACTTATAAATGGTAATAGAGCCTTTTTTTGTTTTATCAATCGTACTTACGCTGGTTTTGATTTCAGGTGTTTGGGCATTGCCTTCGCCCTCGGCTGCCATTGCTGGCATGGCGCACAGACTGAGGGCCAGGGCGGCGCTCAACAGGCCTGTGAGAAAACGTTTTGCTTTTTTCATTTCAGTACCTCTTCTCTTAAAAAAATCATCATCGGATGGGCGGCGGGGCCGCCCGGCTTAAGGGTTCTGCATCAGCACGGCGTGCAGTGCGGGGCGCTGCAGCGGGGAAACGCTGCCGCGCCGCCCGCACTGTGCCGTGAAGAAAAAAGGAGGAAAAACTGGGCCGCTTGCCCACTTGGCTTAAGGTGCATCTGAAACCAAAGGAAATAACGGATATTTCGCAGCCACAAGCAGGATGTAAGGCAAAGAGCCGCCGGAATCCTTTCCGGACCCCAAGGCTTCTTAACACAAAATCCGGCTGCGCTTATAGAAACAGGCGATATTTTCCGCTTTTCAGTTATACACCCCGGCTTATGGCTGCGCCCTGCCGTAAACGGGCGCGCACGGGCGGGCAGGCCCTGCATCCTGGGGGTTGCTGGGTTTCCGGGGGATGGTTAATGTCGCCGGCCCCCTTTCCTGTTGTAGCGGAATGTGAATATCAACAGCCCTGCCACCGCCAGCGGCATGCCGATCAGCAGCCACAGGCTTGGCGCGTCTGCACCCGTGTGGGGCAGCTCAGGCGTTTTACGGTTCAGAACGGTAAGGTTCATGGTGTAGGTGTTGCCGGACTGCACAAACGTTTTTGTGTCCGTAATTTTCTCCCCATCAATAAAACACTCGCCGCCTTGGGTAAATTGGATCTCAATTGGCTGTGCCAACAGGTTGTACCCCGGATGTGCCTTGGTTTCCGTCAGGCGGTATGTACCGGGTTCCAGATTTTTGAACGGGTTCTGGGTTATCTTGCCGTCCGTTCCGGTTGTACCGGTAATGGAACCTTTGTTTGTGTTATCGAATGGGTAGTTTTTATCTACTACCCACTGCGTTTTTCCTCCGGTTGTTGTTTCGGCTTTCAGCTTTTCCAGCTTGAACTCAACATCTTTCAAGAACACATCTTCGCCCGCATTATTGGGTTCCGCGTCCTTCTTGATGATATCCAGTACAAACTTCGGGTTCTGCAGCTTGTTGGTCAGCACAATCTTGCCGCTGCCGCCGGTGATGGTTTCATCGGTGGCTGTGGCTGGCGTTGTAGTTGCGCCGGTTTCGCTGTCCTTTTCGCTGTTTGCTGTTGCTTCAGCCGTTACAACATACGTATTGCCCTTAATCGTAATGGTTCCGTCTTCCGCTGCCTGTTTAAATTCGCCCTTTTTTACCGTACCTTCCACAATGCGGTAAATATAGTTATTATCCGCACTGCCGCCAACCGGGTACTGATCCAGGTTGTTAAAGGGATACAGCCAGCCGTTATCTGTATGGCGAACCGTAACATATTTGCTGCCCGAGGTCGGGTAGTCAACAACCTCCCATTTGGCATCCGCAGCACTGTTTTTGCGCTGGAGCTGGATGTAAATCTCGTTCGGCTGGTTCGTTGTACCAAGGACCGTATCATTTGCATCTTTCCAGAGCTTATCGAACTCAATGTTGATCAGTTTGCGCTTGGTGTTGGTAAAGACTGCGGTAACTTCCAGATCGTTCGGATCGTTCGGATTTTTGCTCGCCACAATCTCGCCTTCCACCATGGTGTTGTCGATCACATCGGCGGAATCGCAATCTTTCGGAACAGTTACGCTTTGCAGCCTGGAACCATCTAGCGGTGTTTCTTCCTCGATGGTATAGCGGGTGCCAACGGGGATGCCGGTGATGGTCACGGTGTGGTCTGGGTATTTTACCGCATCGTTCATGTCGATCTCAACATACCTTATGATGTCCTCTTTTTCCAGACCAGCACCGCCAACATCACTAAAGGTAACTTTGAACTTGTAGGTGCCTGTAATGTTCTTTTCCTCACCAGCTGCGGCCTGCTTTTGGATTTTCAGCCCGCCGGTTTTGACGGTGTTGACGTATTTTACCTTTAGCTTTGTCAGCGTGGATTTTGTTTCGTCCGGGTCCTTATAGGAGCGGAAGACGATGGTGTCGGCGGAGGGTTTGTTTTCGTTATACTTGTTGCCCTCCTGCTCTTTATCTGCTCCCTTCTTTTCCGTTCGGCCATCATTGGGGCTGCTTCCCGTCTGCCCGTCTAACGAAGGTATTGTACTAGGAAGAGTTACGCTGTTACCTTCTTTCATCGACTCAACCACATGCCCGTTCTCGTACACGGTCCATGTGGTGTCGTACAGGTTTTGGTTCAGATCCTCTTTGAGCGAAATGTAGCTGCCGCGGCGGAACTGGTCGCTGAAGGTAACGGTTTCTCCATCTTCCAGAACAAAGCGTCCGTCCTTGTCCACCAACTGGGTGTCTGTGTCATTGCTGGAGGTGTACTGTGCGTTTTCGGCGTTTTCCAAATGACCGCTTTTGGCGGAGCCGTAATCCGGGATTTCCTTCTGATCGGTTGTAAAGCCGGTCATCGTTTTTGGCACCGCTTTGGGAATGAAGGTAAAGTTCCTGAAATAGATGTGGCGGCTATAGTTATCGCCCACGTGGATGGTTTTGACGTTGCCGTTAAAACCGTCCTGCGCTTTCATCTTGTTCAGGTCCAGCTTTACGGTGACCCATGCGCCTGTCTTCACTTCGACCGAGCCATACGTTGCGCCGTTAATGCCTGATGTGCCAAGGCTGCCTTTTTGGACGCCGTTTTCATCCAGCAGTTCCAAATACAGGTTGTTGAGGGAAAGTTCACCTCCACCATCCTTTGGATCAACGTAAACCTGGAACGTAAGGAAGCGCATGTTGTCTTTGATATTGATGGGGGCATTCAGCGTCAGGATGCCATAACGTTGCTTACGCGCTGCACTGACGGGTTCCGTATCCGTATAGCGTGCGTACCAGTGAAGGACCTGTTCGGTATCTTGCCCGGAATCTGGATGGGGGTTTGTATCCAACTTGAAAATGTACTCACCTTCGGTTGAATTGGTTGCGGGTTTAAACGTGTTACCACTTTCCGCAGTCAAATCCACCTTTTGGGGCTTAATACCGCCCGTATCCGGGTCAGCGGCCGGTGTTGTTCCATAATGGGTTGCCTGGTTCTGGATGGTGAAGTTGAAGATTTTCTGTTTTTCAAAGCATTCTTTGAATTTCTGATCAGTAACGTTTTTCAGATCGACCTTTTTTTGAACCTGCAGCTCGTTATTATCCGGGAAGTTGAACGCCACCGCCATGTTGGACTCCCACATACCGCGTTCCATGTAGTACATGGTAAGGGTGTGCTTTTTGCCTTTGTCGAGGTCATTAAGAGTAGTGCCTTGCGCGTAGAAATAGATGGGTTCACCATTATATGTTACGGTCTTGACAGAATTTTTATCTTGATCACTACCTGACGTTCCGCCTTGTTTGACCTTACTGACATAGGCTGTTACACTATTCTTTCCCTGGCTTCCCTCGCCAAATTCCAGCAGGCCGGAAACCTTACCATGGGCGCCGCCAACGTCAAGCGCCAGCTTGCCATCAATGAATACCCAAACGTCATCGTCACCGGAGAAGAAGAACTTGATGTTGGTTTTTACCTTTTTATTGTCTTCACCAATCTTATTGGTTTCCACCATACCGTCATCCGTCAGGGTAAAATCCATCTGCAGCTTGGTGCCAAAGCCGTAATTGTAGGTAGAAGCCACACCACCGGTTGCTGTTTCATTGAACGGGAAGTAGCCATATTGGCCTTGCTTGTCCGATGACGCATTCACATTCTCAGAAGACCCTCTGTTATTGGTACTTTGGAGAAAATATTTTGAATCCGAATTTTGTCCCGAATCTTGTTTTAGATACAAGGTTGTATCCTTGCTGTCAAAGCACCAATAATCAACGCCGGTATCGTCGTTAAAAAGGTTCTCCTTTTTAGTAAATGGGAACTTTACATTCTCATACACTTCACCAAGCTTTGCATTTTTACTATTCTCTCCTAAGAGGAAGTCTTTGTTAAAGTGCGGCTCTACTGTTGCTGTTTTTGTTCCGTTTAACAACGGTGCTCCATCTGCGTTAGTTGTATTCGCAACCAATCCCTGATAGGCATAGTCATAATGTGTATTTCCCTCGTGATCTTCATTATACTGAGAGTTATTGATTGCCATAAAACGATCAACGTTGTCGTACCCAAACAAATTTAATGTCCCAGCAATATCGCTAAAGTTAGTTCCACTATCAGGCTGGAAATGTCCGGTATAAAGCGGGTATTGGGCATTTGCATCCTGATAATAATCGCTCAGCGCCTGATCAAATTCACGGAAGGTTACCCAGGTGCGGTGACTTTCACCAGTCCAGTCACCGTAGCTATCACGGTTCTTGCCATTCAGTTCGTAATCTGTATAATAGTCATACAGCGTACTGGTAACATATTTTGTGTTTGCTTCTTCCGTAAAGGATTCAATATCTACTACTTTAGTTTTAGTAGTGTCAGTAGTGTCAGTATTTTTCCACGTTTCGGCATCACGCAGGGTACCTTTTGGAGCCCAGTAGCCGCCACGAGTGGTACCTTTATATACTGCATCGTCATTCGTATCCGCATAGAAGCAATTTTTGCCATCTGTGGGAATCTCCAGCCACTCTGTACTTACTCCATTTCCTTTTGTCGCATTGTCATCGTTAATTTCTTCACCGGAAAAGATGATTGAACTATTTGAACTATATTCTTGGGGAATGTCAACATAATAAAGGTTTTCGTTTGTATCATCTTTTACCAGCGTGCCTTTTTCGGAGTTTCCGTTGCCTCCTTTTATCCGATAATAAATGGTCTCTGAATTATTGGCTTTTGGGATTGAATAGTTGCCGCTAGTATCACCCGTTCCTGTTGTTGGCAGCTTTGAGAAAGTAGCATCGTAATAGATACGGAAAGAGTTTTCTCTACCCCATCTTACGTTGTCTGCGCCAGTATAGATAAAGCAGTTCCTTGTTTCACTGTACATAAAGGATTCTTTATCATTACCACTAACAGATTCGTTATAGAAGTTATAGAATTTGCTGGATTTTTCTTCACCGTCCTCATCCCATGTAAACTGAACATAAGAGCATTCCACGTCTGGGATGGTAAAAGTAACGAATTCTTCCTTAGCAACAGGTTTAGCTTCTGAGCCATCATTAACCAATGTTAAGGTTTCACTTTTTTCATCAGGGATATAGAAATTTGCCTTTACGCTCGTTAAATCAGCTGTACTGCGGTTTTCGAACTTGATGGGTTTGCCTGCATAGTATGTATGACTCGTCAGGATGGAATCGTCTGTCCATTCACCTTTAGTTGGATCATACATTTTGTTATTGTAGTCGCTTATAGGACCCAGGTTACTATTTAGCTTAATCTCTCCTTTCCAAGTAGAACCTTCGTATAACTGGAACTGTATTTCTAGAAAGTTTTTTCCTTCTATATCTTTACAATTCTTAACGGCATAAATCTTATGTCCATCTTCTGTTTTCCGTCCGGTCGGCTCCATTGGATGCGAATGCCACCACTCACCCTTATCAGAATTGCCCGGAGTTGCATCAGTTCTTACATTAAGCCTAATTTCATGGGAAGCTGAAACGGTCTCCCAATTAATCTTATCCGGAACGACAAAGTAAACCGTGAATCCATCTGTCGCTTCCTGCTCACTAACTGCCTGCACGCTATCCACGCTTTTTGCGGCGTACATCTTCTGCGGCTGTTCGGTCGGTTCCGGGGTGGCGGTGGGGGTCACGGTCGGCACAGGGGTGGCCGTTGCGGTGGCTGTCGGTTCCGGGGTCGGGGTGGGTTCTGCCGTGGGCTCCGGCGTTTCGGTCGGGGCGGGCTGCTCCGGCTCGGCGCTTTGTTCCGGTTCCGGGGTGGCGGCATCCGGCACCGGGGTGGCGGCGTTCTGCTCCGGCGGAACGGTATCCTCCCCGGAGGCCGTTCCCTGCCCATCCTCCAGCAGCTCTACTTCGTCAGGTGCGCCGGGCAGAGGATCCACCTCGGCGTATACAGGCAGGGCCATTGCCATAACCAGGCAAGCGGTGACAAGCAGCGCTGTCAGCCGGCGCGCCCAACCTGTTGTGTTTTTCCCTGTTCTATTCAATCTGCTCACCCGTCTTTCGCGCTGGCTTGATGGAAGCACATTGTTTCACAGGGGATCCCCTGTGAAACAGTAAAAGAAGCCAGCTTCTTTTACTTGCGCAACCGTTGCCATGTTGTTTTCAAAAAAAAACCGCATCGAGTCTTCTCATTGCGCATTTACTTTTTATTTTCTTAATATAGCACCTTTACACCAGAAAGACAATACAATCCACGCAAATTCCTGTTTTTCAGCACTTTTACTGATTGCGTTTTTCTCCAATTATACAATGTGTTCAAAGCCTTTGTATCATTTACTCCTAATTTTCTTTTTGGCAGCGGTCCCTTTTATATACTTTGACCGCGCGTTTATGATCCTCTGCGCACACAGAGCGCAACTTTGCGGCAAAATTCGCCTTTTTTGTTGCATTTTCCTGTTTTTGCGCAATTATTTGTTTCGCATGCGCCTGTTTGCGGCGGGGCCTGGCGGCTGGGTGGGCGCCTTGTGGGAGGGATGGCAGGTTTGCAGCGCACGGTTCCCGTTTTTTTGCGGCGCGATGGGTACACCGCGCCCCTGCAAACGGTTTGCGGTGTTTGCGGCGGCGGGTGTGTGTGGTGGATTGCACGCCCGCCAACGGGATGCCGTTCTCCCTTTACAACGGGGTGCGGGTTTGCTGCAGATATGCCATTCGCTTTTTTGTCCCCCCTGCCCTGCCCCTGATTCCCGGTTCCCCCTTGCCGATCTCTATTTGCGCCAGCTCCTGAGGTGCATCTGAGAGCAACGAAAATAGCGGATCTTTCGCAAGCACAAAATCCGGCTGCGTTTACTGAGAAGCAGACGAGCTTTTTGACGTTTCAGATAGATCCCAGCTCCCAGCTTTCAATCTATCCTGTGTAAACTGCAACCCCTCACGCGCCATTCTGTGCGGCACCTACCTTATAATATGGGGGTGCTGCCCTGTGTGAATTTGCAACTGATCTATTTGAAGCAGCTGTGAGCTGTTGTAATTTTGCACAGGGTATTGCCCGCATTCTGTGCCGAACATTCCCGAAACGTGTTGGAAAAACGCACAGGATTGCCTTGTTTCCCTATGCCGCTTACCGTTGGAAAAACGCACAGGTTACCCCCGGAACAGTTGCATTTTACACAGGGTATTCCCGCTCCCCTGCCCCGCCGTGACCCGCGCACCTGTTGGAAAACCACACAGGATAGGCCCGTTCCCCGTGTTGCAATTTACACAGGTTTGGCTGTTTTTGGCTTATTTGCAACTTTACGCAGGTTGCTTTCCGCACAGGAAAATGGTGGTGGAATGCACAGGCTGCAGTTGGTTGAACACACAGGTTTGCGTTGTTAAATTACACAGGCTCTACCTATTACTAATATAGAACTAAACAACTAAGCCATAATAACAACCAGAGGTAAGCCGGAAGATGGGGGAGAACGGGAAAAAGTTGGTGTTGCCATTCCATCAGGTTACAGAACCCTGAAACAGCAGGACAGAAAGTCACAATAAAACCCTGTGTAACCTGCACCCGGGCTGCAACCCCCACAGGATATATGGCAAACTACAACGCGGGTGTTGCATTTTGCACAGGGTAATGGCGGTGAAACCCTGTGTAAATTTGCAATTCTTGCGCTGGACAACAGGATGTGCTATAATGTTTAGCATGATGTGCGTGACCACCCGGGATACAGCAACCGATATAGGAGGCCCCTGCTTATGGCGGCAAGTAAACAGAAAAAAGATGATCCGTTTGTCGTTACGTTTGAAGAACGCGGGGACCAGACCATCGTTCGCAAATCCAATGACCTTGTACAGATGACGCGCAACAACCTGACGCTGAGCCAGCAGCGCCTGATGCTGCATATTTTTTCGATGATTAAGCCGGAGGATACGGACCTGCCCTCTTATGAGCTGAGCATTTATGATTTTATCAAGATGACCGGCATGGACCCGCACAGCGGGGCGCTGTACAAGCAGGTGCGCAAAAATATTGAGGAGCTGGCCAACGCGCCCATCCAGTGGATCAAGAATAACGGAACTTCCACGGTGGAAACATTCCGCTGGATCGATAAAGTGCGCATTGATGAGGGCCGCGCGCGCATGACCATCACGCTGGATCCGGTGCTGAAACCGCACCTGGTGCAGCTGAAAACCCTGTATACCACCATGGATGTGACCTACACCATGCTGATGCGGTCCACCTATTCCATCCGCATTTACGAGCTGTGCAAGAGCTACCAGAGCCTGTACCTGAAAAAGAAAGCGGCCGGGGAACCGCTGGTATGGAACCTGAGCATGCTGTATGAACAGCTTTCGTATACGGCCAACCGATGGTCGGATTTCCGCCGCCTGGCACTGGAAAAGGCAAAGGCGGAAATTAACGAAAAGACGGATATTATTTTTAATTACGATGTGTACGAAAAAAAGGGGCAGAAGGTTCTTTCGCTGGTGGTAACGATTGACCCGGTGGATGATGCCGCCGCACAGGCCAACCTGGACAGCATCAACAGCACAGTGCGCAAAAAGAGCAAAAAGAAGGGCCGCCCCACCGTGGCGATTGAAGATTCGCTGCTGGATGACCCCAGCGTGATCACCTTTGATTATGTTTCGGCACCGGAAACAACGATCCCCTATTCCTTTGGACGCCACCGCACCGAGCTGCGGGAGGAAATTGTTGTGAAAGCGCGCATGGATCAGCTGCGCGCGGAGATTACGCCCGAAGAGCTGCACGCGGTGGAAGTGATCATTGATGTGTTGGCAGATGCCTGCTGCACCATCCAGGCAGGCGATGGCGAGCAGGACGGCGGCAACAAAACGGTGTTTGGAAAGATGAATGCCATCATCCTGGATTGCGGCGGGCTGACCAGTTGGCTGGCCGGTGTGGCACCCCGCTATGCACAGGAGATTATTCCCCGGTCGCAGACGATGCGCAGCCCGGCGCGGTACCTGAACAAGGTGCTGCGCGAGGATATGGATAACTATCGCATTTATATTTTCCGCAAGGCAAAGCCGGCAGCAGAACCCAAAGAGGAGCTGTTGGAAGCGGAGTACCATGTGATGGACGAGCCGGTGCAGCAAACGATGCCGGAGCCTGAGCCGCCCAAGGTAGAGCTGATTCCCGAAACGATTGTAAAACGGCAGGATATGCGAAAAGAGTTTGCAAAGTTTGTAGATGATGGATACCTGGAAAAGACGTTGACGAGCGGCCAGCGCGGCGCTTACCACGAAATTTACCGCCACCTGGCAGCGCGGTGCGTGCCATCGCCTTCCAGCCTGCGCAATGGGCTGAAAGACGAAATGCGGCTGCATTACCTGGCCTGCATGAATGAAGTGATTGAAAAGTATGGCAGCCTGACCCCGTTGATGGAAGCTATGGCGCATGAACTGGACTTTGATGTGTTCTGGGCAAAGGCCGCCAAGGACCCCAACGTGAATAACCCGATGGGACTGTTCTACCACATTATTGAAGAACGCGCGTTAAACCCGATCGGCACCATAATGAACGACCAGGCACAACGGCAAAAGGTTGCCGCCAAGGAAAAAGGTGAAAAAGATAAGTGGCACAACGAAAGCTGGATGGATGCTTTTGAGGAAGATATCCCGGATGACAGCGAAGAGTAATTGAAATGAAGCGGAGCGGAACATCCGGGAGCGCTATTATAATAAGGTAAGCAGCGGCTGGCAGATTGCTGGCCGCTG
>ENA-UONW01002107-UONW01002107.1-human-gut-metagenome-genome-assembly--contig:-CS52-NODE-2107-length-20723-cov-119.843478_pt1 | contig 20723 bp, 14 predicted proteins | sample MGYA00242463_ERZ724010 | MGnify/ENA metagenome assembly ERZ724010 | reverse complement strand
CCCAACGCACGAACAAAGACAGTGGGTGGTCTTGCAATTTTTAGAGGAAATATACAAATTCTTTTAAATAAAACAACAATTTGAAACGATTTTTTATGTTGTTTTTATTTTAACCAGAGCATTTTCTCTTAAATCCAGTCAAATCATACCTCAAAACGTAAAATCAAGGCACACCTCACTTCGCCCCATGCACTGACTCAAGAAGATTCCTGACCGCTATTTGAGCCTTGACGCTTGGCCGCAAAGCAAAGATCACAACGGCGACTGAAGCAACCAATCCAAGCGCGACAGTGAATACTCCCGGGATTCCGTCTATGCCTGATATTCCCAGAACAATGAATATCACGGCGAGGAGCAGAACAAGAGCGACCTTGCCTTTCCTGTTCTTGTCACCTTCCTTAAGACAAAGCGCATAACGCCGGATTTCTTCTCCATCGGAATTGTGCCCGACAAGCCCGGCATCCTCCAAGCGGCAGGAAATCGCGCGCCATCGCAAAGGTGACGACCAGTCCACAAACAGGTCGCACTCCCCCGTTGTGTCAGGAAGATCCTCAGGTAATATCTCGTTGGATCTTTTCACATCACCAAGTTTTGTCAATTCTACCTTGATGCCTCCCAGTACCGTCCCGAACGGTTTCTCGCTCGTGAACAGCACCATCCCGGCATCCATCATCTGTACTTTCTTGTCAATCATGCCGCAAATTTAACAATCTTTGAATATACCACACAATCTATGACCGATATATTAATAAATAATCAGGAGCGAAGCGACGCAAGGGGTCTGGGGAATACGGTCCCCAGTGCCCCACTGGGGCTGTCACGAAGTGACTGGGGGTTTGAATGTAAAGCGCACGCAGTGCGAAGCGACGCAAGGGGTCTGGGGAATACGGTCCCCAGTGCCCCACCGGGGCTGTCACGAAGTGACTGGGGGTAAAAAAAATAAGGAGTTGACTTTTTAGGCCAACTCCCTTTAGTGGTACAAGGTCTCGATTACGAGAAGTTATCGTACAGAATGCTCTCAGGCTGCACTCCAAGGCTGTCAAGCAACTTGTTGACGGAAGCGACCATCATTGGAGGTCCGCACATGAAGTACTTGATGTCCTCCGGAGCGTCGTGATCCTTGAGGTAGGTCTCGTACATCACGTTGTGGACAAAGCCGGCCGTGTACTTGACTCCAGCCGCATCAGCGGCAGGATCAGGACGGTCAAGGGCCAGATGGAAGTGGAAGTTCGGGAAGTCCTTCTCGATCTCGGCAAAGTCCTCAAGGTAGAACGCCTCGACAAGACTGCGGGCACCGTAGAAGAAATGAACCTCCTTCCTGGTCTTGAGGGTCTTGAACAGATGCATGATGTGGCTTCTGAGAGGAGCCATGCCGGCGCCACCACCCACGAAGATATATTCCTGAGAATCAGGATCATTCTTCGGAAGAAGGAACTCGCCGAACGGACCTGAGATCCAAACCTTGTCGCCTGGCTTGCGGGTGAACACATAGGATGAGCCGACTCCCGGAGGAACAGGCAGCATCTTGAAGACACCCTTAGGCTGACTCCTGTCAAACGGAGGAGTGGCGATACGGACATTCAACTTGATGATGTCACCCTCGGCAGGATAAGAGGCCATAGAGTATGCCCTGACAGTAGGCACCTCGTTCTTGGCCTTGATGCCGAAGAAACCGTACCTCTCCCAGTCCGCCTTGTAGATGTCGTCGACCTCGATCGTCGAGAAGTCAAGGTCGTAGGCAGGGATGTCAATCTGGATGTACTCGCCGGACTTGAAGTCAAGATGCACTCCCTCAGGAAGTTTCACGGTGAACTCCTTGATGAAGGTGGCCACGTTCTTGTTGGAGATGACCTCGCACTCAAGTTTCTGGACGCTGAGGGTAGACTCCGGAACCTGGATCTTCATGTTCTCCTTGACCTTGACCTGGCAGCCGAGTCTGAAACCATCCTTGATCTGCCTGCGGCTGAAGAAGCCGGTCTCGGTAGGGAGAATGGTGCCGCCACCCTCAAGAATCTGAACCTTGCACTGACCGCAGTTCGCCTTTCCGCCGCAAGCGGAAGGAAGGAAGATCTTCTGGTCGGCGAGAGTGTGGAGAAGGTCACCGCCCTGAGGAACGTCAAGAGTCTTCTTGCCATTGTTGATGTCAATCTTGACGGTTCCGTCAGGAGTGAGCTTTAACTTTACGAAAAGAAGCAGAGCGACCAGAACCACGGTCACTACCACAATTGTGATGATTGCTGCAATTACTGTTGAAAACATAGTCACTGCCTCCTATTAGATTGTAAGTCCCATGAAGGTCATGAAGGCCATAGCCATCAGACCGACGGTGATGAATGTGATACCTGTGCCTCTGAGTCCCGCAGGAATCCTGGAGTAAGACATCTTCTCCCTGATCGCGGCGAGCGTCACGATGGCGAGGAACCAGCCGATTCCCGAACCGAGCGAGTAGACCGCAGCCTCCCCGACATTCACGAATTCCTTGTTCTGCATGAAGAGCGAGCCACCAAGGATGGCGCAGTTCACGGCGATCAAAGGCAGGAAGATACCCAATGACGAATACAAGGTCGGAGCGAATTTCTCCACGATCATCTCGACAAGCTGCGTGAACGCGGCGATGACGGCGATGAATATGATGAAGCTGAGGAAACTCAGATCCACACCTTTTATCAATGCGTCAGGCGCCAGGACGTACTTGTTCAGAAGATAGTTGATCGGCAATGTCACAAGAAGGACGAAAATAACAGCGACACCAAGACCGGAAGCTGTCTTCACATTTTTCGATACCGCCAGGTATGAGCACATACCGAGGAAGTACGCGAAAATCATATTGTCAACGAATATTGACTTTACGAATAAGCTTAAATATTCCATAATCAGTACTTGTCTTTGTCGTTATTTTTCCTGAAGGTCCTTCTGGATGCTTCTCTGGATCCAGATGATGCAGCCGATGAGGATCAGCGCCATCGGAGGGAGGATCACGAGACCGTTGTTGACATAACCTGCCGCATAGAAGCTTTCAGGGATGATTCTGAATCCGAGCAGGGTGCCGGAGCCGAAGAGTTCACGGAAGAAAGCCACCACAACGAGGATGAGGCCGTAGCCCACACCATTGGCGAGTCCGTCAAGAAGGGACGGAAGCGGCTTGTTGCCAAGGGCGAACGCCTCGATACGTCCCATGACGATACAGTTGGTGATGATCAGACCGATGTAGACTGACAGTTGCTTGTCGATTCCGTAGGCATAGGCCTTGAGGAGCTGATCGACAAGAATAACCATCATGGCCACCACAACCAGCTGCACGATGATACGCACGCGGTTAGGGATTGTGTTTCTCAGGATCGAGAGGACAAGACTGGAGAGTCCTGTCACCGCGATCACGGAAAGAGCCATGACGAACGCTCCCTTGAGCTCGACAGTTACAGCGAGGGAGGAGCAGATACCCAGCACAAGGACAGTGATAGGGTTGCCCTTGAAGATCGGGTTAAGAATCGTTTCTTTGAGTTCTTTATTCATATTACTTCCTCCATTTTATTCTGTTACAGTAGAGTCTTGGCAATGGCCGTCACACTCGGCGGCACCGTCACAATGACCGTCACCGGAGCAGCAAGACTTGGAGCCTTCGCACTCCTGACCGTCACCGGAGCAGCACTGTCTGGCTGGAGCGGCGGAAGAAAGGAACGGAGTGTAGGCCTTGAACCACACTGCCATAGCCTCACCGAGTCCCTTGCAGGTCATCGTGGCGCCAGTGATGGCATCAACTGAATATTCAGATTCAGCGACCGTGCCTGTCTTTACGATTCCGAACGCAGGCTCTGAGACCAGATTGACCTTCTTGCCGATGAACTCAGCTCTGAAGTCAGGATCGTCCTTGATTTTCGCACCGAGGCCAGGGGTCTCGCTATCGTGGTCGAAATAAGCGCCAACGATGGTCTGCAGATCCTCATCCAGAGCGATATAGCCCCAGATGGCTCCCCAAAGACCAGCTCCGAAGACAGGAATGACAGTCACGGTCTTGCCGTCCTTGCCGAAGACATAGACAGGAAGATCCGCACCCTTTCCGTTCTTGATGTTCTTGTTCTGAGCCTTGAGACCATCCTGAAGCTCGATGTTCCTGACATCTGTGCAGAGGTCACGAACCTTCTGACCTTCGAGGTCAACGGTGTAGGCTTCCTTGATGTTCTGTGAATATGCTTCCAGAACCTTGTCGTTCCCCATAGCGCTGCACTCGTCCTTTGTGAAGAACTGTGCGGCTGTCAGCATCTGGCTGATGGTCTCGGCCTTGATGTTGGCGTCCTGCTTTGGTTTGAGCGTCATTGCCACGAAGGCGAGAATCGCCGCCACAAGGGTCACGACAATCGTCGTGTAGATTACTGTGTATGCGTTACCGTTAGTATTCATATTCCTTGATGATTAAGCGATTGTTACCTTTTTTACCCTTCTGTTCGTTGCGGCTGAAGTCACATAGTGGTCGATCAGCGGTGCGAAGGTGTTCATAAGAAGGATGGCCAGCATCATGCCCTCGGCGTAGCCTGGGTTGAAGAGTCTGACAACCACGCAGAGAGCGCCAATAAGGAATCCGTAGATCCACTTTCCGGTCTCGGTCTGGGCGGAGGTGACAGGGTCGGTGGCCATGAAGACAGTACCGAAAGCGAAACCACCCATAACAAGCTGATAGTAAGCAGGAACGTCAGTCACTCCACCGACATTGCCGAGCCAGCCTACGAGAAGGGCGCCAGCCACGGATGAAACCATGATCTTCCAGCTTGCGACACCGGTCCAGATGAGGATGACGGCACCGATGAGGATAGCGATCACGGAAGTCTCACCGACAGAGCCGGGGATGGTTCCCGCAAACATATTCCAGAAGCTGTAGCCGGCATTGTTGATCGCCTCAAGAGCGCCCTGTCCGTCAGACATGTAGGAAAGAGGTGTGGCGCCGGAGATGGCGTCGGCTCCGCAGCGTGGCGCCACCCAGACCTCTGATCCCGACATTGCGCTCGGGTAGGAGAAGAACAGGAAGGCGCGGCAGAGGAGAGCCGGGTTCAGGAAGTTCATTCCCGTACCGCCGAAAACTTCCTTACCGAATATGACCGCGAAGGCCACGGCGATGGCAAGCATCCAGAGCGGAACGTCCACAGGGACGATCAGCGGAATCAGCATACCGGACACGAGGTAGCCCTCGTTGACCTCCTCGCCCTTGATCTGGGCTGAGGCGAACTCGATGCCGAGACCTACGATGTAGGAGACAAGGTAGAGAGGGAGAACCTTCAGAAGTCCCCAGAAGAACTGGTTCCAGAATCCCGGAAGGTCTCCGACTGCGAGATTGTGCTGGTAGCCGACATTCCACATACCGAACAGAGCGGCGGGAACCACGGCCAGCACGACGATGATCATGATCCTCTTGATGTCAACGGCATCCCTGACATGAGCGCCCTTGGCGGTCACTGTCGCAGGAACGCGGAGGAAGGTGTCAAAGGCATCCCATGTAGAATGCAGCCACCCCAACTTACCGCCTTTTTCAAAAAGGCCTGGTTTTACTGTGTTTTCTTCCATAGCGATAATCCTTTAAGCCATTTCCTTGATCATGAGGTCGATTCCCTTGGTGATGATAGCCTGGATGTCGTTCTTTGAAGGATCCACGAACTCGCACAGGGCGAAGTCCTCAGGAAGAACCTCATAGATTCCGAACTGTTCCATCTTCTCGATGTCGCCGGCAAGGCAGGCCTTGATCAGATAGACAGGGAACAGATCCATAGGGAGAACCTTTGAATATACGTCTGAAACCACGAACGCGCGCACACCGCCGTGGGTGTTGGTGTCCATGTTGTATTTTTTCTTTGGCAAAAGCCATGAGAAATATGTCATCGATGAGCTGAACTGATTGAACCTGAACGGTTTCGCCCAGCCGAGAACCTCTCTCTCACGACCTTCCTTCAGGAGAGTGACCTGATTGTCGAAGAATCCGAGATAGCCGTTCTCGCCGACATTCTCGCCGGAAAGCGCGTCGCCGCTGACGAAACGTGTCTCCACGCTGTTGTCATAGAATCCCTTGAGAGCCTTGACAGGCATTCCTGGAAGGGTAACGACATAGGAAGCGTCCTTGACAACCGGTCCGGTGACGGCCACCTTGCGGGTAAGGTCGATCCTGCCGGTCTTGAGGAGCTTGCCGATGGCGGCAAGTGCGAGCAGGGACAAAGTCCATACAGTCTCACCCTTCTTGATCGGAGAGATGTGGCTGATCTGCACGCCGACATTACCTGCCGGATGCTTTCTGCCGTTCACCATGTGGACGGTGGCGTCCGTGAGCCTGGCGAAGGCCGAGGCCTCGCTGTTCACGCAGACATGCACCTTGGCGAGCTTTGAAACGGCTGTGACACCAGCCTGGATCGCGGCAACCTCATCCTTGAAGGCGAACTCCGCGTCAGCCGCGAGAGGAGCCGTCGAGAATGCGGACACGAAAATAGCCTTAGGGGTCAAAGCCGGATCGGCGATGATTCCATAAGGCCTCTGAATGATGAATGGCCACAGACCGCTCTTGAGAAGGGTCTCCTTGACCTCCTCGGCCTTCATGCCGGAAGGGTCCTTCGCCCCGAAATCCACGGCCTCATTGGAGCCGTCGGCTTTCACGAGCACAGCAAGGAGCTTTCTCTTCTCTCCCCTGACGATCTCCGCGACCGTTCCGCTTACCGGTGAGGTCAGGAGAATGTCCTGGTGCTGCTTGTCTGCCAAAACAGGGGATCCTGCCAGAACCTTGTCACCTTCCTTCACGAGAAGTCTCGGGGACAACCCCTTGAAATCCGTGGGTTTGATGGCAACTGTGTCAGGCACGATCGTCTTCTTTGCTTCTAGGGCCGCCGCTCCGCTGATCGGAATATCCAGACCCTTTTTCAAATCGATGATGTTTGACATATAATAAGTGTTGACTTTATTGCAATCACATTTTAATTACAACCTGCAAACTTACATAAAAATCTGCGATTTTTACGCCTGTCACATAAGAAAGAAACAGTTTTTTAGAGGAAATATAGCAATTATCCAAGCAATTCCGAAATCATATTGCAGTTGTTGTCATTGGCTTTCCTGTGCGGACTTTCAGGGGCGGTTCTTTTTCCGTTTTTTCCCATGGAAGCTGTTTTGAATTGTTGAGTCCACTTGAAAAAGTGCCATTCGCCACTTTTTACCCCCGTTGGAAGCACCTGTGTGGCACATATTTTTCAAATAAAAAGACTTTTTCAAGTGGACTCATTGTCTGAAATGTTCTTTGAGGTGAAATAATCTTCAGACAAACAATTCAAAACAGCTTCCAAGTTTCCGCAAAACCCTAATAAAACCTTAATGGAAAACAGACATTCATAGGAATCATGAATATGTCCGCACACTTAGGAGAGGGCAGCACCCATAGAACACGCGCACTGTTCATCGCTATCGTCTTGTAATTGGCAGGAACGGCCATAGTCACCCGAAGGCCATGCAGCCAAGATGCTTGTTCCACATTATAGGTTTCTTCATTGCGTAAGGAGCAGCGAACAGCGCCACAGACACCTACATAGCCGATAACCGTTCCCGACAATTGCAACAGTCCAACACTCAAATCTCGAATATCAGCCAATCCCAATATACGTTCCCATCGTTTTGCAACCTTGACGGTCACAAAACCCATCTTGCCGCCTTGCGCGCTGGCTGCCCATAGGATCTGTTCCCGCTGCCGGTATGTTAATAAAAAGAAAATTAATCGAAGAGGAGTTTTGTAATCCTCATCGGAGGGTCTTCACCATACACGGAAAGGCCGGATAAGATGACTGGGTAAAACCATTCATACTCATCCGGCTTTATTTGCGCTATGGCAGACAGCGCGCCCTGCTATTATTAAACCCGGCGGTTTGTGAAATACGTCATAATAAACAATGAACCCACTTGAAAAAGTGCCATTCGCCACTTTTTACCCCTTGCATAAGTATCTGCGAGGCACATGTTTTTTTCAAAAATGACTTTTTCAAGTGGACTCATTGTCTGAAATGTTCTTTGAGGTGAAAAAAAACTTCAGACAAACAATTCAAAACAGTTTCTTAGTAACATGAAAAAAATAAGTTGCCTCAGATTAAGAGAATATTTTCGAGGATAGATCTATTTTCGAAGAAGGAGTGTGCCGGTGGCACATGACTGATGAGAAAAGAGATCTAGACCGAAAAGATTCCTTAAGATGATGCAGGTTATTTTTTGAAGGTTACTAAAGTAAGTTCTGAAAAATCCTTATTTCAAATGAGTGGTTGAGGGGCTGTCATAAACCTTCAGTACAAACTAATTTCAAATCGAGGTTATAGTAGAATATTGTTAAACTTTGCAATGTTAATAAGTTACGAACATAGATGCGAAAGTTAGCGCATCACTGATAGTCATAAAACATAAAACATAAGGCATAAGACATGAGTCCACTTGAAAAAGTCTTTTTTTGAAAAAATATGTGCCACACAGGTACTTCCAACGGGGGTAAAAAGTGGCGAATGGTACTTTTTCAAGTGGACTCATACATAGAATCACCCTGAACATCATAGAACGGCTCTGCTGTTTTGTTTTTTTGTGCCTTGTGCAAACCCTGTGCAAACCACAGGCACGCAAGAGTGGCTCTGGTAATGCTGGAAGGCCATTGTGTGTGGCTGACCCCCATATCCCGAGGGAGGGTCAGCCACAGTGATAGTGGATTGAATACCGTCGGTGGCGTTTTAGCGTGTCCGTGGTTTGTAAATGATTGGCATTCTTTGCGGATAATGCCCTTAAGTGATGTAGAAAAAAAATAAGTTGCATCAATCGGTAAAATTGAATACATAGAATCACCCTGAACATTATAGAACGGCTCTGCTGCTTTGATTTTTTTGAGCCTTGTGCAAACCCTGTGCAAACCACAGGCACGCAAGAATGGCTCTGGTAATGCTGGGAGGCAATAGTGTGTGGCTGACCCCCATATCCCGAGGGAGGGTCAGCCGCAGTGATAGCGGATTGAATACCGTTGGTGGCGTTTTATCGTGTCCGTGGTTTGTAAATGATTGGCATTCTTTGCGGATAATGCCCTTAAGTAATGCTGAAAGAAGAAGTTGCATCAATCGATAAAATTGAATACATGAGCCCACTTGAAAAAGTCTTTTTTTGAAAAATATGTGCCACACAGGTACTTCCAACGGGGGTAAAAAGTGGCAAATGGCACTTTTTCAAGTGGACTCATATATTGCATATTTAAAGTGATGCAGGTCATTTTTTTTACATTTCACTAAGAAGCTGTTTTGAATTGTTTGAAATGTTCTTTGAGGTGAAAAATCTTCATTTTCTTCCCGCTTCTTCAGTCAGATAGCACCGCTATCTTCCTTGGAAGAAGCGGTCGAAACTGAAGTTTTTCACTCTCAAACCTTCAAACAAACAATTCAAAACAGCTTCTAAGAATAATGGAAGTATAGTAAATGCTTCGTTGTTGAAATCATCTTCACTAAAACTTCTCTGTGAGTAGAATAATTCATAATTCGGCTTGTCGATTAAATTGTTTTAATATGCAAACTTACATAAAAATCTGCGATTTTTACGCCCGTCACATAAGAAAGAAACTGTTTTTTAGAGGAAATATCCGAGGTTATCTGGCCAATTCTGAAGACCTCTAAAATAATTAAGTGAAATGTAAAAAATAACCTGCATCACTTTAAATTTGCAATATATAGATGTTCTGGGTGATTCAATTTTATCGATTGACGCAACTTATTTTTTTCAACATTACTTAAGGGCATTATCCGCAAAGAATGCCAATCATTTACAAACCACGGACACGCTAAAACGCCACCAACGGTATTCAATCCACTATCACTGTGGCTGACCCTCCCTCGGGATATGGGGGTCAGCCACACACTATGGCCTCCCAGCATTACCAGAGCCATTCTTGCGTGCCTGTGGTTTGCACAATATGATGTTCTGGGTGATTCTATGTATTCAATTTTATCGATTGACGCAACTTATTTTTTCAACATTACTAAAACATCAGGCCATCTGTAATGATAATGACAAACGGCGCTATGCCGGCGGAAAGACATTCTTTGGCGCAGGCTTCATATTTAAGGATTACTTAGTACTTACTATTGGGAAATTTTCCGTAATTTCGTACCCGTTATGGAAAAGAAAGAAAGCGCTATTTTTGAAGGGCTGAACGCCGAGCAGAAGAAGGCGGTCGGCAGTGTGGACGGACCGGTGCTTATTGTGGCTGGTGCGGGATCCGGGAAGACAAGGGTGTTGACGAGCAGGATCGCCTACATTCTTGAGAGGGGATGTGATCCGGCGAGGATCATGGCATTGACCTTCACGAAGAAGGCGGCCAGCGAGATGAAGGAAAGAATCGCCGTGATGGTCGGGGAAAGGAAGGCCAGAAGGCTCTACATGGGGACTTTCCACTCCATATTCATAAGATTTCTAAGGGAATATGCCGCCTTGCTCGGCTACCCTTCCACTTTCACCATCTACGACACCAGCGATTCGGTGAGCGGCATAAAGGCCTGCATAAAGGAACTCAGGCTGGATGACAAGGTTTACAAGCCGAAGGATGTCCTTTCAAGAATATCCATGGCCAAGAACAACCTCATCACCGCCGCCGCCTATCGGAACAACCAGCAGGCGATCATCAACGACACCCACGCACGCAAGCCAAGAATATGCGACATCTACTCCCGCTACGCCGAGAAGTGCAAGAACTCGGGAGTGATGGACTTCGACGACATATTACTGAACATGAACATCCTGCTTCGGGACTTTCCCGAGGCGAAGGAGGCCATCGCCGCCCGCTTTGACTACATTCTCGTGGACGAGTATCAGGACACGAACTTCGCCCAGTACCTGATCCTGAAGAAGTTGACCGAGAGGCACCGGAACCTCTGCGTGGTCGGTGACGACTCGCAGTCCATCTACGCTTTCCGCGGGGCCAAGATCGAGAATATTCTTAATTTCAAAAAGGACTTCCCCGAGAGTCAGATCTTCCGCCTTGAGAGGAACTATCGCTCGACGGCCAACATCGTGAACGCCGCCAACTCATTGATAGCCAAGAATGAGAACAGAATCCCGAAAACATGTGTGGCCGTCGGCGAGGAAGGTGAGAAGATCCGACTGCTGAAAAGCTGGTCGGAGCAGGACGAGGCCGTCGCCATCGCCTCCGGGATTGTGGAGAGGATGCAGTCCGACCATGCCCGGTACCAGGATTTCGCCATCCTCTACAGGACGAACTCCCAGTCAAGGGCCTTGGAGGAGGCTTTGAGGAAGAGGAGCCTTCCCTACATGATCTATTCCGGCAACTCATTCTTCGACAGAGCCGAGGTCAAGGACATGATGGCCTACCTGAAACTGGTCGTGAACGTCAACGACGACGAGTCCTTCAAGAGGATAGTGAACACCCCGTCCAGGGGCATCGGCGAGACATCGCTCAACGCCCTGGGAGCCTTGGCTCACGACCTGAAATGCTCGCTGTTCAAGGCGGCATATTCAGAAAGGTTCGCCGAGTTCGGCCTAAAACAGGCCGCCGTCGCGAAGATACGCTCATTCTGTGAGATGATCGACGGATTCGCGTCGAAGGTGGCCTCGACCAACGCCGACGAGCTTGCCACGGGCATCTCCAACGCCTGCGGCCTGTACGCCTTCCACAAGAACGACCCGTCCATCGAGGCTCAGTCCAGGGCCTCCAACATCGAGGAGCTCATCAACAGTGTCACCCATTTCATCGAGGAAAGGAGGGATGAATATCTCCGCGACCTCATCGTCGAGGGAGAGGCCGAGGAGGACACGGAGGTCAGTTACCCTGTGTTCACGTTGGGAGATTTCCTGGAGAACATCTCCCTGCTTTCCAATGTGGACGTGGAGGACGAGGAGGACACCAACAACAAGATCGCCCTTATGACGGTGCACTCGGCCAAAGGTCTTGAGTTCCCCTATGTCTATGTGGCCGGCCTGGAGGAGAATCTGTTCCCGACCGGAGGCATGCTGGCCTCCCCTGCCGACATCGAGGAGGAGCGCCGCCTTTTCTACGTTGCGATGACGCGCGCCAAGAAGGCCGTCTGCCTCTCGTTCGCCAACACCAGGATGCGCAACGGCAAGCACGAGTCCAACTCCCCGAGCCGCTTCATCAAAGAGATTGATTCTGAATATGTCGCCAATCCTCTGAGGAACGACGACTTCGCGGATTCCACCACCGATGACGACTTCCCTGGCTTCGGTGGCTTCGGCTCGCGCGGATTCGGTTCCGGTCATGGCTCCGACCGCTTCTCAGGCGGAGGTTCAGGAAGGTTCGACGGAGGCAATTACGGCGGAGGCTCAGGCAGGCTCGGCGGCAGCCATGGCACAGGCTCAGGCAGGTACTCCGGAGGCAATGGCCGCCCTGCCAACAGATTCGGAATGGGCGGAGGCAATCCCTACGGTTCTTCCGGCAGTGTCAGGTACGAGAGCAAGCAGACCTCTGCGGCCAGCCCGACAGCCTCCAGGATCGAGGCCCTGCGCAACCGTCCTCTCCCTCCGAAGATCTCCGACGCCGACTTTGTCCCGGCTCCGATGACCGACTTCAAGACCGGCCAGCGGATCGAGCACAACCGTTTCGGTCCAGGCAAGATCCTTGAGATCACCGGCGCCGCCCCCGACCTCAAGGCCAGGATCGCCTTCGACTCCTACGGCGAGAAACTCCTGCTCCTGAAATACGCCAAGATGCGCGTGATCTAAACCTTCCGCGGTTCGGTACTTCGACAACAGACTCTCTGACCCGGCCAGCCGCCGAGCCTGCTCCTTCCAGGAGCCTGTCGGCTACTGGGTTCGCCGATAACTGAGCCCGCCGAAGCGCCGGGAGCGGGATCCGGGATATTCAAAAAAGAGCACAAAAAAAGGGAAAGCTTAGTACATCGCACCGCTACGACCTCCTACCCTTGCTGCCTTCCGACCCTGGGGGAATTCAGAGGGAGCTGGTCGTGTACGACTTTCCCTGACTGCAAATATACTACTTTTCGTTGAAACTGTCAAAAATGAATGGCAGGATGTCGTCCACTTTGTCAAATTTCCACGTTTTCTTCGTTCCGTACATGATCACGCTCATCGCCTGGCCGGACAAAGTCTGGTACTCGGCCATCACCTGACGGCATGCGCCGCAAGGAGAGCATGGAGTCTCGCTCAGCGTGCCGTTGAAGCCACCGACAATGGCGAGTGAAAGCATAGCCTTGCCCGGGTTGTTGGCGCTGGCGGCGAACATCGCGGTCCTCTCGGCGCAAAGTCCCGACGGATAGGCCGCGTTCTCCTGATTGGCACCCTTCACGATAGTGCCGTCTTCCAGACGAAGAGCGGCTCCGACATTGAATGTGGAATACGGTGCGTAAGAACCCCTCCGCGCCTCGATCGCGGCATTCACGAGTTCTATGTCTTGAGGTTCCATCTCATCGATGGAGGAATATTCAGTATAGTTGATGTCCAGTTTTACTGTTCTCATATTCAGTGGTCTTTATACATAAGTTTTCAAAGTTAGCAAAAATTGTGCATATTCAAGCATTTGAGTAAATTTGCACTCACCTTTGCGCGAGGGCATTCCACCGCTTGCTGCGAAGGCATCGCAGGTGACCCATGGCGGGCAGTCACTTTTTTTTTTAACGGGCAAGCGTTTATTGGCAAGCGGCCGCCGGCTTGCCGGAGATGAGGTTACTTTATGAAAATCTGTGTAGGCCTCTCGGGAGGAGTTGACTCCAGTGTCGCCGCTCTGCTGCTGAAGCGGCAGGGTTATGACGTGTTTGCCATGTTCATGCAGAACTGGCACGACGCGGACGCGACGCTGCACGGCGACTGCGAATGGGAGGAGGATCGCTTCGTGGCGGAATTGGTCGCTCGGAAGATCGGCGTCCCGTTCTATTTTGTCGATCTCTCAAAGGAGTACCGCCAGAGGGTGGTGGACTACATGTTCAATGAATATTCCGCCGGCCGCACCCCGAACCCGGACGTGCTGTGCAACCGCGAGATCAAGTTCGACGCTTTCCTCAAGGCCGCTCAGAAACTCGGAGCCGACATGGTGGCGACAGGGCACTATTGCCGCAGGGCTCCGCTGATGGACGCCGAGGGAAAGCAGGTTGTGATTGACGGACTGCCTCAGTGGAGGATTCTGGAAGGAGTGGATCCGAACAAGGATCAGAGTTATTTCCTTTGCCAGCTCACTCAGGAGCAGCTCGGCAAGGCGCTCTTCCCTATCGGGAACCTTACCAAGCCGGAGGTCAGAGAGATCGCTCGTGAGGCGGATCTGCCGTCAGCCGACAAGAAGGATTCCCAAGGAATATGCTTCGTCGGCAAGGTTGACCTTCCTACATTCCTCCAGCAGAAACTCAAGCCCGCGGAGGGGAACGTGGTGGAGGTTTATGATGCCTACTACGCTCAAAGTGAGCAGTATCGCTTCGTCCACGACACCCTCGCCTCACTGCTGGAGACTCCCGGCGAGCCGATGATGATCACTGAATATACCTCCGAGGATTCCGGCGGGAAACCGTTCAACAACCGGCGGGTCACTGACAATAACAGTCCGGTCACTGAACCTGCTACGCCTCGACACTCCGACAAACTCAGTACCCCGCAAGTACAGCAACCACAATCTCTTTCGGTCACTGAACCTGCTACGCCTCGACACTCCGGCAAGCTCAGTGCCCCGCAAGTTCAGCAACCACAATCTCTTTCGGTCACTGAACCTGTCGAAGTGACCAAATTTACGGGAAAGACCGATTGGAGTGAATATGGCTCCGAAGCTTCCGCGCTTCCCTCTCAATCCCGTCTCGCCTGCGGCGATCCACACGTTCACGAGGCCACGGGCGGCCACGGGTCCGGAGCCACTTCCACTCCAACCGAACGGTTATCACATCGGAACGAGTTCGATGTGAACAAGATCGCGGAATTGAGCGATGAGAATCTGATGAGATTGTCGGAACCAATCTGGTACGACGACATCAAGTTCGAGACCGAAACCTACAGAGCCGGGAAAAAGCACATCAAGAAGACCCGGTACAAGGAGAATCCGTTCGGAAAGATTGTCGGACGGCACGACGGCGCGCAGTTCTACACGATCGGCCAGCGGAAAGGCCTCAACATCGGAGGACACAAGGACTCCATCTTTGTGATCGCCACGGATGTTCCGCGGAACATCATCTACGTCGGGGAGAGCCACACTCACAAGGGACTGTCACGCTGCTGCCTACGGATCGCGCCACAAGATATTCATTGGATCAGGACAGACCTTGCGATGGCGGACGGTGAGATCCGCCGCTACCGGGTCCGCATCCGTTACCGCCAGCCTCTCCAGGACGCGTTCCTGATCAAGAGGCCCGCCGGCATATTCATACTCTTCGACACTCCTCAGCGCGGCATCTCCGACGGCCAGTTCGCCGCCTGGTACTCCTCAGATGACGAGATGCTCGGCTCCGGAGTTTATTAGCCGTGGAGACAAGACTGCCTGACATACAGGCTCTGTGTGTAAGGTATTTTTGCCGCCGGCGAGGGAGACTGTCTTAAAAGTAAAAGTACCCCCAGTGAGGATTGAAAATTAGTTGTCGCCCCTGTATAGGGGTACAGACTTTCTCTACTCTCGCCGAGACTTCTCAGACAGTCTGTGGAGGGGAGGAGCAGCTGGGCCAACGGCATGGAGGATAATGTATTTATTATCAAATATATAGCACACCCTCCTCCTATCCGTTCCAACGGGGAGGAAAGTATGGCTTTTAACTGATTAATAAGAAGTTAGCCTCCACGGCGAAAAAATTAGGGGAACGCACTATCATCGGGACCTAATACTGTCCAGGAATATTCAGAGACTTGGCCGCGGACTCGCCGGCAAGGTAGCCGGTGGAGAAGGCGCACTGGAGATTGTAGCCGCCGGTGTCGCAGTCCATGTCAAGAACCTCACCGCAAAGGTAGAGGCCAGGTTTGAGACGTGACTCCATCGTCTTCGGCATCACCTCGTCGGTCGAGATGCCACCGGCAGTGATGACACAACGCTCGTAACCCACAAAACCGATTATCTCGAACTTCCAGTCCTTCAATGTCTTGGCCAACAGATCAAGATCAATGTCGTAATAACGTCTTGGCTGACGGTTGGAACGATGGTTCGGGCCTTTCGACCAACTCTGCGACCTGTCATAACGATTCGACAGATTGGCATAACGGGACGCCGGACCTGTAGAAGCGCCGGAGTGCCCGTCAGCATATTCAGACTTCTTAAGATCAATCTTCATGATGTCAGGATTCCACGCCTGAAATCCCGGGATCAGTTCCCACGGCATCAGTTTGCCGAGCAGGATTCTATACATCTCCTTGCCGTTCAGCCCGCGTCCATCCTTCCATTGGCGGGTGCGGGGGTCGTTCTTGATCTCGTTCCACAGAGTCTTGATCCTGTCTGTCAGTTCTTCCAGTGAGACACCTGGCTTCAGATCAAGCGAAAACGCCACCTTACCACCATTCATCAAGGCTTTCACGCACTTGCGGCTGACCTGAAATCCGATCGGCCCCTCAATTCCTCCGTCAGTGAAGTCCACGTCTCCGAACTCCGTCTCGGACTTCGAGCCGTCAAACGTGACGGTAAGGCTGACATTCTTCAACTTGGCGCCCTTCAGCGCCTCTCCACTTCCAGTCATCGGAGTCTCCCTGTGAATATGTCCCTTCAGGTCTGTCTCCGGTCTGTCGATAATTTTATAACCCTTAGGAACGAGGGCTGTCAGAGACGGAAAACAAGGTGTGACATTGTGGCCGAAAAACTTAGCCCATTTGTAACCGTCACCGGTCGAGCCGGTTCCAGGATAGGAAAGCCCTCCGGTCGCGATGATCAGCTTCGAGCATTCAAACGTCTCACCATCAGCGCATCGGATCGAAAATCCCGGCAGGATGTCTTTCACCTCACGATCCGTAAGCAGTGTCACCCCATGGCGCAGCACCACCTCAACGATGGTGTCCAGCACATCGGATGCCCTGTGTGAATATGGGAAGGCCCTGTCTCCCCTCTCGACAACGGTCTCCAAACCGTTGCTTTCAAGGAAATCAATGGTATTTTCCGGAGTGAAGTTATAGAACGCCGGCTTCACGAAATTAGGATTAGTGCGAATATGCTGCGAGAACTCGTTCCAGTCCTTGAGGTTCGTGAAGTTGCAGCGTCCCTTGCCCGTGAACAATATCTTCCTGCCCGGACGTGGCATCTTCTCCAGAACCGTAATGCGTGCCGGACTTCCAAGCGGAAGAGCCTTCGTGGCAGCGTAAGCGGCCATAAGTCCTGCCGCTCCGCCACCAATGATGATAATGTCTGAATACATGGTGCAAAGTTAAAAATTTTTACTTATCTTTGCAGTCCATTTCCACGAGAAATGCAGCAAGCCACTTTAGCTCAGTCGGTAGAGCAGCGCATTCGTAACGCGCAGGTCGTCAGTTCGAGCCTGATGAGTGGCTCAAAAAAAGGGAAGTACATACGGTACTTCCCTTTTTTTTGAGCATGTTCTTCCCTTTTTTGAGCCACTCTCGAGACATTATTACCAAATATCTCATTATTAATAAATTACGAAATTCTGCCCTCTAATTCGAGATAGCAGGATACCACGATTCCCTGATAATCGATCAATAGGACTCCACCCCTCCAGACCGTCTGAAAAGTCTCGGCGAGAGTTGAAAAGTCTGTACCCCACTACAGGGGCGACAACGAATTCTCAATCCTCGCAGGGGGTACTTTTACTTTTAAGACAGTCTCCTCCAATCAATCAATAGGACTCCACCCCTCCGGCAATCAACAATTGCCAACCACCATTCATTTCTCAGTCTAACTCCTTGATCATCCGGTCATAAAGATGGCCGAAAAAGAGGATCTCTCCGTCGGGGCGGAAGCCAAGGGCGGAATAGTAGGTGAAGAGGCGGGGCTTGGACTTGTCAACGATCAGGCTGATGCGTGGAAAGCCTTTCCTGCGGCCCTCCTCAATGCCGTCGAGCATCAGCAGGTGGCCTATGCGGTCGGTCGCGCCGGCATATTCAAAGGCCATCCGGCGGAACTCGGGGAGTACAGCCATACTGTCGAGATAGAACTCGCCGGGCAGACACTCCGGCTCCGTAACAAGGATGTCCTCCCCCGCGCTTTCATGATCACGCGTACCATTTGAGACTTCTACGGACGGAAAACAAGCCGCAGACCGCGTCGGATCTTCATCCTCTGACGGAGCGGCACCCTCGAACATAGAGTTCAGGAGTCCCCACGTCAGCACGCGCAGCGACAGATAGTCATCCCCTGAATATGCCGTCAGCGATCCCACTGCATTGCCTTCCACGCATGCGATCCTCGTTCTGGCGTATGAATATAACGTGTCGGGTCTGGCGCAAATCTCTCCGACGAGCTTGACGGCATCCTTGACATTCAAAGATGTGGAGCCGAACTCGATCGCAGAGTCGGCATCCACATTGAAAACCTCATACCCCATCGCCGCAAGGACATTTCTTGCGATGAACTCGCCGTCTGACGGCTGGGCATCACGGATTGTGAATTTTCCCGTGGCAGATAAATTATTGAGCATAAAATCTTTACGTTATCACCTATGATTCATTTCCACTATAGGTAAACTTCTATTTACATCATTATCAAGACAATAGGTGCCACGACTTTTCAAGGTCTCATTCCGGCACGCTCAGTGACCGGGCTGGCCTATCGCCAAAAAAGTCGCCTAACTGATGAACTGAGCCTCAAGAGCCTTAAGTTTTGCATCAGCGTCCGGCCCCTTGGCTCCGAAGTAGAACTTGATCTTCGGCTCGGTTCCGGAAGGACGGACAGAGACGATGTCGCCGGCCTCGTTGAAGAACTGGAGTACGTTCGACTTCTGAAGTCCGGTCTTCTCCGGCTCGTTGTAGTCGATGACCTTGATGACCTTCGAGCCGACAATCTCTGCCGGAGGGTTCTGCCTCAAGTCTGCCATGATCTTCTGGATCTCCTCAGCGCCGGTCTTACCCTTGCGCACCAAAGAGACAAGCGATTCCTTGCGGTAGCCATATTCAGAATAAATCCTCTGGAGCATCTGGTAGAGGGTCAGTCCCTGATCGGCGGCCCAGGCGGCGCACTCGGCGACCATTATGCAGGCAACCGGAGCATCCTTGTCGCGGACAAACTCGCCGACATTGAACCCGTAGCTCTCCTCGCCGCCGCAGATGAACTCGCCCTTGCCCTCGTTCTCACGCACGATTTCCTCGATGTACTTGAAACCGGTCAGCACGTCGTAGCACTTCACGCCGAAACTGCGGCCGATCTCGGCGATCAGCTCAGTCGTGACTATGGTCTTGGCGATGTACTTTGTGGAATCCAGCTTGCCGAGTTCCTTCCAACGGGTAAGAATGTAATATGTCAGAATGGAGCCCGTCTGGTTGCCGTTCAGTTGAACCATCTTGCCGTCGTTGTCACGAACCGCGATTCCGAGGCGGTCAGCGTCAGGGTCAGAGGCCATCACGATGTCCGCGCCCTTCTTGTCGGCCATCTCAAGAGCCATTTTCATTGCAGCCGGCTCCTCAGGATTCGGAGAGACAACTGTCGGGAAGTCGCCATCACTCACATCCTGATCCGGCACGTGGATAACATTCTCGAAGCCAAGGCGTTTCAAAGCCTCAGGCACGATGCGGACCCCGGCTCCGTGAAGCGGGGTATAGACAATCTTCAAGTCCTTGTGCTTCTCGCGGGCTTCAGGGCTGAGGGTAAGAGAAAGAATGTCAGAGATGTAAGCATCGTCCATAGCCTTGCCCATCAGCTCTACCTCTCCGCAATGCTCCCTTTTCTCGAACATCACTTGGGAAGGGTCAGTGATCCTGTTTACCTCGTCGATGATCTCCCGGTCTACCGGCGCGGTGATCTGCGCCCCGTCAGACCAATAGACCTTGTACCCGTTATATTCCTTAGGATTGTGCGAGGCCGTGACCATCACACCAGCGACCGCGCCCATCTTGCGGATGGAATAGCTCAACTCCGGCGTAGGGCGCAGGTTATCGAATATGAACACGTGCAATCCGTTGGCGCTGAATATGTCAGCGGCGATCTTGGCGAACATTTTGGAGTTGTTGCGGCTGTCGTAGGAAATGCAGACGCGGATGTCATCCCCGGACACCTTCTTAAGAATATAGTTGGCCAGCCCCTGGGTAGCCATCCCGACGGTATATTTGTTCATCCTGTTGGTCCCGACCCCCATGATACCCCTCAGGCCACCGGTGCCGAATTCCAAAGTCTTGTAGAAAGCGTCCTCGAACCCTGCCGGATCATTGTTCCGCAGTTCCAGCACCTTCATCTTGGTTTCCTGATCGAAATCCCCTTCCAGCCATTTCCTGGCGTTCTCGTTGTAATCCTGTGCCATAATATCTTAATTTATTTATATTTCCATTGTCTTTTCATTGCCGTACAGTCCGTCCACTCAACGAACCGTACAACCTACAAATTTACTCAAATTATTCGGCATCCCGAATGCCCCATACGACAATCTTACACATGCCACAAAAAGGTTAGAAGCGGTTTTGATTTGTTTGTCAGAAAATGCGAGAGTGAAAAACTTCAGGTTCGACCGCTTCTTCCAAGAAAGATAGCGGTGAAGTCTGACTGAAGAAGCGGGAAGGAAATGAAGATTATTTCACCTCAAAGAACATTTCAAACAAATCAAAGCAGCAGAGCCATTCTTGAGTGACTGTGGTTTGCACAGGGCATCTCGCCAAATCAA
>ENA-UONW01002085-UONW01002085.1-human-gut-metagenome-genome-assembly--contig:-CS52-NODE-2085-length-20899-cov-95.088035_pt1 | contig 20899 bp, 15 predicted proteins | sample MGYA00242463_ERZ724010 | MGnify/ENA metagenome assembly ERZ724010 | reverse complement strand
ATCCTCGAAAATCTTCTCTTAATCTGAAGCAACTTATTTTTTTCATGTTCCTTAAATATAAAAACACTATTTTTGTACTTATGAGATTTGGAATATTTGAATATGCCTTTGTCGGCGCGCTGGCAATGTTCGCCGTTGCCTGTCCCGCTGCGGCGGCGCTTCGACAGGCTCAGGGCCCGTCCGTCGGATCTGCTCTCCTTGTAGCTGCCCCACACTCTTCGGTCGCTGAACCTGTCGAAGCGCCGTCCGCCCAGAATCCCGCCTCAAAAAAAACACAAGCCAAGACCAAGGCCCAACGGTACGTTGAGTCTATCTCACGGAGCGAATCCCTGAAATCCTCCGTCTTTGGAGTCTTTGCCGTCACCGAAGGCGGCGACACCTTGGCCTCATGGAACAGCGGCCAGCGGATGCTCCCCGCATCCACGATGAAGCTTATCACCACCGGCATGTCCATCCACCTTCTTGGTCCTGATTACAAGTATGTTACACGGATAGGTTACAACGGGGCCGTCAAGGATGGAATCCTGAACGGCGACCTCTATATCGTAGGCGGCGGCGACCCGACCATCGCTTCCAAAGACTCAATAGCGCTTTCAAGACAGGAATTGTTCACCCAGTGGAAATCTTTTCTTGACAAGGCCGGGATCCGCGCTGTCACCGGTCATGTCATAGGCGACGGCCGCTATTTCGACGGCCCGTTGGAAAAGGACTCATGGAGCTATCAGGACATAGGAACAGCCTATGGCGCCGGCGGTGACGGTCTTTGCTTCTACGGGAACGCCCAAGACTTCAAGGTCTCCGCCGGACCGGCCGTCGGATCGCCAGTGGATGTCTCCCCTGTCTTTCCGGTCCTGCCGTGGATGACTTATGAATATCCCTGCAAGACCGCTCCGGCCGGCACCGGAGATGAACTGTACTTGTTCAATACCGAGTTCGCCCCCTATGCCGAAATCCGTGGCTCATTTGCCATAGACCGCAAAGCCAAGACTGAAGAGTTCAGCAACAAATTCGGGGCCTACACCTGCGCGTATTATTTCTGCGAGTTTCTGAAATCCCAAGGCATCATCGCTTCAAAAGGTCCGGCTGATGTGCGGCATGGACGTGTCCGTGCGGACATTTCATCTTATGAACGAGGCCCTTACGCCGCCAAGGTGGATGACCTCACGATGGTCGGCATGACATATTCCCCGTCATTGAAGCGCATCGCGCGTGAGACGAACCTGAAGAGTGACAACTTTTACGCCGAGACTTTGTTCCGTACCCTTGGCCGAAGACTGCATCACTCGGCTTCTTACGACTCCAGCTATGTGGCTGTTTCTGAGGTGATGAAGAGCCTTGGTGTCAATGCGGACGGTGTCCGTATTGTCGATGGCAGCGGTCTTGCGCGCCACAACTACATCTCACCTGATTTTTTGGTCCGATTCCTTTCCGCGATGATGGACAGCCCGTCCTTCGGTGATTACATCCAGACAATAGGGCAGCCCGGTGACCGTCACTATGAGTCCCGTTTGAAGGATGCCCCGTCCTCGGTCAAATCGAGAGTCCACCTCAAGAGCGGCTCGATGAACGGTGTCCGTTGCTTCAGCGGCTACATCGAGCCTTCGGCCGGTTCCAAGGCAGAGACCATCATCTTCTCCATCATGACCAACAATTCTCTCGTTCCGGCTTCACGCATTGATCCTCTGATCGACCGCTTCATCGCTCTGCTGGCGATTGAAAACTGATTGTTTTCTACAAGATAGTATTCGAATGCCCTGTAGCTTCGACAGGCTCAGCGACCGGTCAGTTTTAGTCGCTGAGCCTGACGAAGCATCGGTCACTGAGCCTGTCGAAGTGACTGCTCTGATTAGTCCTGCGGAAAATAGAACGGACTACTGAAGGTAGAGACAATCCCGGACCCACCCTCGTCGATGTGCCCGACGATGCGGCGGACACGGACAGGCTTGCGGTCGTAAAAGTCCGAGGCTGTGGAGTCGAGGGAATTTATGCGCACGACTTGGGCGGAATGTATGAACCTGCCCTCACCGATGTACATCCCCACATGCGTGACCCTCTCCTTGGTGCTGTCTGTCGCGGCCTTGCCCCAGAACAGAAGATCCCCCGGAAGAAGTCCGCTCCAATCGACTTCACCGTTGTCCTTGAATATTCTCACATCCTCTCCGACCCTTGCCTGCTGTGATGCGTTGCGCGGAAGCAGCACCCCGTTGGCGAAGTAGGCGCTGCGTGTGAAACCGCTGCAGTCCACATTCTTGATGGAGGTGCCACCCCACATGTACGGAACCCCGAGGAATCTGTACCCGGTTGCCAGAAGATCCTGACGGAAAGCGGACTCGTCCGAGGCCCTGACTTTGCGGTCTTTCGCCCATTTGTGGAATACGGCAACATCCTTGGCTGGCACATAGCCGGTCTTTCCGGAAGGCAAAACGACTCCGGCGAAACGCTTTTTTAGCACGGCGCGGCCTTCCTCATAGCCGTTGTAACGGCCGCTCGTGTGGGTCTTCACACTGTACATGATCCGGACAATGTCCCCGAGCACAAGATCGGAAACAATCCGTGAATCAGGCGAAGGCTCTTCGTAAATGTGTGAGAATGAGGCTGTGCAGATGTACTTCGGAGCCTCTATATAGTCTTGAAGTTCTTTCTCATCCATCGGAACAAGTCCCATTTCGTTGACCCATGCCGTGTAAGGCTCCGGACTCTTGACCTTCACCCAGTAGCCTGACTTGTCCAAGACTTCAACGACCGTTCCCATCAGAGCCTGGTCTCCAAGCTCTGCGGCATAGTCCGGGGCCTCCCGCATGAGATTGGCGGAAAATTCGACAACGGCCCAGTTCTTCTGACCTCCCTGTGCGAATGAAGAGAGACTGACCGCCAGCAGTACGGCGGTGGCGGATAAGGATTTCAGGAATATATTCATGACAAATTTGTTTTTATTCAATTCTCTTTTTCCGAAAAATGAATCAGGCCGGGTCACGGATGTCCGGATTCCGGCTTGTAAAAATATTCACAATTCATTAGTTTTGCAAGTGATATGCCGTGTTTTTCCGAGGTCGGCCCCCAAAAATGCGGCAGTTAAGAAGATGACTTGCAATATGTTTGACTTTCCGGAAGGCAAAAGATACAATTCGTTTGTCGGTTACTACCGCCGCAAGTACGGCGAACGGCTTCAGAAACTGGTTCTGGACGCAGGGTTCTCATGTCCCAACAGGGACGGTACCGTTGGTCGCGGAGGCTGCACGTACTGTGACAATGCGGCCTTTCATCCAGGCTACAGCACACCGGGCAAACCGTTGATGACCCAGATTGACGAAGGAATTGAATTCCAAAGGGTTCGCTATCCACGGGCTAGGCACTATCTGGCATATTTCCAAGTATATTCAAACACGTACGGGACCCTTGAAAGATTGAAGGCTCTTTATGAGGAGGTTCTGGGTCATCCGGAGGTGGTGGGCATCGTGATAGGCACGCGTCCGGACTGTGTTGATGAGGAAAAGTTGGACTATCTCGCTGATCTCGCTTCCGGACGTGTGCTTAAGAATTGGCGCCAGTCCCTTCGACAGGCTCACGGACCGAACATGCCGGTCGCTGAGCCTGCCGAAGGGTCCGAAACCACCCTCACCGCCCCGATAGTCGTGGTAGAGTACGGCATAGAGTCATGTCGCGACACCACCCTCCGCCACATCAATCGTGGCCACGATTTCGCCTGCGCCCGCAAAGCCGTGGAGATGACAGCCTCCAGAGGCCTTGGCACCGGAGCCCACTTCATCCTCGGCCTTCCCGGCGAGACCCGTGACATGCTCATCGAACAGAGTGATCTCATCTCATCCCTCCCATTGCGCTCCGTCAAGTTCCATCAGCTCCAGATCGTCAAAGGCACCTCGATGGAAAAGGAATATGCAGCCGACCCCTCAGCCTTCTACCGTCCAGGGCTTGATGAATATCTTGACCTCGTCACCGACATCCTCGAACGTCTGCGTCCTGACCTTTACATAGAGCGTGTCGCCGGTGAGGTCCCTCCACGTTTCGTGAACGAAACCCCATGGGGATTGGTGCGCAATTTTGAGATTCTCCGCATGCTTGACAAGCGTCTGGAGGCTCGTGACACATGGCAGGGACGGTTATGTAATCCTTAAAAGATCACCAACTTATTTTTTTTCATGTTACTATATTCACGGACATATTGAAAAAACATCGTTTTTTGTGGAGTCGAAACCCCTTCCTCCACGACAACTATTCGTGAAAATTCTTATATTTGTCAAATTTATTTGATTACAATGGCGAAGTTTGTAAACCGAGAGATTCCCGAAGGCCTCACCTTCGATGACGTTTTGCTGGTTCCGGCACATTCCGATGTACTTCCTCGTGACGTTGACGTCACCACAAATTTCACGACCGACATCAAGCTCCACACTCCGATCGTGTCCGCCGCTATGGACACTGTGACGGAGGCCGATCTTGCCATCGCTATGGCAAGGGCCGGAGGCATCGGTGTGATCCATAAGAACATGACCATCGAGAAACAGTGCGAGCAGGTGCGCCGTGTGAAGAGAGCCGAGAACGGCATGATCTACGATCCTGTGACGATCAGCCCTGACGCCACTGTGGGCAATGCCTTGGCGATGATGAAGAAACATCACATCGGAGGAATCCCGGTTGTGGACGCCAATGGCTTCCTCATCGGAATTGTCACTAACCGTGACCTGAGATTCCAGGAGGACATGCAACTGCCAATCGCCCGGGTGATGACGAAGGAGAACCTCGTGACGGCCCCTAAAGGCATAACCCTGGCCGACGCCACGAAAATATTACAGCACAGCAAGGTTGAGAAACTTCCTGTGGTTGACAATGACGGCAAGCTTGTGGGCCTTATCACCTACAAGGATCTCATGAAGATCAAGGACAACCCTATCGCGTCCAAGGACAGCAAGGGCCGTCTTCTGGTCGCTGCCGCCGCTGGGATCAAGTCTGACACCGTTGAGAGGATAGGCATGTTGATCGACGCCGGAGCCGACGCTGTGGTTCTTGACACGGCTCACGGTCATTCCGAGGGTGTCCTCCAGATGATCAAGAAGGCTTGTGGCGCCTACAAGGATTTCCAGATTGTCGCCGGAAACGTCGCCACAGCCGCAGGTGCCAAGGCTCTTGCCGAGGCCGGAGTGAAGGCCGTGAAAGTCGGCATCGGGCCGGGTTCAATCTGCACGACCAGAATCATTGCAGGAATCGGAGTCCCTCAGCTCACCGCTGTGATGGAGGCCTCGTACGCGCTTAAGGGAACGGGAGTTCCTGTCATCGCCGACGGAGGTATAAGATATTCGGGAGACATTGTCAAGGCTCTTGCGGCAGGTGCCAGCACCATCATGGCCGGCTCACTGCTCGCCGGAACCGAAGAGTCACCGGGCGAGACCATCATCATGAACGGCCGCCGCTTCAAGTCCTATCGTGGTATGGGTTCGCTCGAAGCCATGGAACAGGGTTCGAAGGACAGATACTTCCAGGACATGGAATCCGACATCAAGAAACTCGTTCCGGAAGGAATCGTGGCTCAGGTGCCTTACAAGGGGACAGTCTCCGAGGTCGTCTATCAGTTGGTCGGCGGCTTGAGGGCCGGAATGGGCTACTGCGGAGCTCACAATGTAGAGGGACTTCGCGACGCCCGGTTTGTCCGCATCACCAACGCAGGGTTCCTTGAGAGCCACCCTCACGATGTGACCATCACCAAGGAGGCCCCTAACTACTCCCGTTAGAAAGCGATGTCCGGAAAGTTCCGCATATTCCTGATGGCGGCGCTCTTCGCCGTTCTTCCTTCCTGCAAGGCCATCTCTTCCCTCATACATGACGGGGAGGTTGTCGCCAGGTTGGGAGACCACAAGCTTTACCGGTCCGAACTGGACGACATGATCCCCAAGGGCACATCCCCTGAGGACAGTGTGAAACTGGCCGGCATCTACATAAATTCATGGGCCAGGGACAAGGCGTTCGTGGACATCGCGCAGCAGCGCCTCTCCAAGGGGGAAAAGGATGTGTCAAAGGAACTTGAGGCCTACCGTCAGTCACTTCTGCGCTATCGCTACGAGCAACGCTACATCAATGAAAGACTGGACACGACAGTCTCTCGGAAGCAGATAGAGGAGTACTACGACTCCCATCAGGAGTCTTTCAAACTGGAGCGTCCGATCATGAAAGCCAGGTTCTTGAATATTTCTAAAGATTCTCCTAATCTGGCAAAGATCAAGAAGTTGATGTCCTCAGACAAGGTGGAGGACGTGATCGCCGCGGACAGCATCGCGTTCAACTCGACCCAGCGTTACCACGATTACTCCAGCGGATGGATCGATGCGGTGAAGCTCGCGGCCGATTTCGGCGTGGACTATGTCCAGATGCTTTCCCAGCGAAGCGGCCAGTTCATCCAGATGCCTGACGGAGAGGACAGGGTCTCCGTGGCGTTCATCGTGGACTACCGGAAGGCAGGGGAGGTCGCTCCGGTGGAATACTGTGACGACAGGATAAGGGACATCATCATCAGTGGAAGAAAGCATGAACTCCTTGCCGGTTTGGAACGGGACTTGATAGAAGACGCCAAGGTTAAGGAGAATTTTGTAATATATTCGAAATGATAAGGAAAACAGCAATCACCATCTTCGCCCTCGCAGCGACCTGCGCGATGGCTTTCGCTCAGAAATACAAGTACGTTGACAAGACCATCGCCGTCGTCGGCAACGAGGCGGTCATGATCTCAGACATCGAGAATGCCGTAAAAGACCGCAACGCCCAGGGTATGTCTTCGGACCGGAATGTCCGTTGTGAGGTGTTGGAGGCTATTCTTGAGTCCAAACTGTTCCTGATGCAGGCGAGGATCGACTCTCTCACGGTCAATCAGGACATGGTTGAAAGCAGCCTCTCCCAGCAGGCGGACAGGATGCTGACCTATTTGGGTGGCGAAGACAAGGTTGAGGAATATTTCGGGAAACCTCTCTACCGTCTTCGTCAGGAATGGCGCAAGCAGTACGAGGATATGAGCCTTACTCAGCAGGCGCAGCAGGAGATCATGAAGAAGATCCCGGAGATGACACCTTATGATGTCAAGGAATATCTTGACACGGTTGACGCCAAGAATCTTCCGATTGTCCCTATCAAGTACCAGCTCAGCCAGATCTGCCGTTACCCGGACCGGGAGGCGGCCAACCTGGCCGTGCGTGAGAAACTGCTGGATCTCCGCGAGAGGATCATCAACGGGGAGAAATTCTCGACGCTCGCGCGTATATATTCAGAGGATCCCGGTAGTGCTCGTAAAGGTGGTGAGCTTGGAATGGCTTCAAAATCAATCTTCTGGCCAGTATTTTCAGATGCGGCTATGTCTCTTAAGCCGGGTGTGATCTCGCAGATTGTCGAGACTCCGGACGGATTCCACATCATCGAAGTCATTGAGAAGAAGGGCGACATGTTCAACGCCCGCCACATTCTCATGAAGCCTAAGTACACGGATGAGGACAGAGAGAAAGCCTTCAAGACGCTGGACAGTCTCCGCACCGAGATCAACAACAACGCCGTGTCTTTCAGGATGGCGGCCAATTTTTACTCGCAGGATCCTGCCACCAAGACCAACGGCGGTCAGATGTCCGATCCGAACACCGGCTCCGCCTACTTCGAGATCGACCAGCTAAAGCCGGAAGACTATCTGGCCATCAAGGATTTGAAGGAGGGAGAGATCTCCGAGCCGGTGGAATCCACGGACAATGACGGACGTCAGGATCAGGTCAAGGACTATGTTGTCGGCAAGACCATCTACAAGATCCTCCGTGTAGATAAGATCATTCCCGCACACACTGCTTCGTTTGACGAGGATTTCAGCCAGCTTCAGGAGCAGGTCCGTCAGGACAAGCAAATGAAGGCTATTGATGAATTCCTTGCCGGCAAGATCAAAGAGACCCACATAGTCATCGACCCTATGTTCAAGGACTGCGAGTTCCGTCGTCCGGGATGGGCGGCAAAGTTCGCTGAAGACTGATGCTCGCGAGACGTCTGGCATATTCATTACTGCTTCTGCTGATGTCGTTCAGCCTTTCCGCCCAGAACTCTGAGCGGCGAGACAGTCTTGTGCGTCTTCTTGGCTGTGACGAGCTGCAGCAGGTTGAGGAATATGGCCAAAGCTACAGAAAGGCTTTGGGGCATGCCCGTTTCGAGCACAATTCTACCCTGCTGATCTGTGACACCGCATTGTGGAATGTGAACCAGAACGTGATCAACGCATTCGGCAACGTCCAGATCATCCAGAACAACACCGTGCTGAGCAGCGAGAGCCTGGATTACCTTATCGATCAGAGTCTGGCGCAGTTCCGAGGCGCGTTGGTCCAGCTTCGCGACAAGGACGGCAACACGCTGAGAACCACGGACCTGGACTATAACACCAAAGACAGTGTGGCCGTGTTCCGTGGCGGTGGAGCCTTGCGGGACAAAGACGGACAGATCATCGAGAGCGATGACGGTTGCTATTACTCCAAACTCAAGACATTCACTTTCACGAACAATGTCAACATGTACACGGACTCCATCTTCGTGAAGACTGATGACTTGAACTACAACACAGGTACCAACATCGCTGTTTTCGGAACAGGCACCAACGCGTGGCGGGACAACAATATGCTTTCCTCGATGGCCGGCGTCTATGAACGGAATCTGGAGAAGTTCACGTTCACCCGCAATGTCCATCTTCTCACCGAGAATCAGGAGGCCTGGGCTGACACCCTTGTTTACTATAGAACTCCGAACAATGTCGAGATGTTCGGTAACGTGGAACTGCTGGACACAACCCGCAATGTGGCGGCAGTGGCTGGCTACATGCAGTATATTGACTCCCTGTCATTCATCAAGATGACGAGAGACCCTGCTGTGATCGCCATCAGTGAACAAGGTGAAAAGAGAGACACCGCCTACATCGGAGCCGACACGTTGATCATCAGGACAATCCCGAAATGTGAGGTGGATTCCTCCGAGGTCGCCAATTCTCAGGCGCGTCTGAAAGAGATAAATGTCGATCCGATCACTGAATATCGCCGCAAGGCTGCCGAGGCAGCCCGTGCCGCCGCCGAAGAAGCCCGGAAGAAGATGGAGGAGGAAGACCCTAATGCTGCCGGCGCAGCTGTCGGAAAACGTGGCCTGAGCAAGCAGAATCTTCCCGCACCGTGGGATGATGTCATTGAATATGAACCACCTCTCTGGTCGTTCTCCGCCATTGACACTACCCGGTCGAAGACGATCGCGGTCATACCCGACACGACCAAAGCAAATGCCCTTGTGGTGGTACAGGACACGACCAAAGTGCACAGTCCGGTCACTGAGCCTGTCGAAGTGACCGCTCCCAAAGACTCTCTGTCCGTCCCTGCAGACTCTTTGACTGTCCCTGCAGACTCTCTGACTGTTCCGGCAGACTCTTTGACTGTTCCTACAGACTCTCTGTCCGTCCCGACAGATTCCCTTGCGATGCCGACCGACTCACTGGCCGCGGCCGATTCTCTTGCCATGACCCCCAAAGATTCCACCAAGATAAGCTTCATCTACGGAATCCACAATGTAAAGGTCTTCCGGAATGACATGCAGGTCGTGTGCGACTCCTTGGCCTACACGGACTTGGACTCTCTTATCCGTCTTTACAAGACCCCTATTGTCTGGAACGAGACAAAGCATCAGTACACTGCTGACAGCATAACTGTCATCGTGAAGAACCAATCCCTCGACCGGGCAAGCCTCATGTCCAACGCATTCATCATCGTGCAGGAGGACACCTTGTCCTACGACCAGATCAGGGGAACTGAGATGATGGCCTATTTTGACAGCACAGGCACCTTGAGGAGATTCGATTCCATGGGAGGCGCTTCGGGTCTTTTCTTCATTGAGGAGAACGGAACCCTTGCGACTGTCAACAAGTTTGAATCCAAGATGTTGACAGCCACATTGAAGGACGGTAACGTTCAGGATCTTAACTATTTTGATGCGGCAAAGAGTGACGCCTATCCTGTTGTCCAGATGAAGAAGGACGAGAAAATCCTCAAGGGTTTTGACTGGCGTCCGGAGAAGCGTCCGAAAGGGCCGGAAGACATCACCTCCTATAAGCCACGGGAGTCTCAGCGAAAGATTTACGAAGATATTCCCAGAGCGGAATTCGTTCAGACGGACACCTATTTCCCTGGCTACATGAACAGTGTCTATAAGATGTTGGCAAGTCAGGACTCCTTGAAGCGCGCCCGCAACGCTGAAAGAAAGCGTCTTGAGGCCGAGCGTGAGGCTGAGGCGGCCAGAATCGCTGACAGCCTGAAGGTGGCTGCTGACAGTCTGGCTTTAAGGGACAGTCTGGCATTGAGAGATAGCCTTGCAGTTAAAGACAGTCTGGCACTCCGTGACAGCCTTACGCAAAAGGACAGTCTTGCTTTGACTGACAGCCTGAAGGCGGGAACGGATTCTGTCGCCGCCATGAAATCAGATTCTCTGTCACAGGATCCTGCCGCATTGAAGAAAGCTGAGCAGGCCAGAAAGAAAGCCGAGAGGGAAAAGGCTCGTCAGGACCGGATCGCCGCCAAGGAGGCACGCTGGGCGGAACTTGACGCCCGTGACGCCGCCAAGGCGAAGGCCAAGGAGGAAAAAGCCTTGAAGAAGAAACGCCGGAAAACTCTCAAGACCCTGGAAGCCATGGAGAAACGTCGTCAAAAAGAAGAACGGATTCTGGAACGATATAAGGTTAAGTACGAAAACCAGAAGGCCAGAAAAGAAGCCAAGGCCGCTCGGAAATCCGGTAAAGGGTCACTTCGACAGGCTCTGTGACCATGATATTTCCAGTCGCTTGGATTGTCGAAGCTCCAAGTCAAAAGAATAAGGACTGACCTGAAGGCCAGTCCTTTTATCCTTTATAATAGAGTCTCTTCTTGGAATCTGTTTTGAATTGTTTGTTTGAAGTTTTTTCACCTCAAAGAACATTTCAAACAATTTTAGAGAAGTTTCTTCTTGAGAGCGTCAATCATGTCCACCGTCATGGTCTCCAGATCGTATGATGGAGTCCAGCCCCACTCCTCGCGGGCGCAGGAATCATCCATCTTGTCCGGCCACGAATCAGCGATCGCCTGACGAACAGGATCCACCTCATAGCGCATCTTGAATTCAGGAATATGTTCCTGAATCTTGTGGTAGATGATCTCCGGATCAAAACTCATGGATGCGATGTTGAATGAGTTGCGGTGCTTCAGCCTGGAAGGATCCGCATTCATGATGTCCACTGCCGCTTTCAGGGCATCAGGCATGTACATCATGTCCATGAAAGTGCCCGCCGCGATAGGGCAGACGAATTCCTCGCCTTTGACAGCGGCGTAATAGATTTCGACAGCGTAGTCTGTTGTGCCTCCGCCTGGAAGCGTCACATTGGAGATCAATCCAGGAAATCTCACAGAGCGCGTGTCAACCCCGTACTTGGTGTGATAGTAGTCGCTGAGCAGTTCCGTGGCCACCTTTGTCACTCCGTACATCGAACGAGGTCTCTGCAGGGTGTCTTGAGGCGTGTTCTGGTGCGGGGTCTCCGGGCCGAACGAACCGATTGATGAAGGAGTGAACACGGCGACATTGTTCTCGCGGGCGATCTCAAGAATATTCATGAGTCCGTCTATCTGGATGTGCCATGCCAGTTGCGGCTTCCTTTCTGCGACAGCGGAGAGCAGGGCCGCCAGATTGTAGATTGTGTCGATGTTGTACTTCTTCACGATGCCCAGAAGCTGTTCACCATTGCAGACGTCAGCCTCCTCGGCAGGCCCGCTTTCAAGCAGAACACCCTTTGGTTCAGCACCTTTGATGTAGCCGGCAACAACATTGCCCTCCGGGTACATATTCCTGATTTTCATTGTCAGTTCCGAACCGATCTGGCCGGTCGAACCTATCACAAGTACATTTTTCATTGCAGATCGCTTGTTTATTGCTAAATTAGCAAGTGCAAATTTACATTATTTTCCGAGATATGGTCTTAATAATGTCAAAATCTAAACATTTTTCTCAAAAATTGATATATTTGTCAGTGCGAAATCGAAACGTTTTAAAAACTTATCAGATATGTACGGAAAATTCCAGGAACATCTAAAGGCAGAGCTGGCCTCCATCAAGGAGGCCGGACTCTACAAGAACGAGAGAAACATCGCCTCAGCCCAGTCCGCCGAGATTACCCTTCAGGACGGCAGCAAGGCCCTTAACTTCTGCGCCAACAACTATCTTGGACTCGCTGACTCTCCAAGACTCATCGAAGCTGCAAAGAAGGCTATGGACGAAAGGGGATTCGGAATGTCCTCTGTGCGTTTCATCTGCGGAACCCAGGATCTTCACAAGGAACTTGAGGCTGCCGTCTCAGACTTCTTCCACACAGAGGACACCATCCTTTACGCATCCTGCTTTGATGCCAACGGTGGAGTGTTCGAGCCTCTCCTCACCGCTGACGACGCCATCATTTCCGACTCTTTGAACCACGCTTCGATCATCGACGGCGTGCGTCTGTGCAAGGCTGTCCGCTACCGCTACGCCAATGCGGACATGGCCGACCTTGAGCGCTGCCTCCAGGAGGCCCAGGCCCAGAGGTTCCGCATCATCTGCACTGACGGAGTCTTCTCGATGGACGGCAACGTCGCCCCTATGGACAAGATCTGCGAACTGGCCGAGAAATACGATGCCCTCGTGATGGTTGACGAGAGCCATTCCGCCGGAGTAGTCGGCAGGACCGGCCACGGAGTCGCCGAGCAGTTTGGCTGCTACGGCCGCATCGACATATTCACAGGCACTCTCGGCAAGGCTTTCGGTGGCACCGTCGGCGGATTCACCACAGGCCGCAAGGAGATCATTGACATGCTCCGCCAGCGCTCGCGTCCGTATCTCTTCTCCAACTCTCTGCCGCCGATGATCGTCGCCGCCGGCATCGAGATGTTCAAGATGCTGAAAGAGAGCAACGAGCTTCACGACCGCCAGCAGGAGAATGTGAACTACTTCCGTGACAAGATGTTGGCCGCCGGCTTCGACATCAAGCCGACCCAGAGCGCCATCTGTGCCGTGATGCTCTACGACGCACCTCTGTCCCAGAAGTTCGCCGCCAAGATGGCCGAGGAAGGAATATTCGTGACCGGGTTCTACTATCCGGTTGTCCCGAAAGGCCAGGCCCGCATCCGTGTCCAGCTCTCCGCCGCCCACAAGCGCGAGCACCTCGACAAAGCCATCGCCGCCTTCATCAAGGTCGGCAAGGAACTCGGAGTGATCAAATAGACTTTTTTGAACATTCATAAGTTCCGGTCGCCAAGCCTGTCGAAGCGTCCGGAACTTTTGATGAATAGGAATATGCCAAATCTGAGATTCTGGATGGACAACGCCCGGAAGATAGCCCTTCCCCAGAGCGCCATCCCATGCCTGACAGCTATAATCCTCTCGATCGGCCAGGACGGATTCTTCTGGCCTCTCGCGATACCGGTTTTCCTCGGAGTCTGCGCCGCGCACCTGGGGATGAACCTCGCCGATGACTATTTCGACTACCTCAAAGGACTCCCTTCGGGAGAGATCCGCTCGTCCCTTGTGGCCGAAGGCTCGGTCCGCGCCCGGATGGACAAATGCCAGTACATCCTCTCCGGCGCGGCCACCGAAAAGGATCTCCGCAAGGTCATGATTCTATTCCTTGGCTTCGCGGCTCTGATGGGTCTGGCCGTTGTCATATTCCAGATGCTCACAAACGGCCCGGCCTCCGCGCTTGCTGTCGCCGCCTACGCTTTCGCCGGACTGTTCATCGGTCTCCAGTATTCCGGAGCGCCCCTGCGCCTTGGCTATCACGGCCTTGGCGAGCTGGTCATAGGCGTGGTTTTCGGACCTCTGAACATGATGGGGACGGCTGCCGCTGTGACAGGAGCGGCCTTCCGCCCGGACATGTTCATCCTGAGCATCGGCATCGGTTGCCTTGTGACGAACATCGTCTTTGTCCATTCTGTGATGGAGGCTGCTGCCGACAAGCGGCTCGGGAAGCGCACTTTCGCCCACCTGCTCGGAGGCAGGACCTCGCAGATCATCGCCCTGGCCGTGTTCACGCTGGTGCCGTTCATCTGCCTGATTTGCAACGTCTTCCTCTACGGCTGGAGCCACTGGTACCTGCTGACCCTCGTCTCCCTGCCGCTGTCCGTCTGTTTCCTCAGCTCCACCTGGCGCTTCATCAACAACATGCCCTGCGACGACACTCCCCGCTGGTGGATGGGGCCGATGGGAAATTGGAATGAATATGTCAAGGCAGGCGTTGACTGGTTCCTCTTCCGTTGGCTGATGGCCCGCAACATCAACACATTCTTCTGCCTGGTGGTCATCATAGTGTTCATAATCAATTCTATTGTAAAATAACAACCCGCCTTCCGCGCGGCAACTTACTTCTAATATGATCAAGCAATACGCCTATCTCGCCTGGTGGTTCGTCCGCGCCCGCTTCTTCGGACGCCGCGCCCCGCTGCAGACCGTCCTGTTCATAACCGACAAATGCAACCTCCGCTGCAAGCACTGCTCCGTCTATGGCAGCGCCGGCAACCGTCAGAGGAAGTTCGATGACATTGTGGAGTCTCTTAGACGCTCCTACGCAGCCGGTTCCCGTTTCGTCGATCTGGAAGGCGGCGAGCCAACCCTCTGGAAGGAGGACGGCAAGACCATCAACGACATCATAGACGCGGCTGTCCGGATCGGTTTCTTCTCCGTGACAGTCACCACGAACGCCCAGCAGGACTTCTCCTGGATCCACCCCCACTCGATCTGGGTCTCCCTTGACGGCATCGGCAGGTACCACGAGGCGATCCGAGGCGAGGGCACCTTCCCGAGGTTGGAGGAAAACATCCGGAAGTGCGGCCACAAGCACTTGAGTGTGAATATGGTAGTGAACTCCCTGAACTGGGAGTCCCTGGATGAGGTAATGGAATATGTCCGTGCCAACGACGCGATCGAGCAGGTCTCCATCAACTTCCACACTCCCTTCCCCGGCACCGAGTACCTGATGCTCCCTCCGGCAAAGAAAGCCGAACTGATCGACAAGGTACTGTCCTACAAGAAGAAAGGCTATCCGATAATGAATTCCGCCTCCGGCCTAAGGAAGATGAAGCGCAACACCCTTGGCCAACTGAGGTTAGGAAAAGAATGCTTCGTCTCGAACTTCATCTACCCCGACGGCTCCGAAGGCCTCTGCACCGGCTACGGAACCTCTCAGTGCCGCGACTGCGGCTTCTGCATGGCCGGCGAGATGTCTTCCGTCTTCCACTTCTGCCCCGACACCCTCCTTGCCGGCTTCAAGCTAAGAATGTAGTCCTGCCAAGAGGAATTCCCTCCGCCCATAGCACCCGCCACCCCCTAACTCTGCCCCCTCGGGCAACAGTATAGCCCGAAATCGTTGCCCAGAAGTTCCTGCCAGGGTCGCTGAGCCTCTATCCCACGCTTTATCGCAGCGGCGAGTACCCCAAAGGCAGTTGTCTTAAGGTGACTTTGGCTCCCGAAGAGGGAGGGATTTTTAGATTTAGCCTAAAGCACTACTCCGCGTAAAGGGAGATGATGTTATTGCTTCTTATTATGCTTCGTCTTTCTCAAATGAAGGAAAATCCCGAATATAACCCCGACTACTCCGGCTATGATCAATGCCGAGACAAAGAATCTTTTGAAAGTCAGCAGATGCCCGTAAGCCAGAGTTATTGTGTTGGCGATAAGCGCCACGATGACTGTACTTAAATATTTTTCGCCCATTATTATTGGGAATATCTTTGATTATATACTTCCATAGGGAACTATATAGGAGTTGTCTGAGGCAACGCACAGAATTGCGCTCCCCCCAGACTGTCTGAAAAGTCTCGGCGAGAGTAGAAAAGTCTGTACCCCATAGTGCCGCAAACGCTCGTTTCCCCCGACGGATTTGTGGTCGGAATGGCATTTGTTAATTTGTTTATTATCAATTAATTGATAAATCATCCGCTGCAATTCTGTATGCGTTGAAATAGCCTCAGCCATCTGAGAATGGACATTTCGAGTCGCCATACCATAATGTTTGAGGGTACAAGGGAAAAATCTCAAACACCCATACTTTTCGGCGCATTTGCGATTGCGGCGTGAAAGGCGGTCTAAGGGAAACTTCCGCTGCTATTTTACAAAATTCCTGTTGAATATGCCCACAGACAATCCAGTCAGGGTAGCCTTATGGCAATTATGGGAATGGTATATCCATTGTCCTTTTGCGGCAGCGGTGGAAAATACTTGAAATTGACGGGGACACCATCCTCCAACAGAAGGCTCTCTGGAGCGGTTGGCCGTTACCGAATCGGTCTTTTGACACGATTTCAAGGACACCATAGTGCCTCTGACCGCTGTCTAAGGCATATTACCGTACTCGCCAATTTCATAGGGTCTATGATGGCGATGTGGCTCAGTCTACACTCTTCGTACAAAAAGAAAAAACGCATACACTTGCCGTCATCATCGTCAAGGGGCCGACTATAATCTATATCATCTGTTGCGGACAACACCCTGATTATCAGTTAAAAACAACTCGTCCTGACCTGAAATCCAGAACCAGGACAAGGCTTAAGGCATTCATTCTGCACGACTTAAGTGCCACGACACAAAAATTTAAAAGCCTTAGGCTCGACGGTTGTTAACATAGAGCGATGCCCGGGGTGTGACAATTCCGGTGTATTGGATCGGTTGGATAATCGGTGTCTGATTACGCCTTTGATTTGCAGGCTGGATCACATAGTCAACTTTTATATAACTCCCTTTCCAAAATGTTGGAGTACGGAAACTGATATTGGCGCAAAAGAGATTATTCTCCGTGAGATTCATTCGACTCCATCCATTACGATTAAGGACCTGGCGAAAGCTTGTGGGTAGTCCGTGGCAGGAACAAATTATATTGACCAGTTGAAATCAAGAGGGGAAATCCGTCGCATTGGAAGCAAGGGGGAGACTGTCTTAAAAGTCTAATTACCACCTCCGAGGATTGAAAATTCGTTGTCGCCCCTGTATAGGGGTACAGACTTTTCTACTCTCGCCGAGACTTTTCAGGCAGTCTGGGGGGCGAGGGAGGGGAGTGCGCCTGCGTGGCGTTTAATTGCTTAGTAACCAATAAAATAAACATTCTCGTGGTTCGGTTTTGTCCACCACGAGAATGCTTTTATTGTTGATAACCAGTTGGTTATCTGCCACGGAAATTTACTCCGCGTAGAGCGAGATGATGTTGAGGATGACTTCAGAAGCCTTCTCGATGCTCTGGAGAGGGACGAACTCCATCTTGCCGTGGAAATTCAGACCTCCGGCGAAGATATTCGGGCAAGGCAAGCCCTTGAAACTCAGGTTTGCGCCGTCGGTGCCGCCACGGATCGGCTGGATCTTCGGCTTGATGCCGGCCATCTCCATCGCCTTCACGGCTTTCTCCACCACGTGATAATGCGGTTCCACCTGCTCGCGCATGTTGTAGTACTGATCCTTGATCACAGCCGTCGCCGTACCATCGCCGTACTTCACATTGATGAAGTCCACGCACTTTTGCATGATCGCCTTCTTGCTCTCGAACTCCTTGCGGTCATGGTCGCGGATGATGTAGGTGACATCGGCCTCCTCAACCGAACCGTTGATCCCGATGATGTGGAAGAATCCCTCATACCCTTCTGTATATTCAGGCCTCTGCTGAACCGGCAGCAACCCGTTCAGTTCCGTCGCTATCAGAATGGCGTTCTTCATCTTGCCCTTGGCGTAGCCAGGATGCACATTCCTTCCTTGAATATGTATCTTCGCCGAAGCCGCGTTGAAATTCTCGAACTCCAGCTCGCCGATCTCGCCGCCATCCATCGTGTAGGCATATTCGGCTCCGAACTTCTTGACATCGAACTTCACGACACCGCGTCCGATCTCCTCGTCCGGAGTGAATCCGATCTTGATCTCACCGTGCTTGAACTCGGGATGCTCCACGATGTACTGCACAGCGTCCATAATCTCGGCCACGCCAGCCTTGTCGTCTGCTCCAAGCAGAGTCGTGCCGTCGGTGGTGATCAACGTCTGGCCGACATAGTGAAGCATTTCAGGAAATTCCGAAGGCTTCAGCGCCAGGCCCGACACGCCTTTAAGCGGAATATCCCCACCATCATATTCATTGATTATCTGAGGTTTGACATTCGCGCCCGATGCGTCCGGAGCGGTGTCCACGTGGGCGATAAAGCCGATCGCAGGCACTTTCGCCTCAATGTTCGAAGGGATCGACCCCATCACGTAACCATATTCATCAAGAGTGGCTTCCACTCCGAGAGCCTGAAGCTCGTCGCGCAGCATCCGCAGCAGATTGAGTTCTTTCTCCGCCGATGGCTGGCTCTCTGATTCTTCGTTCGACTGAGTGTCAATGCTGACGTACCTCAGGAACCTGTCCAAAACTTTTTCCATGTTGTTGTTATTTTCTGGCCGCTGAGCAGCCTGACATATTATTCAGAACTCGCTGTTTCGGTCGCCGAGCTTGTCGAAGCGCCCGAAATGAACCTGTCGGAAAGTCACTTCCGGCAGGCTCAGTGACCGTTTGTTTATTCCTTGGCCCTCAAAGAAGCGATCACCGTGTAGGCGATGATTCCGATGAACGGGATGATGGCGATGGCCTCGCCGTATTGGGCGTTCCAGCCGGTCAGGAACCAATCCACGTTGAAGAACTTGAGCAGGGCGCTCACGACTCCCATCAGCGCGCCGCCGGCGATGAAACCGGAAGCGATCAGCGTACCCTTGTTCAGACGTATCTCATTAAGCGCCTTGTCCTTCGAGCGGGTGCTGACGAACCAGGAGATCGCCCCGCCTATCAGAAGAGGCAGGTTCAGGTCGATCGGAATGAACATGCCAAGGGCGAATGCCAGGGCCGGAACCTTGAGGAAGGTCAGCACTATGGCCAGCACGGCGCCTATCCCGTAGAGCAGCCACGGAGCTCCTCCGCCGTTCATCATCGGCTGGATCACGGCCGCCATAGCGTTGGCCTGAGGAGCCACAAGCGCCTGGTCACCTACGAATCCGTACGTCTTGTTAAGCACGAGCATCACCCCGCAGACAGTCGCCGCCGCGACAGCCACACCCACGAACTTCCAGCCTTCCTGCTTCTTAGGCGTGCTTCCGATCCAGTAACCGATTTTGAGGTCGGTGATGAATGAACCTGCAACCGAAAGCGCCGTGCAGACAACTCCACCGATGATCAAGGCCGCGGCCATACCGGCGTTGCCCTTAAGTCCCACAGCCACAAGGATAAGCGCGGCGATGATCAGGGTCATCAGCGTCATGCCGCTCACCGGGTTGGTGCCCACGATGGCGATGGCGTTGGCCGCCACGGTCGTGAACAGGAACGAGATGATCGTCACGATCAGCAGCCCGACAACCGCCTGCCAGATGTTGTTCACAACCCCGCCGAAAGCGAAGAACGCGAACACCGCCAGAAGCGTCAGCACAATGCCGAACACAATGGTTTTCATAGGAATATCCTCCTGTGTCCTCTCGGTTGTCTCCACTTTGCCGCCCTTCTTTCCGAACTCGCCGACAGCCAGTCCGACAGCCGACTTGATCACACCGGACGATTTGATGATGCCGATGATTCCGGCCGTCGCGATGCCGCCGATTCCGATGTGTCTCGCGTAATCCTTGAATATCTGGTCAGGACTCATCTCTCCGATTGTCATTGTCACTCCGGTGTTCATCAGGTCAATCACCTGACCGCCCCAGATGAGGTTCATCAGCGGGATGATCACCAGCCACACCAGGAAGCTTCCGCAACAGATGATGAAGGCATATTTCAGACCCACGATGTAGCCGAGACCCAGTACGGCCGCTCCGGTGTTCAGTTTCAGAACCACCTTCGCCTTGTCAGCGATAGTCTGCCCGAATCCCATGACGGTTGTGCTGACCGTGTCCGCCCATGCTCCGAAAGTGCTGACAATGAAGTCGTAGAGACCTCCGATGAGACCGCTGACCAAAAGCGTGCCCGCTCCCTTGCCACCACCCTCGCCGCTTACAAGGATCTGAGTGGTTGCCGTGGCTTCAGGGAAAGGATATTACCCGTGCATCTCCTTCACGAAATATTTCCGGAAAGGGATGAGGAATAATAATCCCAAAACGCCGCCGAGCAGCGACGAGAGGAACATCTGCATAAAGTTGACATCAACCCCAAGGATGTAGATGGCGGGAAGAGTGAATATCGCACCCGCCACCACGGCTCCTGAGCAGCCTCCGATGGACTGGATGATGACGTTTTGCCCGAGGCCCTCTTTTTTGCCAAGGGCGTTCGTCAGCCCAACCGCTATGATCGCGATAGGGATCGCCGCTTCGAACACCTGTCCCACGCGCAGCCCCAGATAGGCCGCCGCAGCGGAGAAGATGACCACCATCAGCAATCCCAAGGTCACTGAATAAGGTGTCACTTCCGCCCATTTCCTTTCCGCCCCCAAGAGCGGCTTGTACTCCTCGCCGGCCCCCAGCTCCCTTTGAGCGTTTTCCGGCAATGCGTTTCTCTTTTCTTCCATTGGTCGTTATTTTGTTTTCATTTCTTTCTTGTTTATTTCGTCAGGACCCTTCGACGGACTCAGGATCCGAACTGTGTTCGGTCGCTGAGCCTGTTGAAGCGCACCGACAAAGAACAAACTTACATAAAAATCTGCGATTTTTACGCCCGTTCCATAGAAAAGAAACAGTTTTTTAGAGGGAATATACTATGTTAAGGTGAAAATCCCCACTCCTCGAAAATTTTTATGAAAAATCTCAAAAAAAATTTGGAGGTAAAAAAAAAGTGCGTATCTTTGCAGCCCGTTTCGGAAGAAGCGGTACAAAAACAAGTTCATTGACAATACTGAGAGATTACAACGAGGTAAGTGTAATAATTAGATTA
>ENA-UONW01002075-UONW01002075.1-human-gut-metagenome-genome-assembly--contig:-CS52-NODE-2075-length-20990-cov-5.096585_pt1 | contig 20990 bp, 21 predicted proteins | sample MGYA00242463_ERZ724010 | MGnify/ENA metagenome assembly ERZ724010 | reverse complement strand
GCTGGTATTTTTGTTCTCATTAGTTAATATTAAGTGTACAGCAAATTGTGTGCCAGTGGTATTTTTCATGTCATTATGTCAATCCCAATATGCATAATGGCATGAAGCTCTAACACAACAAAGCTGTTGCCTATAAATAAATATGGCAACAGCTCTGTCGTGAGTATGTGTATATTGCTAAATTTCGTCAGAAGTTATTCCTTTTGGCAGAGGACGGCAGTTGTATGATGAAGCCATGATTTCACCGTATGCGCCGGCACTCTTTATGGCAATCAAGTCGCCTCTCTTGGTCTTGTTCAGCATCACGTCCTTGCCGAATACATCACTGGATTCACATATAGGTCCGACCACATCATACTTTTCCTTTTCCTCATTACTGCATATATTCTCGATGTCGTGGTGTGCATCATAAAGTGCAGGTCTTATTAAATCTGTCATACCTGCGTCGACTATGGCAAATTTCTTTACTGACCCTTGTTTTACAAAAATAACTTTTGTTATGAGTGTTCCGCATTGTCCAACTACTGCACGTCCTAGCTCAAAATGAAGCTCCTGATTTTTACGTAGTTTAAGATGTTTGTTGTAAGTTGAAAAATATTTTTTGAAATCTGGTATCGGGTTTTTGTCCGGGTTGTTGTAGTCTATGCCTAAACCACCACCGACATTTATTATTTCCGGTGTAATGCCTTTATTTTCCAGTGAGTCTTGAATCTCGTTTACTTTGGCGCACAGATTTTCAAAATCGGACATGTCAAGAATCTGGCTGCCTATATGGAAATGCAGACCATAGAAATGTACATTGTTCATGTTCATGGCCATGTCTATTACTCGTTCCATGTCTTCGAGTGCAATGCCGAATTTGTTCTCGGCAAGTCCAGTTGTAATATTTGCATGAGTGTGCGCTCCGACATTGGGATTTATTCTCAGGCATACATTTACAATTTTGCCTTTTTTCTCGGCAATTTCATTTATAACTTCAAGTTCAGGTATACTTTCAACGTTGAAGCAAAGAATATTGTTGTCTATTCCCAATTCGATTTCCCAGTCGTCTTTTCCCACACCGGCAAAAACAATGTCGTGTCCTTTGAATCCAGCTTCCAGTACAGCATTTATTTCACCCCCGCTGACACAGTCGATGCCAATGCCGGCATCCTTGATGATTTTTAGGAGTTTCTGGTTCGCATTAGCTTTTACAGCATAATGTACATGATAGTTCTCATATTTTTCTGTCTCTTTGTTTATTTCCTTCAGCGTATCGCGCAAGAGATCGGCATCGTAGTAGTAGAAAGGCGTCCTTATGCCTTTGAATTTATCAGTAGGAAAAGTCTTGTACATAAGTTTTGTCTGTGTTGTATCTGTTGTTTATATAGCTTGAAAATTATAGGCAGATGATTCCGCTATATACACATAGAATCATCTGCCCAATTTATATTCTTCAATTGAATATCTTGTCGCTCAGAGCCTGTAGAGCCCTTTGCTTGTCTTTTGCAGAAACTAGGAATGATATGTTGTGGTTGCTTCCACCATATGAAATCATTCTTATCGGTATTTCCTTGAGAGCCTCTGTGGCAATTGACTCAAAACCTACATTTTGCCATTTCAGGTCTCCTACGACGCAAATGATGCACATATCCTCGTTTACGGTTACGGTTCCGAATCTCTTGAGTTCGTTAACGATAGATTTCAGATGAGTTGTGTTGTCTATTGAAACCGAAACCCCAACTTCCGAAGTGCAGACCATGTCAATGCTGGTCTTGTATGTTTCGAATATCTCGAATACCTTTCTGAGGAATCCATATGCAAGCAGCATTCTGCTTGATATGATATTTATTGATGTAATGTTGTCTTTTGCTGCAACGGCTTTTATCTTATTGCTTTCTGTTGCATTGCTTATGACTGTTCCAGGAGCTTGAGGTTCCATTGTATTTAAAAGTTTTACAGGTATACCTGCATATTTTGCTGGTTGAATGCAAGTTGGATGAAGTATTTTTGCTCCGAAATAAGCCAGTTCTGCGGCTTCTTCAAAATGCAGTTGGCTTACAGGCGAAGTGTTTTCAACATATCTAGGGTCATTGTTGTGCATGCCGTCGATGTCGGTCCATATCTGTATTTCGCTGGCATGAACGGCCGCACCTATGAGTGATGCTGTATAGTCTGAACCGCCTCTCTGCAGGTTGTCGATTTCTCCATATGCATTCCTGCAGATGAAACCCTGGGTTATGTATATTTCCTTGTCAGGGTTTTCGTCTAGCTGGATTTTAATTTTTTCACTTATATATTCCAAATCAGGTTCGCCGTTCTTGTCAGTTCTCATGAATTCAAGAGCCGGAATCAGTGTTGCACTGTAGTTTTGTTCAAGCAGATAGTTGGTCACCATGTTGGTGCTGAGTATTTCTCCTTGAGCCACGATGATTTTTTCTTCGAACATCGTGAAGATACCTTTTGTGAATGTTCTCAAGTGGTCGAATATACCCTTTACAATATCGTAAGTCTTTTTCTTATATTCTTCTGTAGTATAAAGTTCGTTGATGTGGTTGAAGTATTTCTCTTCAAGTTTATTGATATTCTCGTTAGCTCCCTCAGGATTTTTCTTGTACAAGTAGTCTGCAATCTCAATGAGTGCATTTGTTGTACCAGACATTGCTGAAAGAACAACAATTTTCTGTTCACCGTCTGTTATCAGCTTGACAACATCTTTCATCCTTTCCGTTGTACCGACGGAGGTACCACCAAACTTTAGTACTTTCATATTTATGGAGTTTAATTGTATTTTCAGTTATAGTATATAAACGGGATGTCCCGTAGTTGATTATTTATTAATGTTATTTGTTGCCGTTGAATTCATCTTCAGTTTCAATGCTTTCGGCTATTGATGTAGCATTAAGTTCATTTTCATCAAGCTTTTCGGCCTGAAGAGGTTTGCTTTCATCAATGCTGTCATTACAGTCTTCCTTGTCAGTCATTTCTGTTGACCTCTCATTTATTTCTGTCTTAACAGCTTCATTCGATGTTATTTCTGTCAAAGAATGGTCTTTGCAGTGAAGCACCCTGCCTGGGAACTCTTTGAGCAGATTCAGATTGTGAGTGATGATGATTACCGTCGACCCGTTTCTGCATATTTCTCTGAGCAGTTCTGCAATTTTCTGTCCCGTTTCAGAATCAAGATTTCCTGTCGGTTCATCGGCAAGCAGAAGTTTAGGCTTGTTCAATATGGCTCTAGCTATAGCAATACGTTGTTGTTCACCTCCAGACAGTTCGCTTGGAAACTTATAACCTTTGGTGCTCATTCCTACAAGGTCAAGGACTTCTTGTATTCTGTTGTCAATGTCAACACGGTTTTTCCATCCTGTAGCTTTGAGTACAAATTTAAGATTTTCTTTTACAGAACGGTCTGTAAGAAGCTGAAAATCTTGAAATATAACTCCTAGCTTGCGTCTTAGTTCAGGCAATTTCTTGCGTTTGAGCTTTCTCATGTCATAATTCATGACTTTTGCCTGGCCTTCACTTATCGGCAGTTCACCGTACATCGTTTTCAGAAGAGTACTTTTTCCTGAGCCGACTTTGCCTGTTATGTAGACGAAGTCCCCTTCGTTGATTTCCAGATTAACGTTGTGCAGAACACGTTGCGTCTCCTGGTAAATATCTACGTTCTTGTATTCTATCAACACTGCTTTCTGCTCTAATTGTTAAACATTGAAATTCAGATGCTTATTGCTTGTTCCGGAATATGTACGTGCACATTTCGCTTCATTGTCGGTGCTCAAACAGTCCGGTTTCGCACTTTATTCTGCAAAAATAGCATTTTTCAATGTTTATGCCAATTTGGATCGTGGCGTTTTTGCAGTTCTTCTGCCAAATCCTCAATTTTTAAGCCTTTTGAAGTAAGAAGTACTATCAGGTGATACAGCATGTCAGATGCTTCGTAAATTATTCTTTCGTTGTTGTTGGCCATGGCCTCGATAACCGTTTCAATGGCTTCCTCGCCGACCTTCTGCGCCATTCTTCCGCATCCTGATTGGAACAAGCTTGTGGTGTATGAACCTTCAGGCATTTCTTCGTGCCTTTTTTCAATAAATCTCTGAAGTTCTGATAAAAACATTATTGGGTTCTGGTTCTTTTCGTTCCAGCATGTATCATTTCCTGTGTGGCATACAGGGCCGGCAGGTATGGCTTTTATCAGTAGTGTATCGTTGTCGCAATCGGCTTTTATTTCTACTACGGTCAATGTGTTGCCGCTTGTTTCGCCTTTTGTCCACAGTTTTTGCTTGGTTCTGCTCCAAAAAGTCACCTTACCGGTTTCGATTGTCTTTTCGTATGCTTCCTTGTTCATGAAGCCAAGCATGAGAACCTTTAAAGTTTTTGAGTCCTGTATGATGGCAGGCACCAGGCCGCCCATCTTGTCGAAGTCTAATGTCATATGTATGTATGTTTTTTTGATTTTATAATCTTATGTTTATGCCTTCATCTTTCAAATATGCCTTCAGCTCCGGAATCTTTATCTCTCCGAAGTGGAACACGCTGGCAGCAAGTGCTCCGTCGCTTTTTCCATGTATGAAAGTATCTCTGAAATGTTCTTTTTTCCCAGCACCGCCGGATGCTATTATCGGTATGCAGACCATGTCGGCCAAGGTGTGCAGAGCATCATTTGCATACCCGTTCTTTACGCCGTCGTGGTTCATGCTGGTGAAGAGAATTTCACCTGCCCCCCTGTCGCATACTTCTTTTGCCCAGTCGAACAGGGTATATTCAGTTTCGATTCTGCCTCCGTTCATGTAGCATTTCCAATTCCCGTCCGTTTCTTTAGCGTCAATTGCCACTACGCACACTTGCGAACCGAAGTGTTTGGCTATTTCGTCGACGATTGATGGATTTCTTAGTGCCGCAGAATTGATGCTGACTTTATCTGCACCTGCATTTAGAAGTCTGTCTACATCGCATAGTTCATTGATGCCTCCACCTACGGTGAAAGGTATATTGATTTCTGCCGCAATGCGTTTTACCAGTTCCGTAAATGTTTTGCGGCCCTCATAGCTTGCCGTTATGTCAAGGTAAACCAGTTCGTCAGCACCTTCTTCACTATATCTGCGTCCCAATTCAACAGGGTCACCTGCTTGGCGCAGATTAACAAAGTTGGTGCCTTTCACTGTCTGTCCATTCTTTATGTCCAGACAAGGTATTATGCGTTTTGCTAACAAGGCTTATAATTTTTTATAGTTCAAACGTTTTATTATGTCAATAGCAAATATCTTCTCATCAGTGTTCAGACATCCATTTGCTTATGTCGTTCAAGCTGATTTTTCCTTCATACATTGCTTTGCCGAAGACGACAGACGGGATTCCTGCTTTCGACAAATCTTCAATATCTTTCATTCCGCTTACACCTCCGCTTGCAATAAGGTTTATTTCTGGGTATTGCTTCATGATTTTCTTGTAAAGTTCTGTTGCCGGTCCTCCGAGCATGCCGTCTCTGCTTATTTCTGTGCAAAGAATATTTTTAATGCCCTTGTTTACATAAGTGTCTAGAAATTCAAACAGCTCCTGTTTGCCGTCATCTTTCCATCCGTTTATACTTATTTTCCCGTTTCTGACATCAGCACCAAGGATTATTTTGTCAGTTCCGTAGGTGTCCAGCCATCCCAAGAACATTTCAGGCGATGTCGAAGCCACACTGCCTATTGTAACCAGAGAAGCACCGGCGTCAAATGCCGTATGAATATCCTCGTCACTTTTGATTCCTCCGCCGAAATCTATAGTCAGAGAAGTCGATGAAGCTATCTTTTCCAGAGTTCTATGGTTTACAATATGTTTTGATTTGGCTCCGTCCAGATCAACCATGTGCAGACGCCTGACACCTATGCCTTCCAGTTGTTTGGCCATGTCCAGAGGGTCTTGGTTATAAGTCTTTTGGCTGGCATATTCGCCTTTTGTAAGTCTGACGCATTTGCCGTCAATAATATCTATTGCAGGTATAAGTTCAATTTTTCCCATATTTACAAGTCCAAGAAATTTCTTAATATTCTTTCTCCCACAATTCCGCTCTTTTCCGGATGAAACTGAGTCGCATAAAAGTTGTTCTTGTGCAGAGCACTGCTATACGGCTGTATGTAGTCGGTTGTGGCTGCGGTATATTCATTCAATGGGACATAATAGCTGTGTATGAAATATACGAATTCAGGCTTGTCGAATCCCCTGAAAAGTTCGCCTTTTGTGTCGGAGATTGTATTCCATCCCATTTGCGGCACCTTGTCTTCGTGGTGTTTTGGAATGAACTTTTTCACTTCTGCATCAAATATGCCGAGGCAATCAGTGTCGTATTCTTCGGAATGTCTGCACATAAGCTGCATGCCGATGCATATTCCAAGGACGGGTTGTTTAAGGTCGCATATCAGTTTGTCGAGATTCCTTTCCTTTAGGTATGCCATTGTGGTCTTTGCCTCGCCTTGGCCTGGGAAAATAATTTTGTCAGCTTTACGTAGAGTTTCAGCGTCATCTGTTATTGTAGGATTTATCCCAAGGCGTTTCAAAGCATATTCAACCGAATATATGTTGCCCGCATTATATTTAATTATTGCTGTATTCATGGACTTTCAGTGTATGATTCTCTTTGCTGAATTATGTGTTGCATTGTAGGCTGTTTCCATGAGCCGATGCATTCTCTGTTGCAGAACGTCATAGTCTCTTGTTTGTTGCCTGTCAATGATGCAAAGTTATGAATTTTTGTATGCAATCATAACATATTATAAAGAAAATGCCTGTTTTGACTTACAAATAATTGCCTTTGGCGAATATTTGTGTGTATGGTGTCATTATGTTCTGTATATGATTGGCTTTATGTATTTATAATCAAAAAAGGCGCACCGGAGAAATCCGATGTGCCTTTTTGATTAAATATTTTGCTTTTGCTTATTTGAATATTTTTTTGACATTCTCAGAGGCTTGTTTGTACGCTTTTTCCCAGTCTGTGTCAAGGCTGAATGGAGTATATGTCTGTTTGTCGTTTACATAGCAGAGCACTCTTTCCTTGTCTGTATCGTTGAACAGTGAGAATTTCAGAGTAGCATCTCTGTAGCAGTTTATAACCTCCAGTCTTTTTGCAGTTGATATTGCACGTGCCTTCATAAGATTTGTTTGAAAATCTGTAATGAAGGATGTCATATTTACGGCCTGTGAATCGAAGAAATATGTAGTTTTCTCAAGTTTCTTTTTCTGAACCATACTGTTGATGTAGTTCAGTGCAGTAACTTTGAACTGATTGATTTGTATTAGTTCCTCGCTCGATCTTGGGTCGTTTACGATGTTGGTCGCATTTTCATATACCTTTTTGTAGAGTTCCTGAGCATAGGTCTGCATAGAACATATTGCCAGCAGGCTGATAGCGATGATAAGTTTTTTCATTTTTCCCTGTTTTTTGTTTGCGACAAAAATACTATCTTTAAGTGAGGACGGCAAAATATTTGTGTGATTTTAACTCGCGTTTACATGTTAAATGCATTTTTTCTTTTTCTTGTGGTTGTCCGTATTGGTATTGTAGATGCTTGCAGTTCCGTTTTTATAGGATTGGCCCAATTACGATAACCTTTATATAATCCTTTAGCTTGAACAGACTGTTCCCGTATCCGGCTTGTGAATCATTGATAAGTATGAGTGTTTGCCTTCCGTCTTTCAATTTAGGTCCCAAGCACATGCCTTCATAGTTGGCTATGTTTTGTGATGTAAGATTAAGGTGTGTCTTGAATGATGCCAGAGGAGTTTTTTTTAGAATCTGTTCATCGTCCAGCAGTCTTATATCCGTATCGTCATTGATGCTTTTACATTCTGAAGGGTCTACTACGAACAGTTTTATGATGACGGAACTGCCCAATTTGGATTTCGTTACATGAAATTCCCTTTCCATTACTATGATTTTTCCGTTGTCTAATGCTGTCAGTTCAGATATGCCGAAAGCATATGTCTCAGACGTCTTTTCTTTTTCAGGATGTTCCAGTTTGTAAGCATATTGCTTGTACGGCTGCAGTTTGTCGTCAAAGCTTTGCAGTCTGACAACAATGTCCTGTTTGCCGTCTCTGCTGACTAAATCTTTTTTCAGGGCCGATTCGGTACATGTCCAGAATTTTCTCGTAATGTCGTCATATGTCAAAGCTTCAAATCCATAGTTCGGCTGGATGTTGTTTATGCTGTATATCTCTGGAATTTCTAGTTCTTTTCCTGTCGGTTGGCCTGACATGGCATATTCTAGGATTTTTTGGTCGCCTTCTCCTGATATGAATAATGTATTGCTGGATTTTCTGTAAGCAATACCTTCACAGTCACGTGTACAGATTTTGCTGTTTTTGTATACTTGAGGGGTGTTGTTGCCAAATATGCTGTCGTTGCGTGATACAGAAATAATCTTACCGTCGTTTTCATCAATGTCTATATCAAAGAGATAGAACCCGTCAGTGCTTTCCTTGTCGCTTACTACTGCATACAGGTTATCTTTGATGTGCGTTATGCCACTGTAATTTCCTGTTTTTACGCCCATTTCATTCATGTTTTTTTGTTTCAGAATTTCAGTCTCGAATTTCTGAGAATATGCGTTGGAGGTTATACTGGCGTATATAAATAATGTAATATATGATATGATGTGTTTTGTATGCTGCATTCTACTTTTTATTTTTTAATTGTTTATTTGTTCGGCTCTGCAATGAATGGCATTACACTTTCAATCAAAGTCTGTTTCCTGTCTTGAAGATTCATAATCTGTTCTTCAAGCGTGTTCTTTGATATGAATCTGTATACAAACACCGAATTGTGTTGCCCTATCCTGTGCGAACGGCTGATGGCTTGTTCTTCGGCAGATTTGTTCCACCAAGGATCAAGCAGGAAAACGTAGTCTGCTGTGGTGAGATTGAGTCCAACACCTCCTGCTTTCAGTGAAATAAGAAAATACTGGCACGATGGTGTTTCTGTGAATTTTCTTATGGCCGATTCTCTGTCGCTTGTCTCTCCTGTCAGCATCTCAAAGGTCCATTGCCGTGATGCCATTTCTTCAGCTATGATTTTCAGAAAAGCTACCGATTCTGAAAATAGTAGTACTTTATGGCATGTACCGTGTAAATTTTCAAGCCTGGAAAAAATCTCTGTCATTTTTCCTGAACTTTCACACAGATTGTGTCCTGCCGTATTTTGATTCTTGTTGTCGATTTTGCCGTTAGCCAGCAGTGGGTGGTTTGCTATTTGCCTGAGTCGGGTTATTGCTGTAAGCACATGTATTGATGTGCATCCGTCGTCTGTATCTTTGGCCTCGCCGTCTAATATGGCGCTCTTGTATGAAATGAGCATGTTTCTTGCTTTAGACAGCTCTTCATTGTATATGCGCTTCTGTTCTTCTTGCATTTCGCAAACGATGGTCTCATCTTGTCTGCTGGGCAGTTCCGGCAGTACTTCTTCTTTTGTCCTCTTGAGAAAATACGGTGATATGAGTTTTCTCAGAATTGACGTCTTTTCACTTTGAAGGTTCGACGTTATCGGAGCAATATAGTTCTTGCTGAACGCAGCAAAGTCCCCCAGCAGCATGGGATTAAGGACATTCATCAAACTCCATAAGTCATTCAGTGAATTTTCCATAGGAGTTCCGCTCAGCGCTTCTCTCTGTATTCCGTTAAGCATCAGCACAGATTTGTATATTTGAGAATTGCGGTTCTTGAAACATTGAGCTTCATCGAAAACAATTATTCCATATTTGTATTTTGAAAGTTTTTCAATATCGTTCCTCATTGTCTGATATGTAGTCAGCACAACATCCCAAGTCATTAGAGCTTCTCTTTTTTTCTTTCTTTCATCCTGTGAACCTATGTATTCAAGCACGTTGAGCGAAGGTGCAAATTTCCTGAGCTCGTTTTTCCAGTTATGCACCACCGATGCCGGTGACACGACAATATTCGTCCTGTACGGAATCGTGTAATGTCCAGTTTTGCCTGTTTCGTCTGCCATATTTGCATTACCCTGCATTTCGTTGTTTGAAAACAGCAGGTTAGGGGCGTCCGTAGGGATGCATGAACTTTCTTTTACGCAAGTTTCTTTATATTTTAGTATAAGAGCTATTGTTTGAATCGTTTTGCCTAATCCCATGTCATCAGACAGGCAGCATCCTGTCTGCATTTCCAGATTATGATATAACCATTCAAACCCGTCTTTCTGATATTTTCTTAGTTGTGCATGCAGCCTGGACGGCAGAGATACTTGTGATAGAGGTGTCGAAAAGCCGTTTCCTGTTTTTATCGATGAGACGTTTATTATATATTCTGTCTCCATTAACCCTTCCGAAAATAGCCGTTCCTGTGTATCGGGCAAACCATTCTTCAGGTATGACAAAGTAGCGCCCGTCTTTTAGAGGAACTTCGCGTTCTCCTTTTTGAAGGTATTCCTTTATGTCTGAAAATTTTAAGGTGGTGCCATCTTCAAGAACTATCTCTATGAAAAGCTGGAACCAGTCATTTTCTCTATTGACTGTTTGGTTTATGCTTGTCTTCCCGATTACATATTCGTGGCCGGCTTCTTGTGTGAAAACTATACCTTTGTCCTTAAGCTTGCCTGCATTCTCGTTGAGCCATTCAATAAGTTCATATTTTGGTCTGAAGTCTGTCGGCATGTTGAGGTCAGCTGTAAGGTAGTCCAGAATTCCGTTTTCAAAGTTGAAGTCTCTTATTATTTTGACGAGCCTGAATCCGTTGTTGCTGTCCTCTTCCAGTCTTACATGTCTGTCTTTTGTACTGTCGCTGTTGAATATTATATGTTTGCCGTATTCGAAAGATACGTTTATCTTGCATTTGCCGAATAAATCGGCATGTAGATTGAGTCCGCACGAAATGGTGGGATGTTCCTCTATAATGTCGAATCCTTCAGCCGAAATTTCTGATTTATAGACATTCTTCAGAATGAATTTGCGGAAATATTCATTCTGCATATGTTTGGGTATGAATGTGTTCTCTTTGTTTATGAATGGTGAAATAATTTTGCCGCTGAAATCGTCAGGAAGCATGTATATTGTGTTGTCAATGGTCAGCACACCGGGATTGTCCGCGAGCAGTCTTGTTGTGTGCATGCTGGGTGTGATAGCTGATGTGCCGTCGTAAAGTTTCAGATTATAGTCTATTCCATTGTCCGTTTTTTTGAAACTCATCTTAGGGATTATTTCAGAAGCGGATAGTTTAAGTACGGCTTTCTTTAGCAGTTCCTCCTTGTTCTTTTGCCTGTAAAAAATCTTGATGTCCATTTCATCGGCCAATCTTATGGCTTCGGAAATGTTTTTGTCAGACAGCTGCTTTATGTACCCTCTGATTTTGGGCTCACTTTTTATGTAGAAATCTTCTATTTTCCTGAATTTGTCTTTTCCGTATTTCTTGTATATGTTCTGCGGTTCACATTTTGAGCATATGTCAATGAGATGGTTCAGCTTTGATTTTGTATCATTGATATTTTCCGCTTCAGTTTTACCTATAATGTCATAGTAATAATCTTTTTCTACTGCATTGTGGAGCGATAATGTATTCAATCCCCACATGTCGAAAGGTGATATTATCAGAATCATTTCACTTGCTGTCATATGCACAATGTGGTATTTTTCTTATCTTATACGTCTGTGAAGCCTGAATATGAGGCCTTTCCCGCTGGAAGCCGTGAAAACACCGCATATGGTTATTATGAAGCCTGCTATGGATACTATGCTTATTGGTTCATTGAGAACAAAATGTGCGGTGATAAGAGTGACAAGAGGATTGAAATATATAAGGTTGTTGGCTGGAACCGTTCCTATTTCCTTGACAGACACATTCCAAAGGAAAAAACATATAAATGACGCTATGATTCCTAGGAATGCAATATTATATATTACAGTAGGTTGAAGAAGCTTTTCAGCTGTGTCTGTATGATTTTCAAACAGAAGTACCGGCAATATTGTCAGTATTCCGTAGAAGAACAGTTTTCTTGTCATGAACAGGGACGTATAGCGCTTTCCTAATTTTTGGCATATTATGGAATAGAAAGACCAACAAAGGCCGGCCATTAGTGCAAGCAGGTCTCCCTTTGGACTTAGTTTTAGCATGAAATGCCCATTGAATACAACGCATACAACGCCTGCCACTGCTATAATTGAGCCGATAAGCAGGTTGGGGGTCAGTTTTGAGTTTTTGTAAAACAGCGGCATGAGCAATGCTGTGTAGAGTGGGGTGATGCACGTAATAAGAGATACGTTTGTTGTCAATGTGTACATCACAGCTGTGTTTTCGGCAAGAAAATAAACAGAGCCTCCGGTTATTCCAGTAAGAATAAACAGAAGCTCGTCCTTTTTCGAATCTGCAAACAACTTTTTGGGGGCAAACGGCAATATGAGCATGTACGCAATAAAATAGCGCAATGCCATTATTTCTGATGGTAGAAGGCCGAACTGTGTAAGTATTTTAGAGGATATGAAAGTCATACCCCACATTGACACGCAGAATAGCGCACAAATATAATATAGGAGCCGTTTCATTTAAATCGTGTTTTATTGTTTTTTTCAATGGCGGCACCATTATTTTGTGCAGTTCGCCCGTCTGTCTTTTCAGATAGCTTTTGCACTGGCCAAACGTTCGGCTCTGGTCAATTCTGCAGATTTGCTGTAAGTGTATGATTCTACAACGGCTTTCTCGCTGTAGTTTACCTTGCATTCATTGAATCTGGTTGTACGTTTTTCCCATACAGTTATACCATTGCCGTAACGGTCTGTCATCTTTTCGTCATAGTGCATGACAATAGCGCCGTTTTTGATTCTTCCATTGGTGAAGTGAAGCCTGTAATGCTCTATTATAATGTCTTCTGAATCAATAAACGTGATAGTGTTGTTGTCTTCTATCTCGATTGAACCTTCGCTTACGATGTAAGACTGTCGTAATGAGTCATCGGCTTTGCAGATTGTAAACTTTCCGTTGTGTCCCATCTTGAAGATGAGCTTAGTGTTTTTGATACTGCATACCCACGACTTTTTCATTATGTCCATGTCTAACAATAACTGTATTGATGTCAGTGAATTGCTGGCATAGCGCTTTGCCTTTACCGATATGCATAAAACAGTCATTATGGCAACAAATATTGCCGCAATAGTTATGAATGCATACAGTGGAAATGCAAAATAAGAAATTGTGGAAATAATTAACCCTGCAACACATAATGATATGATTGCTTTTTTTGTGTTGCTGTGAAATTTTCTTTCACTTCTGATAGCGGCTCCTTCTGGCCGCGGTCGACTCGGAACGTCCATATTTGTGTTTAAATAGTTTGTCTGACTGCAAAGATAATCAATATCAATAATATTGGTACTTGCAGTTATGCTGTTTTTAATAAATTTAACATAGTTCTCGTCTAGATGGAGCTTCTGTAGTTTCTGCAGATGCATGCACTTACGTGATATGTTGCGTCAATCGGTCATGACAATGCTGTTTTTCGTACACCTGTGTGTTCAATAGGCTCTCATATGTCGTTTGTTTGGCAGAAGTTTGTTTTGGATGCATGGCATGTTTTGTAGATAATAATTATGCAAACCTCAAACTTTGTTGTTTTGTTGTTGTTTTTCATTACTTTTGGATATCTTTGTAATGCAAGAAGTTATGAATGCATTGTTGAATGTCTAGATGCGGTGTTTTCATAGCGCATATTTTTATAATTTAAAAACAGTTCAGTTGTATGTTGAAAAATATTTTGAAGAAAGATGTTGTGAAGGGAAAGGTTTTTTTTCAAGACTTCAAAGCGTTTGCTGTAAAGGGGAATATGATTGACATGGCAGTCGGTGTGATAATCGGTGGAGCTTTCGGAAAGGTTGTCACTTCGTTGGTCAATGATATTATCATGCCGCCTTTGGGCTATGTGATAGGAGGGGTAAATTTCAAGGACCTCAAGCTTGTGCTTAAGGATGCCGTTGTGAAAGATGGTGTAGAGACTGCAGCCGCCGTATCGTTCAATTATGGAAATTTTCTGCAAAACATTTTTGACTTTTTTGTTATTGCATTTTCTGTTTTTGTGATGATAAAAATTGCAACAAACTTGATGAAGTCCAAGAAGGTCGTTCCGCCTGAAGCCGCTCCGGCAGAACCTGCCAAGCCTTCCAACGAAGAACTTCTTCTGACCGAGATAAGAGATTTGCTTAAAGAACGCTGCAAGAACTGCAATGCTGACAATTAAAACGATTCAAGCATAAAGGTTATATTGATATAAGACGCAATAATGCCGGCATTATGGATGTAGTTGCGCATACATCCAGCAATGCCGGCATTGTCTTTTTGTCTTATACCATATTGTTGAGGTCTTTTTCTTCAATATAGCTTAATTTCTTCTTGGTTATCACATCGCGCGTTTTGTCGCTGTCGTCCGTTTTGAATACCAGTATACCTTTTCCTCCAAGCAGGAACGAGTAAAGGTAAGAAATGCCGATACCCTCGTCCGAGAAACTTCGTATTGCATCGGCCGCACGTCCAGGAGTATTATCCAGGGTAATGGCGAACACTTCTGACACTTTTGCCGATATACCTGCTTTTTGCAATGTTTCATATGCTCTTTCGGGTTCTGAACATATGATTCTGTATATACCATATTCCACTGTATCCGAAATCGTTGATGCGATAAGTTGTATGCCTGCCTCCTTGAAAAGTTCCAGAACCTGCAGTAAAGTTCCGGATTTGTTTTCTACGAATACTGATAGTTGATGTATTGTCATATCTTGATTATTGTTTGTTTTTTAGTTTTTGTCATCGCTTCCTTTTTTATATAAGCGTTTTGCGCAAGTCTTTTACTCTTACAGCTTTACCTTCTTGCTTCGGCAGACTTCCCTTAGGTACAAGTTTTACAAGTGGTGTTATAAGAATCTCGTCCTTCAGTTGTCTTGTAATTTCACGTGTCAGTTTCTGCATCTCCGCGTAGTCGTCGGTAAATTCGTTTAATTCTACTTCTACGCTCATTTCGTCGTTTGCTTCCAGATTGTAAAGTGTGATGAGATAGTCTGTTCCAAGTTCCTTGAACTGCAGAAGCACATTTTCAATTTGTATTGGGAAAATGTTCACGCCTTTGAGTATGATCATGTCATCGCTTCTACCCTTCATGCGGTCAAGCCGTTTGTGATGCCTTCCGCATGGGCATTCTCCAGGTAGAATGCGCGTTAAATCGCGCGTCCGGTATCTCAGGAGCGGCATTGCTTCACGATTTATTGTTGTAAGTACCAGTTCTCCGACCTCGCCGTCTGGTACCGGTTCCAGCGTTTCCGGGTCTACAATTTCTACTATGTAGTAATCTTCCCAAATGTGCAGTCCGTTTTGTTCTGTACATTCAAAAGCTACACCGGGACCGCACATTTCTGACATTCCGAAGGAATTGTAGGCTTTTACTCCCAACATGTTTTCTATACGACGTCGCTGCTCGTCAGAATGAGGCTCTGCACCTATTATGAGTGTTCTCAGTTTTGTGTCTTTTTTCGGGTCAATGCCCATTTCAACCATTACTTCGTACAGTCTGCTTGCATAGCTTGGTATTGCATGCATGGCTGTGGTTCCAAAGTCGGTTATGAATTTGATTTGGCGTTTTGTATTTCCGGCGGCTGCTGGTACTGTCAGCATGCCCAAGCGTTCTGCGCCGTACTGGAAGCCTAATCCGCCTGTGAACATACCGTATCCGGAAGAGTTTTGGAATATATCAGATTTGCGCAGTCCCACCATGTACAGACATCTGGCAACAGCATTGGCCCATTCGTCAAGGTCTCGCTGTGTATGGAGTATGACGGTTGGAGTGCCTGTCGTTCCGCTGGAAGAATGAAGTCTGACGACTTTTTCAAGTGGAACAGCGGCTAGTCCGAAAGGATAATTGTCGCGCAAGTCTTGTTTTGTAGTGAACGGTATTTTCTTAAGGTCATCTAGCGATTGTATATCTTCAGGCCTCAACCCGTTTTCTTCAAACCTTTTTTTGTAGAATTCAGAATTCATGCACTGGCTGATGGTTTTCTTCAGCCTTTTCAGCTGCAGTTTCTCAATTTCCTCCCTCGACATAGTTTCGAGTTCCGGATGAAGGTATTTGTCGTTTTCCATGTTTGTCCTTTTTGAAGATTGCTGGTTTTTATTGTTGTTTTTTACGTTTTAAGGTTAATTTTTCAATTTCCCCCTCTTTGACATATTGATTGAATGCATCGAGGCTTTATGTTTATCTGTTGCTCAAGATTCGCAAAAAAATATCATATATGCAAGTTTTTAGCTGTAAATATATCGTTTGTTTATAAAACGGAATGTTGTATGCGTCGCATTTTGCTCAGTACAAAATGCTTTTTGATGATTGCTTGTCATATGTGTCTGGATAAAATGTCGGTTGCAAATTAAAAAACTACGGAAAAATTCTGCAAATAGAAAATAAATACTAATTTTGGAAATCTTAAAAACATATCATGAACTAAAAAAGTACGCTATGAAGAAGACTTTATTGGCCGCATTGTTGGGATTGACGTCACTTTGTGCTGGTGCACAAAATTCTCCTCATGCGCTTGGTGTTCATTTTGGAGCATCTACATTGGATATAGAGTATCAGTATCATTTCAGCCAGAAGAATTTCCTTGATGTTACAGCCGGTATATTTGACTTGGATGATGGTTTTGTGGCACAAGGTATCTACAATTGGAATATCAAGCAGTGGAATTGGACACCTAGTTTCGGAGTTTGGAAATTCTGGGGAGGTGTCGGTGGAGGTTTGGGCTATTATGACCACCATAAGCACAACGGCATGTTGTTGGGCCCTGTCGGGACATTGGGATTTGGTTTCACGCTCAGAGATGTTCCTCTCACTGTAGGTATAGACTACAGACCGTGGGTGGCCTTCGTCATTGGCGATGATTTCGATATAGCAGACAAGGGATTCAGAAATTTGGGACTGACGATTACTTATAGGTTCTGACGTGTATTCTCAGTTTTCGGCTTGGCCGTCTGTGTCTCTTGCATAAAATAAAGCGGAGCAGGTAAATGTCGACAAAGACATCCTGTTCCGCTTTTTGTCGGTCAATATGTTTCCTATGAAATTGTTTGTCTGAAAACTGTCGGTGTATATCCGGTTGCTTTTTTGAATATTCTTGTGAAATGCTGAGGGTATTGGAATCCAAGTGCATATGCAATTTCACTGACACTTTTTCCGGAATCGAGCATCCATTCCTTGGCAACGCTTACCAGTTTGTTCTGGATGTATTCTTGAGGTGTGCGTCCTGTTTCTTTTTTAACCAGGTCTCCGAAATAGTTGGGAGACAGATTTACCTCTTCAGCAAAGTATTTCACTGTCGGCAATCCTAGTTTCTTAGGCTTTTCGTCCATAAAATACGAGTTGAGCAAATCTTCGAACTTTGTCAGAACATCCTTGTCTGCTTTTAAACGTGTTTCGAATTGTCTTTCGTAGAAACGCATGCAGTAATCAAGCAGAAGCTGTATGTTCATGCATATAATGTTGCGGCTGTGCCTGTCTGCAGGTCTGCGGATTTCTGCATCAATTTTGTTCAAGCAATCTCTGAATATGCCTTTTTCTTCTTCACTGAGATGCAGAGCCTCATTGGATGAATAAGAAAAGAAAGTGTAGCGGTGGATATTTTTGCCGAGCGATGTTCCTCTTATCATGTCAGGATGGAACACGAGACCCAAGGCCGATGGGTGAACATTGGCATCGGGTACTACCTCTACAACCTGGCCTGGTGCAAAACTTGTTACTGTGCCTTCTTGATAGTCATATGTTCTTCTGCCATATCTCAAATCGCCGCATCTTGTTTGTTTCAGGTATATTGCATAAAGCCCATAATTTAGTGTGATGTGTCCTGGGGCCTGGACTGATTTGGACAAGTCTGCCACAGACACAAGCGGATGTAGTGTCTCCAATCCGTACATATTATTATATTGTTCGACAGATTCGATTTTTATGAAGTTTTCCATAAGCATCCAAATTTCACTTTGCGTGCAAAATTAGCATTATTTTGTTGAAAAGCCAGATTTTATTCCACAGCGAAACTGTTGTGTCTTGTGGTTTCTGCCTGGCTTGTATTTGCATGTCTTTGTTGTAAGTGCATTTTCCGTAAAACTGGTCGTTTTATCAGTAAGAAGTTTATGGCTATTGATTCTGTTTATAGGTATATTTGCATAGTCGTAAATTTTTCAATTTTGGGAATATGAAGAAAGTTTTGATTTTATCGTCAAGTCCTAGAGCACACAGCAACTCTGATGCCCTCAGCGACGAGTTTATGCGTGGCGCCATAGATGCAGGCTTGCAGGTTGAGAAGATATCTCTCCGAGAAAAGAAGGTAAATCCTTGTATGGGATGCGACGTTTGCAGTTCGACCGACAATCCATGCCCTCAGAAGGATGATGCCGCATATATCGTAAAGTCTATGATAGAGGCTGACATCATAGTTATGGCAACACCTGTATATTTTTATTCTATGTCGGCTCAGATGAAGGCTTTGATAGATAGGTGCTGTGGGCTTTACGGCAAACTGAAAGATAAGGTCTTTTATTTTATCGCATCGGCAGCCGAGGAAAATCCTGAAATAATGGACCGTGTCGTAGATAGTTTCAAGGGCTTTCTGGATTGTCTGGATAATCCTGTTGTTGCAGGAACAGCTTTCTGTGGCGGCGTGTGGCATGCTGGAGAGATTTCAGGAAGGTCGGAGCTGCGTAAAGCTTATGAGCTGGGACGCAGTGTTGCCGAATTATGATGAATGATGTATTTCTTATAAATATATAATAGGTAAATCTAATATAGACATCCAATATGACAGTTGAAGAATTCAGAAATTTTGTCCGCCAGGGCAAGACACTGGAGGGAGATGAGATAATGGAGTTCATGAACGCAATGAACGACGAGGCCAGAAGGCTTACGTCTGAACTCAATTCGTCTTATCATACGCAGGATGAGATACGTGAAATATTTTCTCGTATAACAGCAAGGCCGATAGAGCCCACATTGAGGATTTTCCCGCCATTCTACACTGATTTCGGAAAGAATATCACGGTCGGGAAAAACGTGTTCATCAACGCTTGCTGCAATTTCCAGGACCATGGCGGAGTGAGTCTCGGCGATGGCTGCCTTATCGGACACAATGTGGTGTTTGCTACTCTGAACCACGATTTGGCACCTGCAAAACGTTCTTCCATGATTCCTGCGCCTATCGTTGTCGGCAAGAATGTGTGGGTAGGCTCAAACTCTACAATACTTGCCGGTGTTACAATCGGTGATAACGCTGTGGTCGCTGCCGGAGCTGTGGTGACTAAAGATGTTGAGGCCAATACTGTTGTCGGTGGTGTTCCGGCTAAAGTGATAAAACGCATTGAAGTTTGATGCGTTATTTGTTTGTTTTTCTGATATGCAAAATTTTACCGTGGCATCGGCAAAACTCATGTTTTTGCCGATGCCACGGTTCTTTTGAGAGAGGGTGAAAAAAATGTTTTTCCTGAAACAAAGTGTATATAATGTTTTGTGTGTGGCTGCTATTATTTTGTTTCTGTAGCTTTTTTGTACGATGCGTCGTCTACCGGTTCCAGCCATGTATTCTTGTTGGTCTGCGGGTTGCACTCAACGGCAAGGTGCGAGAACCAGCTGTCGGGTGCGGCGCCGTGCCAGTGTTCCACATTCGGTGCTATCTCAACTATATCGCCTGGCATGAGCAGGCGTGCTTCTTTTCCTCTTTCCTGATACCATCCTTTTCCTCCGACAGCAATGAGTATCTGACCGCCGGTATGGCTATGCCAGTTGTTGCGGCATCCTGGTTCGAAAGTAACATTATATATCGGGCAATTGAGAGCTTTGTCTTTTGTCAGTTGTGCAAGATATGACTGTCCGATGAAGAATTTCGAGTTGACAGGAGGATTGGGACCGCCAACAGGGAAGTAACTCAGATTTTCCGGTATGCCTTTTTCTGATATTTCTGGGCCACTCTTTTCTGGTACAACTTCGTTGAGGCATGCTATGGCATTGAGGGTCTTGGGATAGCCTATGAACGGCAGCAGACGTGTTGTTGCCTCAAGCAGATATTCCTTGTCGTTGCCTACGTTGAGATTGCCTGCAATGTGGCCTTTCACCTGTGGCTCGCATCCGCCGAGCGATATGAGTATGGCGTAGGTCAGTGTCTCGCGTGTCTTGACATCCAGTCCGGTGCGCGTGTAATAATCACCGAAACAGTTTGCCGACAGGTAGTCCTGTATGTGCGCCTGGTTTGCAGGAGCTGTTTTGCGCATCTTGTCTATCTGTTCGCCGAAAATGGATTTCTGTGTCTTCAGACCCTCACTGAATCTTGTTTCCTTGTTTGTTGTCGTTTGTCCTTTTACAGGCAAGTCTACTCCTTTTGATTTCAGAAAGTCATTTGTGCAGTCGATGAAGTCGACGGTCTTTCCCATTCCGGCATAGGGCACAGCGTGGTAGAGCACTTCTTTGATTTCGACTGGCGTAACGCCGTTTTTCCACGCCGATTCCAGCGTTTCCATGTACATTGTGCGCGACTGCAGCGCTATGCATGAAGCCATTGTAAGCATTGAGGTCGTTTTGGCGTCAATGTTGTTTCCGTACTGCAATGCTTCGCCGAAAGCAAAATTCCGAAGTATTTCGTCGAGCTCCGGATCGTTTTTAAACAGTTCTTTGTTCATTTCCATATTCTTGTTTTGTGCATCGATTTGTTCGTTTAGTCCTGTTGCAATGAATAGAAATGCTGCAGACATGCAGGACAGCATAAGGTGTTTCATAGGCTCAGAGTTTATTGATTTATATATGTTTGTATGTCAAGCTTTTCTTCTTCATGATGTCGGCGCACGAAAATATCTTTTGAAGCCAGCGCCGATGCCTTTTTCTATCTGTTTCGGCTTGATGCAAAATAAGTATAAATTAAAATGTCTGGACTAATAGATATTACTGTTTGTGCAACCATTATTACTGATATGCCAGATGTCTTTTGTCTTGAAGCCCGGACTTAACTCTGATTCAAGTTT